>Ga0185307_1000193_pt1 | contig 42124 bp, 43 predicted proteins | sample LHCtaG_FD_128010 | JGI IMG/M metagenome (GOLD analysis project Ga0185307, IMG submission 128010) | Hot spring microbial communities from Little Hot Creek, USA to study Microbial Dark Matter (Phase II) - LHC4sed_matched (SPADES... | ecosystem: Environmental > Aquatic > Thermal springs > Hot... | reverse complement strand
TCAATTACAGCTGGGGATGAGAATAGCAGTGTTATGAACTTAACCCTATCCTCAGCTTTTACAGGGAGGAATAGGACAGCTGGGTAAAACCCATCGACGCAGTTCATACTCACACTGTAGTGTCTCCACACAGACAAGTATATATTTTCTTGTGTAACATTTAACACAGGCTGAATAGCATGTCACAGCGTAGACCTAGGACAGTGTATACAGTAGCCTACGCTGCAATAGGGGCAGCAATATACTACATGCTGCTATTCCTACCAGGAGTACCCGTTATCGGGGCTCCTAAGATAGAAATGGAAGTTGGGGCAGCGCTTTCCCCTGTCCTAGGGGTTTTACTAGGGCCTGTAGCAGGGTTTGTAGCAGTGCTCACAGGAAATGTTCTGAAGTTCCTAACAACACCCAGTATCTACTCACTCCCCTTCATACCCGCAGCCCCTCTCTCAGCTCTTGCGGCAGGGCTTTTAACTGAGAAGAGGTGGAGTGGTTCAGCAGTCATAATGATGGCCATGCTTGTTACAGCTCTGTTTGCGCCGCCATTTAACCCAGTGTCAGAGCACTGGTATGTATACATAGTGGCGTTCTATGACAAGATAGCCGCCCTAGTCCTCATACCAGTGGTTGTGTGGCTACTGCGTAGAGAGGGTGAGGTGCGCTACTATGTGGCGCTCTACCTACTGATGTTTGTTAGCAGAGAGTTTGATAAAGCCTTTGGGTGCACGATATTCGCATTTCCACAGGTTTACCAGTTTACCAAGGTGTCTTCGGCATAGTTAAGGTTAGCGATGTTAGAACACTGTACCTCGTCTCCCCACTCTTCTACTTAGCTGAGTACATTATAGAGGGGCTAGTAGCATTCGCAGTCGCAATTCCGCTCATAGAGGCTGTTTCAAGGGTTCCTGGGCTTGCTGAAAACCTTCACGTAAAGCATCTGTATAAGAGAGGCTAGTGCTCTTCATGAAAAGCGCCATAGCCTTAAAAAATGTGACATATTTCTACCCATCTTCAACAGCCCCAGCACTTGAGGGGGTGTCGCTTGAGGTTAGAGAAGGAGAGTTCGTGGTGATTGCTGGGCCTTCTGGTGGAGGGAAATCAACCTTAGTGAGGGTAGTCCTAGGGCTCATACCACATATCTATGGCGGTAGGCTGAATGGGGAGGTGCTGATCGGGGGAGTGGATGTAGCTACAGAGGGGTTTAGAGCCATTGTGAATAGAGTGGGGGTTGTAATACAGAATCCCGAGAACCAAGTGGTTAATGTTGTTGTTGAAGAAGAGCTCGCATTCACCCTTGAGAACCTTTTGTACGATGCTAAGGAAATAGGTAGGAGAGTTGATGAGGCTCTCAAGGCTCTAGAGATTGAGCACCTTAGAAAGAGGCTTATTCACACACTTTCTAGTGGTGAGCTACAGAAGGTTGTCATAGCTAGTGCGCTAGCCCTAGACTCTAGAATACTATTACTAGATGAGCCCCTGGCTCACCTCGACCCCCGCGGGGCTAGAGAACTCATCTCAATTCTCCACAAGCTGTGCAGAGAGAGGGGGGTTACTGTGGTAGTTGTAGAGCACAGGCTCTCTGAGCTCATTAGGTATGCTGATAGAGTTGTAGTACTAAACAGGAGAGTGCTATTTGATGGAAGCCCTGCGCTAGCTATTGATAAGCTGCTAGAGGTTGGTGCTGAAGTGCCGCCTATATCGAGGCTGTTTATAGAGCTCGGCGAGAGACCCCCACCCCTACAAATTGACTCTAAAGCTATTGAGGCTCTGGAGAGAGCTGTTGTGAAGTGCAGAAGAGCCTGCACTAATGGCTTAGGCAATGATAACAGCAGTAGCTCTTTGCACAGCCCCAGCCCCGTGATAGCTGTTGAAGATTTGTGGTTTAAGTACCCAAACGGAGGAGTGGCTTTGAGCGGCATCAACTTGAACATATTTCAGGGGGAGTTTGTAGCCATAGTGGGTGCTAATGGGGCTGGCAAGACGACGCTGATAAAGCACTTCAATGGGCTTTTAAAGCCTTGGAGAGGCAGGGTCGCAGTGCTTGGAAAAGACACCAGGTCTAGTACTGTAGCTGAACTAGCAAAGAGTGTGGGGGTGGTGCTTCAAAACCCCCTACACCAGTTTTTTGAGAGAACAGCCCTACGCGAAGTACTCTTTACGCTGAGTAACTTTGGGTGTAGAAACTGTGTTGATAGAGCTTTAGAGGTGCTGAGGGCTTTTGGTCTTGAAGACCTTGCCGAAAGCTCCCCCTATGAGCTCTCTGTTGGGGAGCAGAGGAGACTTGCTATAGCATCTGTGCTAGCTTACGAGCCCCCTGTTATTGTGCTAGATGAGCCTACTGCTGGCATAGACTATAGCCTCAAGCTGGAGTTGCTGAAGATGCTGACAAGGGTCACTGAGAAAGGGAAGACAGTTGTTATTGTATCGCATGATGTGGAGTTCCTGGCCCTAGCCCCCATTACGAGGATTGTTGTTATGGCTGGTGGGAGGGTGGTTGCCAGCGGCAGCCCTAGGGAAGTGCTCTACAGCACAGAGGTGCTTAGAGATTCTCATCTCACACCACCTCAAGTAGTGGAGCTTGTGAAGCTACTCAGCTCAGAGAAGGTCCCTAGGCCTTTGAATAGCCGTGAGCTTGTGGAGTACTTGCGCAGGTGTTGCAATGGCTATTGAAAAGGCTCTTCTAAAGCGCTTTGCAAGTGCTTTAGCATATGAGGAGGCTAGGTGCTTTTACCACAGGCTCGACCCCAGGGCAAAGCTTCTCTACCTAGTTGCGTCTCTCGCCATGGCCTCTGTAGGCAGCATTACAAGGCTTTTAGCAGCGCTTGGCTTTGCATATGCACTAGCGTCTCCCTGCCCAAGGGCGCTCAGAAAGACTCTCCACGTGCTCACAGGGCTTGCGCCATTCATTGCACTCACTGCACTCTTTGTAGTGCTCTTCTCTGTCGCCTTTGGCGGGGGGAGCATTAGTGAAGTTGTTTTAGAGCAGGTCAAGGTGCTTATGAGGATTGCTATAGTAGCTGTGGCTGTAACAGCTGTAGCCCTATCAACAACGCCCTACGAGTTTGTGTACGCCCTTGTGAAAATGGGTTTTAGGTATGTCTACCTCTACACTCTGATCATAGCAGTGAGGTTCATACCTACAGTACTCAACGAGCTGAGCGATATTTACGATGCACAGAGGTCTAGGGGTTTAGAGCTAGAGAAAGGAGGGGTTTTAGAGAGGTTCAGAAGGCTCAACGCCATAATAGTACCAGCGTTTGTGTGCTCACTCCTAAGGGCAAGAGACCTTGCGGAAGCCCTTGAGCTCAGGGGGTTTGGGTATAGCAGTAAGAGAACGTTTTACAGAGCCCTGAAGTTCGGGAGGAGGGACACGCTCTTCACCACCCTAGCCATACTCTCAGCCCTGGCAGTATACGTGCTCATACCATTGGGAGTGGCGTAGGCAAAGCACCTTACCTAAAGCCCTTGAGCCACTCAACAGGCTTTATAAAGTCCTTCCCCTGGGCCTCGAAGCTCCCCACTGTGAGCTGGTAGTAAGTTTCACCGCTTTTTGTGTCATAAACCTTCTCCACCTTCCCCCTGGCAACTACTTCCTCACCCTCACGCGCTATGTCTATGTAGAGCCCCTCGTAGCTTACGACAAGGCTGACCCTCCCAGCCTCCTCAGCCCCCTCAACAACCCTCACATTGCCCACCCTGTAGATGGCGGGCATGAACAGGCTGTCCCCAGCGTCTACAACCCTGGCTCTCACAGTAGCTATACCTACTGGCTGAAACAACTTCTGCTCCCAAACCTCGCTCACCTCCTCATCAAGCTTTACTGGGTGTATAGAGAACTGCCTCCCCTTGTAGAGAGCCCTATTCCACTTGTACCTGCTGTACAGCTTCATGCCTTCCTCAACTGATATTGGGTGTACCCTCGCTATGTCCCTAGCCCACTCTTCTAGCACTTCACCTGTTGGTAGAGAGAAGCCCGAGCTTGGGTCGCTGTATAGGTTCTTCAAAGCTTCTCTAACCCTATAGGAGTTTCCAACTCCATATACAACGAGGTCTATGTCTGAGTACTGTAGGTTATGTATTTTGAGGAGTATCGAGCCTGTGACACCAAAGCTACTTAGGGGAACCCCCGACTCTTCAGAGATTCTAGAGGCTATCTCTAGCGCCAGCCTCTCAAGGAAATCCCTAGGCTCCCTGACTATCTCACCTAACCTCTCCTCAGGTCTGTAGTGCTTTGCAATGCTGCTCACAGGAGCCTCAATAAGCTCTACACCTCTATACCTATCGAAAACCACGTACTCAGGGTGCCTCTCCCTAAGCCACTCTAAAACACTCTTCACACCAGTAGCGCTATAGAATGGCAGTATCCTCCCATACTGAACCCCGTCCCTAGACCACTTAACCCTTACACTCGACTCCATCCCCCTAACGTACTTTAGGTAGCTCACAACCCTGCCTTTCGGATGCACGTTACCTATAACACAGAGCACAAGGCCTTCAAAGCTCTCCACAAAGTCTCTATCCCTGAACCCCCTAGCCATAGGCTCTACACACACGTGTGCGACATTAAAAAGCTTAAATTTGCTTAAAAACTGCTCACATCTGAGCATCGCTACGAGTTGTGAAGAACCATGATATCAGAAAGCGAAGTGTACCTCGTTAGAGGTGGCACACTTGAGAAGAGTGTTGATAGTGTTGCTGAAGAGGTGGAGGCAAGGGTTTACATAGATGGTGTTGAGGTGTTGAGAATAAGCACAGCACCAAGTATGCTGAGAGAGCTGGGGGTGGGCTGCGCTCTAGTCAAGGGCTTTGACATTTCAGAAGCTCAAGTAATTGTAGAGAGCAGCAACGTACTGCTATTCTATGCAGCGCCTGGCGCTAGTAGAGAGTGTAAATATGGTGATGATGTTGCTGTTAGCGCTGAGAAGGTCTTTGAGATGTTTAGCGTTGCCGAGAGAAGAGCTGAGCTGTTTAAGCAGACAGGGTGCTTTCACTTCGCCGCCTTGTTTACCGTAGACGGGGGGCTCTTGGATCTTGTAGAGGATGTGAGTAGGCTTGGCGCTCTGCTTAAGCTCATAGGGAGGGCTTATAGCGAAGGCGTGGACTTTCGCAGAACAGTTCTCGTAATGTCCTCTAGAGCAGCTCAGGAAATGATTAAGACAGCCACCTCTGTGTGCATACCCATAGTAGCTTTTCGAGGGGCTCCAACAGGAAAAGCTGTAGAGGTTGCAAGAAGATGCAACACAACACTAATAGCTCATATTAGGGGGGACAGGTACTCTATTTACAGCGGCTTCCACAGGGTTTTGCCCAGAGTGAAAGCATGATCATAGGGGTTGTAACGAGGAACCCTAGCAGCTGGGCTTCAGCAAATTTGATAAGAGCTTTTGAAGCGCTCAACCACAGGGTAGTGCCATTTGGATTCAGCGATATTGTAGCGCATGTGGGCAACAGGCTCAGGCTCTTTGTGCATGGTATGGACATTCTCGAGACTCTTTCAGCTATTGTTGTTAGACCCTTTGGTAGAGTCAGCCTAGATCAGGCCATCTTCAGAGTGGACCTCCTATACGCTATCCAAGATCACGGAGTACCTGTATTCAATAGGCCAGAGGCTATTGAGAAGTGCGTTGATAAGTTTAGATCCATAGTCACCCTCCTATCAGCAGGCATCCCTGTCCCCAAGACCTTGGTGACAGAGAGGTCTAGCCTAGCTTTAAAGTCCCTTGAGCTTCTCGGGGAAACCCCTTACTTAGTGGTAAAGCCTATGTTTGGCTCGAGGGGGCATGGGAGCACGAGGATTAGGGTTAGGGACAGGGATGTGCTGTGGGAGGTTGTGAGAGCCCTCACCTTCACTAGGCATACAGCCTATCTACAGGAGTTCATACAGCATAGAGGTGTTGATATAAGGGCATTTGTAGTTGGAGACAGAGTGCTAGCCGCTATGTATAGAGTTGCACCTGCTGGTGAGTGGAAGACGAATGTGGCTAGAGGGGGTTCGCCGAAGAGGATAGATAGGCTGGACCCTGTCGCTGAGGAAATGGCTATAAAAGCTGCAAAGGCCCTGCACTGCGACATCGCCGGCGTAGACCTCGCCTATGCAGATGGCAGGTACTACATCTTTGAGGTTAATAGCCAGCCTGGTTGGAGGGGGCTTCAAGCAGTTTTCCCGGAAGTGGACATCGCTATGGAGATAGCGAAGTATGTTGTGGAAAAAGCAAAGAAGTGAAAAAGGCGCCACTCAACTTAGATTAGATTACCTCACTATGCGATCCCAATAGCCTTTTTGAGGACTTCGCAGTTCACACGACCTGATCTAAACAGAGCCCCAGTCCTAACGTTGTTTACAACTATTACTGCTGGTGCAAATATTGACGGGTCTACTTTATACAGAAAGTCCCAGCCAAACTGCTTAACTAGTTCTGTAAAGGACTTTCCATAGTCCTTAGATGCGGAGCTAGGGGCCTTTTCTACAACCTCCTTTAGCTTAGAGTCAGCTGGGTAGTCCACTAAGTAGTATGTAATCCCTCCGTAGAGTAGCATATCATTTGTTCTACCAGCCATGGCGAGGGCGTCTCCCTGCAGAGGTGCAACTGGGCATACCCCAAACCCGTGCCTCACACTCCTTAGGTCAAAGCCAAGGGCGTCAAGCTTGAAGAGCCCTGTCTCCACAATTCTTGCGCTCACCTGTACAGAGCCAGCTATGCTTGCTGGTGAGACGAGCACTAGGTAGAGGTTCTCAGGCTTTACCCCAGCCTCCTTAGAGATGTACTCTACGACAGCTTCTGTAGGGAGCTTCTCTGTCTCAAGCACAAGCACAGCTTCGTCAGAGGCCTCAGAGTACCCTAGCCTCTCAAAGAGCTTCTTCGGCTTTCTAGCAAGAGCTCTTGCAGGGCCGCTCCCATTGGCAAAGAAGTCCCCCACCTGAATTCTCCAGCCAGCTAGCTGAGAAGCCATGCAAGCTTCAACAGGGTGGTCTGTGGATACAGCAACTGCAGGTAGGTAGAGGTCTTCAATAGTGAAGTGCGTTACTGACACACTTGCTAAGCCTCCGAGGCATATCTTTGACACGAGGACCCCTGCCTCAAAGCCCCCCAGCGCCTTGACGCCAGCGTCTACAACGCTTGCTTTACCCACTTCAGACACTAGCAACCCCAGCTCCTTCTCCCTATCGATCATCTCCTTAGCAATGCGCACAGAGAGCTTATTCATTGATAGGACCATGCCTTACACCTCTTCTAACAAGCTCTTGAAGACCTCTAATAGCTTCTTATTGTCTTCGTAAGACACTTGTAGCAGCCCTCTTCCACCAACAACAGCATCTCCAATAAAGCTTAGGAACGGCTTCTTAAACTCTATACCCCTTACTTTAAGTGACGGTATGTAAGAATCTACGTAGAAGCTCGGTAGAATGCCTTTAACAACCCCTCCCACCACTATCCTCCCACTCTGCATCTCAAGCCCAGGGTCAACCCCAGCACCCTCCTTAACAACTATGGTGCCTCCAGTCATGAAGTCTCCCACCAGGTTACCAGCGCTCTTCTCAATAACTATAATCCCGCCAGCCATACCACAGCCTACCTCTGAACCAGCACTACCATGAATAACTATAGTCCCTCTCTTCATTCCCTTACCAGGCTTCTCGCCTTGTAACTTACTTCCAACCCTATGGCCAGCGTTTCCAAATACCTCAATGCTTCCATCCTTCATCTTGCACCCCAGGTAATTTCTAACACTTCCGTGAACTACTATTGAACCACCACGCATTTTGTACCCTATGAAGTGCCCTGCATCACCTTTTACAACTATCCTTCCTCCACTCATCTTATACCCTATGTAACACAGCTTACTAGAGCTATTCTCAATTACTATCTCTATCTCCTTTGGGTCTGCGGGAGCTTTTTCAGGTCCTGTAACATCAAAGAGCTCTCCTAGAGCTGTCTCCCAGCCTCCTTCTAGGATCCTGAACTTCTTTATCTCATCAATAGCTCTACCAGCAAACCTATCTGTAGAAATCCACCTTGCATCAACTAAAACCGTGGGAGAGGTCTTTAGCCTCAGGGTAAAGGTCACTGGCATAGAGCACCACCTACTTTAAGTAAGTCCTTACAGAAATTTTCATGGGTTTTGCAATTTCATGCTCCTTAATTACAAAGTTCTCTAGGGTTACAGTGTAAAGCTCCTTAAACTTAGCCTCAAGTACTTTGCTCAGCTCTTTCTCTAAATCTGCAGGTATTTCTGGGTCTACATAAAGTGTCCTTCCGTACATCGTCTTCACTACCTCGCCTTCCTTAACCACAACCTCTCCATCCTTTATCACAAGCCACGCTCTTCTAAACGCCTTGACAACTTTCTCATAATCCTTGCTTATGTCTACTTCCCTTGGATTAATGTCGTATATTGCAACATCAGCGTCTGCGCCAACCCCGAGGTGCCCCTTGAACTCCTCTATACCCAGGAGCTTTGCAGGAGAAGCCCTGGTCATCACAGCTAAGTCATAAAGCGTGTACTCCTTGTCTATGGCAGGCAATGCGCATTTCCTTAGCGCTCTCTGGTTAACCCTCTTCAACACATCCTCCCTAGCCTTCTTACTGACAAGCCATGCAAATATCTTCGGGTAGTCTATGAACGGCCCTGCGTTAGGGTGGTCAGTAGTTATAAACACTCTCCAAGGATCTTTAGCCAGTAGCGCAACTTCTAAGCCTATTGCCCACTGAACTGTATTGACATAGCTTTTGCTCTTGTACCTGTAGGGCACAATACCAGCTGCTGCATCAACCTCTGTATCGCTGTTACACCACTTCCACCTAGTAAGGTGGTATAAGACAAATTCGAAGGGCGCGTCAGCAGTCATTGTTGTTGCAGGCCTATCGAGAATTACCTGCCCAAGGTCTAGCGATATGTATGGATTTGCATTAAGCTCCTTAGCTATATCCTCACCACCACTCTCTAGAGTAGCCCACGAGTCTCCCTTATACCCTGTGAACTGCACGTGAGTTATATGCATAGTCAGGCCTTCGCTAACTCTCGTAATGTCCTTGGCTAATGCCATGGTCTTCAGCGTTGTTGTGTAGTTACCTGGATAGCCAAGCCTATTGCAATGAACATGTATCTTGTGGGGAATGTTAAGCACTTGAGCAGCCTCACCAACAGCCTTAATGAGCTCTCTAGGCGTAAAGCCGTACTCAGGGATCTGGTCATCTATATCAAGACCCAGCCCCTTCATAACCCACGCAACGTCAGAGCCCGGGTCAACAATCTTAAGTGCGTAGGTCTTTGTAGCTCTCAGTAGCCATGCGTAGTACGCTGCAAGGAGATCCCTTCTCCCCTCCTTAATCAGGTCCAGGGCAAGCCAATTGGAGTCCACCAATACGAAGGCCATCTTGTCTACTACTGGAATTGTGTTGAGCTCGTGATGCGTGTGCCTAGTCTTTATTGGTGGGGTGGCAGGCTCTGCCACAAGTGTGAAGCCCATTCTGGCGTACTCATAGCCAATTCTAAACACATTTGGGACTGTGAGCCCTGTTTCAGCTCTTTTATGAGGTAGCCTGTGGGCGACATTGGTAAGGTAGTGGTCTTCAGGCCTCATAAGCCTTCCAATGTTCACCTTGGACCCCGCTATATGGCTGTGAATATCTATGCCCCCAGCCATCACAAGCCTGCCTCTAGCATCTATCACAATAGCCCTTGACTCGTCCACCTCCTTAATGTCGACAATCTTGCCGCTCTTAATCGCTATATCCATGACCTCTCCTCTAACGTTGTTTAACGGGTCTATGACAAACCCATTCTTAACTATAATCTGGGTCACTCCCCCCACCCCTTCAACAACTTGACCTTTTCAATAAGGCGTTTAAGGAGCTCGACATCGCATAGGACACTGGGCGGCGGGTCAACCACCTTCTTCATGTAGATTGGCACGCCATCCATTCTGTAAGCAGTGCCCTCACACTCTATCCCCACGAGGCCAGCAGGTATTACCACATCTGCAAAAGCTGCTGTAAGAGACCACTTAGCGTCTATTACAACTACTGGTATTTTAGAGAGGTGCTCAACAGCCCTCCTGGGGAAGTGCGCAGCAGGGTCGCTGGCAATTATGAGAGCCGCATCGACATCGCCATTTGCGAGCAGGTCAACAGCTGTTGTAACCCCTGGTATCATTCTCGGAAACCCCCTGGAGAAGTCAACAGCGTAGGGGTACCCTGTTAACCATAGAGAGGCGTGGTTAGCGCCAGTGACATTGTAGTGCCCTCTCATTGGTAGTAGCACCCACTTTGTCCACTCGTTGAGCTCTTGTACAAGCCTTATTACAGCCTGGATATTCCTCAGCTTTGCGCCTGTGTGCGTAACCCCCATGCCAAAGAAGATTGCGCCGTACCTCGCTGTCCTCATAACTTCTGCAAGCTCGCACACCCTCTCTCTTGGAACCCCAGCTACGCTGGGGCTCTCAATATCCAAGTCCCTCAGCGCCATTCTAAGCGCCGTGGCCAGCTCAAGGTCTTTGCCAGGCTCCACCTGTATAAAGGTGTCCGCCATGTCAGCGAGCATGGTTTTTCGAGAGTCGATGACGATCAGCTTCCTATCCTTTCTACCCCTTCTAAACCTGCCCAAAGCCATGACGAGCCTAGTGATGTGATTTGAGTGAGCCTCTCTAGCGTTTGAACCCCAAAACACTATGACGTCTGCTAAGTGTAGCACTGGTGCAAATGTCGTAGCCACTGTGCCAACCTCTTGTATTGCTAGCACTGTTGGGCCATGGCACACTGTAGAGGTGTTGTCAACAACACCCCTCAGAATCTCCGCTAACTCCACTGCGAGTTCTACAGCCTCTACACACGTATTGGAAAGCCCATAGATTAGAGCGTACTTAGCTCTCGCCAGTATCTCTGCTGCTTCCCCTATAGCAGTCTCTAAGTCAACTTTAGCTAGAGCGCCGCCTCTCCTCACATAAGGCTCTAAAACCCTGTGCTTGTGGTAATTAAGGAACTTAGCTATGGATATAGCGCACCCACCAACATTCCTCGTAATCTTACTCCCATCGACTTCCACCCTGAGGTAGTCGCACAAATCTCCGCAAAACGGGCATGAAACACTCTCAACAACTCTCCTCTCCCCACTCTGCACTGGGATGTCCTTCATCAAAGCCTCTACATCTAGGTTCTTAGCCCCCAAGCCCCTCAAAATATCTCTAAGTGCTGCCACAGGCTCTTCAGCTAAGCTGACCTCAACCTCAACAGCTTTAAACGATGGTATGCCAACACCGTCGGTATCCCCATCAATTAAAAGGTTAGCCGCAGGACCCATTGGTATGAATATTGTGCCCTCTGGGACCCTATCGCTAGGCTTTACAAGTGCTACAAGGCTATAGCCATCTCGAGCTATCTTCACCCTATCCCTTACACCAAGCCTCCTAACATCAATGGGGTTCATCTCCACAGTTACAACAGTTTTAAAGTAGTTCTCAGACCACTTCCCCTCGCTCTCCATGTACATTCCTTGGGGCAAGCTCCTACCAGTGTTAAGTATAAACCGTGTTCCAGGCACAAAGTCACACCTTGACCTCTAAGTCCTTCACCACCTCGAGAGCCTCCTTCAGATACAGCAGGTAGGGGCCTAGCTTGCCACCATAGTTACCAGCGTCAATCTTAACAACGCCGGGGACTGTGGCGACAGCCTTTATGGCGACACCCATAGCCTTCAAGACCTGCTCTCTCCTCAACCCATTTACAACTATTTCAAAGACGCTGTTGACGTCTGGGGGGACCCTAGTCTCCTTAACAATGCCTCTAAGTGTTGGGCAGTACACGTGGTTTGTAGTGGCTCTGAGCTTTGGGTACTTGAGCGATCCTACTTTTGACCCAGACCTCACAATGCCTCCTGGAAATGGTGTTATAACACCCCTCGCATACCTCCTAATAGCTTTGACAGCTCTCTCTGCAGCCTCTAGCCCAGCTTCTCTACTCCTAGCCAAGATCAGTATGTTCCCCCCAGCAACAGCCTTCACAACGCCAAAGGTGTCCTCAATTATGAACTCCCCCTCCATAACTGGAATCCTCCAAACCCTTCTACCGTACAAGTCATCCTCTTTCTCAAAGCCGTCTCCAAACTTAGCCAAAGCCCTTCCCACAGCCATTTTCCTACGCGCTTTTGGAAGGCCATCAAATGCTGCTGTGGTTGGTGCTGTTAGAATGCATTGGCCAACTCTAGCCATGGTCACTATCTTCAGGTTTGCTGGGTCGTAGTGGTAGAATTGAATTGCCGCTCCATACCTGCCATCAGGGGTTGCCTTTGGCGAGAGGAGAGCCTCTATACCACACTCTCCAGGGCTAGCGATAACAGATGTGCCAAAGCCTGTAGCAACTCTAGCTGCAGTTAAAGCCCATTTTCTGTTCACAGCAGTTATAATAATCCTCGTTGCGTACATTGGGAATGCTTCTGCAAACGTGTCCTCAATAACTGCCTCGCCTAGTCTCAGACTCAAGTCCCACACCTCCAGGTGAGGCGTATAGATATAACACATAATAAAAGTTTTTATTGTTTATATAGCTAAAATTGTGTGGCACTTCTCGCCAAGGTGCAGAGCACTGCTTAAGGTAATTAGGGTTAGGAGTAGCTATTGGTATCCTGGCACAGATGTGTATGCAAAGGTCGCTGAGCTTGTGAAGCCTGTGGTTCAGAACCGAGACTTTGTCGTTGTGTCAGAGAAGCCCATTCTAATAGCTCTTGGCTCCATATACGACGAGAAGCTCGTCCCACTAGACCCAGTAGCAGTGCTTATTACGAGGATTTTAAACAGCTTTTGGCTTGCACTTCTCAGGAGGTTTTCGCTACTAACTGTAGAAGAGGTTCTGAGGAGCACTCCTCTAGAGAGCTTAGCTAAGCACAAAAAGCTCGCCCTTAAGTACGGCTCTCTACTACACTTTCTCAAACCTGTCTCAGAAGCTGGTATAGACGCCTCGAACCTCCCCTACCACTACGTGGCGATACCTATGCGCAACATGAGCAGAGTTGCGGAGGGTGTGAGAAAGGCCTTGGCGGAGAGGCTAGGGGTAAACGCAAACGTTATGGTGATAGACAGCGATAGAATGGTTGTTTTCAAGAGGTGTAAGAGCATTGCCATAGCTTCGAGGCCTGCTGAATACAGGCGTGTAGTTGACTTAGGGGTGCTCAGCTTCATAACTAGGCTCCTACTCAGGGGAAGGGTGAGACTATACCCAACAATAGTGGCCTACGCAGGGGAGCAGTACCCTCTTTGCTTACTCCTAGAGGTAGCTAAGAAAGCTGATAGAGCCGTTATGAGCGGGTTGGGGAGGACAGCAATAGAAATGCTGAGGAGTCTAAACAGGGCATCATTTGATGAGGTGAAGTGGAGTGATATGAATAAAGCTAAGCACTACCCAATAGCAATAGTGAGAATTCTGCGCACATGCAGCAGGCTCTGTAGCGATGGTGCGTAGCTGTAGTGCCTATAGGCTTCTTTGGGAGAATTGAGTAGTACCCTGAGTTACCATAGCTTGTGTTTACCTGATTTTATCCTCATGTACATATGGCTAGCCCATCCACATGCCATTCATGCATAAGATGAGCTTAAATATTTACAGTTATTACACTTAAACCAAGTGTAAAAATATGTCTCTATATTATGAGAGTAAAGCTTCTAGCCAGCTACTACTACCGAAGGGGAGAGCCTATGGAATGTTTGAGAGAACTGATTTAAGGGTTGTCGGAAAGGCTATAGGTGATCACATTGTCATAGGGGGTGGCATATCAACAGCGGTGGTTGCTTTTGGATCTAGGGAGAAGGTGATTGAAGAAGCTTGCAAGCTTTTGAATGATGTTAAGGAGCCAGGAGGATTCATGCTAATGGGTGGAGGGGGCACCTCTACCACCAGCAACGAGAATTGAGAATATTTGGGCTGTTATAGAGGCAGTTAAGAAGTGTGGCACATACTAAAGACCTTGTTTACACACCAAGCCTAGGGTAGTTGATAAAGCAGTTTAAAAACTATGCAAAAACTATGCACATGTTTTTCAAATTAGCTCCCTTTAACTTAAACCCCTTGAACAGGGGCTGTTTTGCTACATATATGCGGAGGCCTTTGACCTCATCAACAGAGCGCAAAGGTGTTTAGCAAGAGAATGCTAGTGGTAGCTTCTACACTACACAAGCTTCATACTTGCCTCTCGCAACTGTTTCGGGTTTCATATAGGTTTATGATGGTTTATATAGAGTTTCAGTCTTCTGCTATGATTATTACGTGTACTCTCTTGCCGTGTAGTGGCTTTACTTCTTCTTGGTATTTTGCTAGTGGGTATAGTGCCACTGTAAACGGCTTTGTCCTGAACTTTACAACTGTGCACTCTGCATATATGAACCTAGTCAACGCCATCACCACTAACTAATACTGCCAGCAACATTTATAAGCTATTCTATCAATATGACTATTAGGTGAGCTACTCCGTGAGGGGTGAAGAGCCCGTAGTTGTCGAGACGCTGAGGATGAGGGCTGTCCCCGAGGGTAGCTATGATAAGCTTCTAGACTTTCTGAGGATGTACCGTGATGCAGTGCAGATGGTTGTAAACGAGCTTTGGAGTCTAGACGGGAAGCTCTCTAGGAGGAAGCTACACGAGATGTTCTACGATAGGCTGAAGAAACTGGGGTATAGAGCACACCACGTCAAGGAGATATACGCCTACGCTCAGAGCATAGTGAAGTCAGCTAGAAGCAATGGTGGTAGAAAACCTGTTCTGAGAAAACTGAGTGCTAGGATAGACAGGTACGACTACAGGCTAGACCTGGAAAGAAGGGTTCTAGTGCTGAAGCTCCACAGTGGCTACGAGGTCAAGCTGAAGCTAGTAGCACCTGAAGAGAGAATTAGGAAATTCGAGGAGTGGAGCAACTACGAGCTAGTGGTTAAGTACGATGACGGGGAGCTCTGGGTCTCAGCATACTTCAAGAAGGCTGTCAAGCCCGCGAAGCCGAGAACAGTAGTGGCTATCGACCTAAACTTCGACAACTTAACGCTAGCAGTACTTACTCTCAATGGTATATTGATTAAGCTGAAGAGGTTTAAGACGCCTCTGAGGAAGGTCCTAACGCACAGGATTTGGATTGAGAGAATTCAGAAGAGGTACCCAAAGTCTTGGAGGTTCATCAAGGGTGTTAGGAGAGCTATTGAGAAGCATGGCGTGAGAATAAAGAACATTACATGGGATTACTCGCATAAAACAGGAGACTTAATTGCAGAGTTAGCGTTTAGACACCGCTCAGTAATAGTCCTAGAAGACTTAGACAACCTAAGGGAAAACGCCAAGAAAGGCAGAAAGCTCAACAAAAAGCTCGCACTATGGTTTTACCGCAGGATACAGTTTTGCGTAGGGTATGAAGCCAGGGAGAGAGGGCTGAGAGTAATTAAGGTTAGTTCCAGAGGAACCTCATCAAAATGCCCTAGATGCAGTAGCAAACTAGTCGATAACGGCTATAGAACACTAAAGTGCAGAAACTGTGGCTTCACTGGAGACAGAGACGTGGTTGCAACAATAAACCTCTACAGGAAATACTCGTCTAACCCAGGATGTGGGGTCTCGGGGTGCCCCAGAACGCCCCCAAGCCCAATGAAGCCCCGAGCGGGATGCAGGGGAACAAGGATGAGGCAATGAAATACATAAACTCATATAAACTCACATAAGAGCTGAACCCCTACCTAATCTCGCTATTGTGTACAATCTTCAGGCTCCACGAGGGGGTTGCTGTGAGGGCTTGGCGATGATGCTCACCTAGCTTAGGTGGATTACATTGACTGAGTGTGGAGGTAGCTTTACTGTTCTTGACTGTGTGAGAGCGCCCCTCTCCTCCTGTATTCTAACATTGTCAGGGTTTTCAAAGTCGTTCCTGTCATTCACATCCTCTCCAGAAACCCACTTGTGTATTAGTGTGCTTGGTGCAAAACCCTTTATCCTTAGCTCTACTTCTGCCTCCTCATCCCTACTCCTATTAACTATGTAGAGCCTCAGCTCCTTTCTATTCCTATTGTACACTGCTGACACATCAATGTACGGCACGTTGATGTCCAGCTCCCTTGGCCTATAGACATCTGATATTGCTCTTGCCTCCACGACCTCACCATCATAAGCCTCTGTGTACATCTTAAACACAAGGTACTGTGGTGTTAGCAGCACCCTACCCTCATCATCTGCTACTATTAGTGGTAACACGTTGACTGTTTGCGCAAAGGTTGCTATTGGCACTATTTTTGAAAGCCTTTGTAGTGCATTTAGCACGAGTGCTGTGAACACTGCATCCTTCACACTTGTCACTTGTGTTAAGTAGGGTGGCTGTGCTTCTGGGTACCACACGTTCCACTCGTCAAAAGCTATCTTAATCTCCTTCCTCACCCCATACCTCGCTTTTGTCTGCTCAATTGTTCTATAAACGTGCCTCAGGTTCTCCTCAATTGCAACTGGCCAAGCGACGAGATCCTCGTATGTCTTCCCCTGCCTCTCTGCAAATATGTACGTGTGTATTGATAGGTAGTCTATGTACTCACCTGCAATTCTAATCATATCCACATTCCACTCAGTATCATAATCCACCCCCACAGCAACAAGCTTTATTGATGGGTCTACTCTCTTCATATAGTCTGCAAATTGAACAGTCCTCCAAGCACACTCCTCTGAATCCCTACAGAAACCCACTTGCCACTTACCCCACAACTCATTTCCAACACCCCACAGCTTCACATTGTAAGGCTCTTTACCACCATACCTCTTCCTCAGCGAGGCGTAGTATGTATCCCTATTTGAGTTGCAGTACTCAACCCATGCAGCAGCCTCTTCAGGTGTGCCACTCCCAGCATTCACAACTATGAAGGGCTCTGCACCAACCATCCTAACCCACTCAATATACTCATCAGTTCCAAACTCGTTTGGCTCCTCCCAACCCCACGCTAAGTCAAATCTCCTAGGTCTTCTATCCCTAGGCCCAACGCCATCGAGCCAGTGGTACTGTGAGGCAAAGTTTCCACCAGGCCACCTAACGACAGGAGGCCTAATCTCCTTAACAGCACTCAAAACATCTAGCCTAAACCCCTTCACATTAGGTATTCTAGAGCTCTCGCCAACCCAAATACCACCGTATATACACCTCCCAAGGTGCTCTATGAACTGCCCATAAATCCTCTTATCCAGGGGATGCAAAGTAGCCTCTACATCAATGTAAACAAGGCTCTTCACGTAGCCTCCACCCCACGCAACAGCTAAAACCTTTGAACACCTTTAAAAAAACCTACTGTGTAGTCTACCTAGGGTTTCTAGAGCTAGGCATAGTTGTGCTTGTTGGCGTGAGCAAAGCTTTCTAGAGGTGGTGACCAGTGTTAGGTAAAAACTTCATTTAAACATTAGCCAGCGCTAGTGATTTTTATGGCTATGTCCTTTTCTATGCTACCCACTGGAACCCTGGCTACACCGTTTGAAACCTGGACCTCCATACTCTTCACCACCACTCCTCTGCATGTGTCCCAAAACTCTACTATGTACACCCCATCTTGCAGCCCTTCAATCTCTACCTCTACTCCCTCAGCAGGCTCTAGAGGCTTGTTCAGCACCACTACGTTCCACCAGTTGTAGTCCTTGTTCCTTACCCAGAGCATTGCGAAGGTGCTGTTTGCAAGTGCGTAGAGATCTACTTTAGCAACTCTATACACAGCATTTTCAAACACTATGTAGTCCCATGTGAGCCAGTCGCAAGCTTCATTATCAATCTTTATTTCGTAGGTGCCAGGCTCAAACCACAGCTCCACATCCATGTCATACTCATTCGCACTCCCATCACTCTTACCATCCTTATCAGGTAAGTCCAGTTGTGTAGCCAGAGTGCCATTAACGTATATCACGAGCTTTGCAGAGCCCCTGCCAACAGAGTTTATGTGTAGCACCACTCTGCCTCTATCAATGAACGTCACAGTAAATACTGGGTTTAGTGCCCGCTGGCTGTGGCACGTGCCATAGATAAACCCGCTTAGCAAATCAACCCTCCCCTCGATAGCCCCATCAGGCCTTATAACAAGCCTATTTTCTCTCACTGGCGAGACCCACACCCAGCCTGCTAAGGGGTATAGTGCTATGCTAGAGGGGGTAGCATCTGTAATGACTAGCGATGCTCTGGCCTTGCCCAGGCCTCCTCTAACAGGGTCAACACCCTTTAGAAACTCGTAGAGGGCTTTGTAGTGGTACCACAGATTATAGGAGTCTACCTGCGTATCCCACCACCAGCTCATAGCGGAAACTGGGGAGAGGCTGAAGATAGAGCTCCAGAGCCCTTCATGAAGCCCAACCCCGCTCTTGTCGTACGCCCAGTAGGGAGTCCCTTTAAAGCCTGGGTAGCCAATCCACCGATAGTCAACGCCAAACTCTGTTACTATAATAGGCTTTCTGTAGGTGTTCCAAAGCCCCTCTACTATGCTTGGGATAGCCAAGGCTATGTCCTTAAAGCCCTCTGGCCCATACCTATGCACATTTATGATGTCTATGGACTCTAAGCTCCACACCCTTGGCTCAGAATTGTAGTCAGCGAGGTTCACAGTGACAATCCTGTTGTAGGGGTCTACGGACTTTACATAGCTGCTTATCTCCTTAACCCAGCTCACAAAAGCACCTCTAGCGCTAAAGAAGTTTGTTGTGAGGTCAGCCTCGTTTATCAGCTCCCATGCGAGTATGTGTGTTGAGTACCCCCACCTAGCTATAATGTACCTCACCTTATCCTTAAATATACTGATGGCTACTGTATTGCTCCAGAACTCCTCTGGGCTCTGAAGAGGGCCACCCCTTGCTGCATTGTATGGGTTATCCCCCCAGTTATCCGCAAGCTCTCCGTGCCACATAAACACAAACACTATGTATATGTCATACTTTTCAGCAAGCTTCACAATCTCATCTACTCTAGCAGCGTCATCTAAGCTGTAGTAGTGGAGCTTGCTCCACTCTAGTGTTAGAGCCCAGGGCACTAGGCCTATTCTCACAACCTTAATCCCACTCTTATTCAGCTTAGCAAACCACTGCTCATAGAATGATATAGAGCTCCTCCTATCTGGTGGCCACGCGACATTTATCCCCAGCATAAACATTGATTCACCGCTGTCAAATACGAATAGCCTTTTGCCACTGTCAACTCTGACAAAGCCCCTGCCAGCCACCCCCTTAACCACAAACTCTCTAATCTCGCTCACCACAGCACTCCCCCTGCCATCAACCGCCTTTACGTAGAACTTGTGCACCCCCTCCTCAACAGGTGTGAACCTAGCGAGCCAGTATGGTCTTCCAACCCTGACTATGATCTCCTCCCCTGGCCCAAACCTTTTCACGGTGTAGTTCTGGAAGTAGAAAGCCGGTACAGCTACTCTAGAGCCACTTGGCGTCTCTATGTGCACCCACACATCAATATCGCTTGTGTCAAAGGGGTTTGAGTAGCTTAGACCAGATATGTTAAAGGCTATCTCAACTAAGCCAAACTTTGGCCCCTCTCCCTCTGGTAGCTTTAGAAACACCACCTGTGGTTGGGGGGCTGGTGTAGTCGTTGTTTCTGTAGCTATTGTAGTTGTAGGGGTTTGAGGCAATGTAGTCTCTGTTACTGTGGCAGAGGGCGCTGTGGGGGTTGGTGATGGCGTGGGCAACACTGTTGGTGTTGTTGGTGCTTGCGGTGAAGGTGTTGTAGGGGTTTGAGGAGGTTGAGTCACAGTGACTTCAATTACTAGTGTTGTAGTACCTGCCTCTGTAGGCACTGGAGTTGTTTCTGTGGTAGTGGTTTGTGTGGCAGTGGTTTGCTGAGGTGGTGTTGTAGGTGTCACTGTTTCATAGCCTCTCTGCATTGCGTAGTACTGTGCTAGTATAAGTGCCAAAGCTATCACTATTATAACTACTATAGCAGCAATGTGAACTCCTTTCAAGGCCTTACACCAAGAGAGTGCAGGGGTTCCGCAGGTATTAAGCTTTCACTATGCTTCACTACTAGCTGTGGAGGCTTCTCGATGTTTATTCTAAGACGTGCGAGTGCCTGTGAGCAGAGCTCCTTAGCTAGGCAAAGCGCTAGTGAAGCATAAATACTAAGAGCTCTTAGAGATTATGCTAAGAGGAGGTGTAGTGAAAGTAGGTGCCCTAGGGTATGAGCAGAACCCCAGCCTTACTGCTACTAGTAGTCCTTGCAGTAGGCATCTTCGTAGGGTATTGCATAGGCTGTAAATCGCCTAGTGGCAAAACCCCTAGCGTAGAGCACACACCAGCACCTAGCCCTGTCTGCGTAGCGCTTTCTACAGCAACCCCCATACCAACTGTGACTACTACTGTCATTAAAACTGTGGAGCAGGCGCCATCAGGAGCTTGGGTAGAGGCTCTTCTCGATGAAGACTACTTTTCGGTGCTCTCACACTGGATTGAGATGGCTAACACAAGCATTCACGTGGTTATGTACGTAGTCAAGTACGACCCTAATGAGAGTGACGACCCTGTTAACCAGCTTCTCTACAAGCTTGCTTATGCACAGAGCAGGGGTGTTGATGTGAGGGTTATTGTTGATGACGAGACTGCTAAGAGCTACCCCCAGACCATAGCCTTCCTCAAGAATAGTGGCATAGATGTAAAGCTTGATGAGAGCTCCACTAGGACTACTCATGCAAAGCTCGTTATCATTGATGGCAGGGTTGTGGCTGTTGGGAGTCATAATTGGACTGAGAGAGCGCTACACTACAACCATGAGGCATCTGTGCTAATAATCTCAGAGGATATTGCTAAACAGTTTGAGGAGTACTTTGAGAGCATTTGGAGTAGTGGTAGAGCTTTGTAGTGATGAGGATTCCACGAGCTGAACATGATGAGTGTTGACGAATCTGAGAACCTCTCTAACCTCCTGAAGAAGTACAGCGCTTTAGCTATTCTCATATCAGGTGATTTCAAGAAGTTTAGGTTCTATGTCGAGAAGAGGTTTAGCGGAGTTGCACTAAGCAACTGTATAGCACTCCTACCCAGCTTAGAACGCGCATTAGCATTCGCAATGGTTGCTGAGAGAAAGGAGCACGATTTGCTACTTCTAAGGCTAGGGGAGGGGGCCTACACTCTACTCATAGCTAAGTGCAAGAGCAGTAGGCTCATCTTTAGCAACCTGCTCGTAAGGGTCTTTAAGAGAGGGGGAGTGGTTATACCGAGAACCGCTAGCTCCTCTACACCAGTAGCAATATTTCGTAGGGAGATGTGGAGAGAGTTTGAGCTCTACGAGCTACCAACGATAAAGGAGTGCTGCAACGACTACGCATATGTGAATGTAGCGCTAGTGAGAAGAAAGGACCTTATGCAAATATCTAAACTAAGGGTAGTTATAGAGAAGAGTAGGGAGCTTAGAGAGGTGTTGGAGAAGAGCGGAAGCAACCTAAGTGAGATAATAGATAAGCTTCTGCAAATAAATGATGTGTAGATGGGCTAGGGCTCTCAAGGAGCGCCAGAGCTGCGTAGGAGAGTAGAGGGGGTGGTTAAAAAAGTAAAATGTTGCCCTAGTGTTTTAGAGAATTAGCTCTCTCAAGAGCTTCTGTACCTCTACCGGCGAGTTCTTCTCGATTACCCCTTCTATCTTGCTCCAGCCGACTCTCTCCAGTTTTGAGTAAAGGGCTTTTACGTTTTCTATGCTTTGCTTGAGCATCTCAGCAGCATCGAGGTACCTTGGGAAGAGGTCTAGGCCTAGCCAACCACTGTACCCCACTTTATTTAACCAGTAGAGGAGCTCTAGGTACTCAAGTAGGTTTACACTTGCTGGGAAGAGGTCTAGGTCCACCTCTGTGAATATATCGTTTAGGTGGAGGTGGTAGAGGGCATCGTACCTGGATATAAGGACTATTGTCTCCGGAACCCACTCCTTCGCTAGTTTTGCGTGAGCGAACTCCACGTTTATCCCAATGTTCTTTACCCCATGCTGTCTGAGCTCAAGTATTGTTGCTAAGACCCTCCCAGCAGAACCGTGGAGTAGGTAGCTTGAGGGGTCCTCCATTTTGTACTCTATAGCGACCTTCAGATCGTGAGCATACTCAGCCACCTCCCTAATAGAGTCCACGTAGTTACTCCACAGCTTTACATAGTTTGTTGTAAAGGGGAAGTCAAAGCCCTCTCTACCAGGCCATATAATGAGGATCTCAGCCCCTAGCTCCCTAGCTATGTCCGTGGCCTTCTTACACCTCTCTACAGCTCTTCTTCTAGTAGCCTCGTTTAGCGCTGAAAGAGCCCCAAGAGCCCACTGAGCCTCTTGAGAAAGCACAGGGGCTATGGCGACTGCCTTGAGGTTGGCCACAGATAGAGCGTCCTTCACAGCCTTCACATTCTCTTCACTAACCTCTGTGGGGTAGTGGAACTCTAGGCCAGAGAGCCCAGGCACTTTAGACGCATCTGAAATGAGCTCCACAATTCCCTTAGCCTGTTTATAGCCTGTGGACGCGAACCTCTCTACACCTGGTCCAAAAATCCATATGCCTGTCGAAAACCTTAGCTCCACAACCACACACCTCTAGCTATACCCCTGAAGAGCTCTTATATAAAGTTTTCTGCATTAACACACATAATTAGAGTTACACCGTGATCAAAGCGCCCCCCAGTTAAGCAACCTAAAACAAGTTGAGCAATGGTATAGAATAGACTAGTAGCCTCAGCAAGCACCCCTGCTGAGTCCTTGAGCTACAAAGCTGTTTAGCGCAATACCACATTTAAGTAGCTACAGTTATATGGGGGGCCGTGAGGTTAGCTAGGGCTATCCTGATGTACCTACTTGAAAAGAGGCTCCTTGAAAATAGGTGTAGCTCTATAAGTGAGCTAGAGGGCTTCTTGAGGGAGCTGGGTTGGTGTAGAGGGGATTGTGTCCACACTTACATCAGATGGCTCAAGAGAAGAGGGTTTGTAACAGTAGGTAAGCGTGGTGCTAGCGTGTCTATCTGCACTAAAGACGACTTGAAAACCATTCTGATGGCTGTTGATAGCGATTAAATGGCTGCACTGCTAAAGCAGCGCCTGCAAGGCTCTTCAGGAGCTGAGCTCCCTGGGCTAGTGGTAGAGCTCTTTGTTGATGAATGGCACGAGGGCCATAGCTACAGCTGCAAAGACCAGGTCCTCTCTAGTTACAGCACCTTTAGTGAGGAGCTTTATGAAGCCCCCCTTCTCACCTATCCTCTCTGTTCCGTAGTAGTGATCCACAGCCTCTTCAAGTTCTCTATAGGTGCCCGCTAGGATTTGCTGGACAATTCTCCTAGGCAGGGGGAAGGCCGGTGAAAATCCATAGGAAGCCGCCCCTTCTCTGCTGATTATGTAGGCTACCTGAACATCGTAGTAGTCTTCACGAATGCTTATGAAGCCCGCCTCCACCCCAACCCCAAATTCGCACTCTTTGTAGCACTGCAAAGCCTTCTCCCCTCTAACCCTAGCACCACTCATTACAACCTCAAGCCCCACTGGCTGTGGTGGTAGGCCTGTTTCAATAGCGCAGCCCCTGACCTCAGCAGATGGGAAGAAGACTCTAAACGCTCTTTTAACACCCTCTAGCTTAGTTGGGTTTAAGCTACCTACACATACCACGGTCACGGCTTTAGCACCACAAAGCTTTGAGATAAGTGCGTGAGGTATTTTATCTTAAGAGTCTTCTTCGCACGGGGGCTAGCCTTCCGATGATTTGATTACCAGCGCCACCCCTGCAATGGCCATGGCTAGGGCTGCCACTTCTATAAACCCAATTCTCTCTCTCAGAATTACTGCTGCGAGAATGCTTGCCACCGCGGGCTCTGCCAGCGCTATGGATGTCACAGTAGAGCTTTTGTAGAACTTGAGGAGATAGTTCATAACCGTGTGCCCGCCAACCATAGGGACTAGCGCTAGTGCTAAGAGCCAGGGCCAGGAGTTTTGGAGGTAGCTAAAAACGTTATCTCCTGCAGCTGAGCTGTAGGCAAGGGTCGTGAGAGAGGCTATGAGGTACGTTGCCGAGGAGTACTCTGCTGTTGACAGGCGTTTTCTAGAAAGCCTACCTGTGTAGAAGTACATGGCTGCCGCAAGTGAAGCAACAAATGCCTCTGCTGCGCCAAGAACCCCTGCAAGGGAGCTCACAGCTAGTGAGTTGCTGAAGAGGAGTACAACAGCTGTAAACGCCATTGCTATACCCACAGCTACTCCCAGACCCACTTTCTCGCCTCTAAACACCTCTACTAGCGCTAAGTGCACAGGGTATAGCACCACAATTGTTGTACTCACAGCTACAGAGACCCTAAACAACGAGTCCATCCAGAGAACAAAGTGTGCTGAAAGAGCGAGCCCAGCTACGAGAGGGTATAGCAACTTCCTTGAGCACAGCGCGTGTGCATGACTAGTGCCACTCACTGCTAGTAGCAGGAGGGAGGCTATGAAGAGCCTCCAAAATGCGCAAGCAGCGGGCGACGCTTGGGAGACTCTCACAAGAATAGATGCAACGCCTATGCTCAGAGAGGCCAGGACGTACAGCGGTATGTGAGTTTTCCTAACCATGGAAAAACCAGCTCCCCCAGCGCCAAGCTAAAGCTGTAGCTGTTCTGCTACATAGCAGTGCACAGCTTTTTGAATTTTGAAGGCTTTCATAATGTGCTTAGAAAGCTCTCAGAAACTCACAACAGCTTTTAATTGGCATTCGCCTTGACCTAAGCTTAGCAAAGTGCAGAACTACTGTGCTAAGTGCGTAGGGATGGTTGTGCATGCAAATGGTAGACCCTGACGTAGTGGGGTTGCTAGCACTACAGATATTCGCCATAATGGACCCCCTAGCAGCTGTGCCAACCCTTCTCGACGTGATCTCACCTATTCCAGAAGCTGAGAGCAAGAAGCTTGTTGATAGAGCTGCGCTAGCAATATTCATTCTGCTCAACGTCTCTACTATAGCTGGAGGCTACATACTCACACTCTTTGGAATAAGCCTAGCCTCATTTAAGATGGCTGCGGGAGCAATACTAATGGCCACAGCCATAGACACACTGATAACAGGGCACAAGCCTGCAAAGATAGAGGTTGGCACCTACATAATAGTGCCAATAGCCACACCACTAATTGTAGGCCCTGGGACGATGACGTTACTCATAACCTCTGCTAGGCTCTATGGAATACTCAACACATTGATAGCTGCTTACATAGCCTTTGCCTTTACATACCTAATCCTCAGGACAGCTAGGGGGTTAGTTAAGATAGCTGGCGAGACCTTTATTCACGGGCTCGGCAGATTCATGTCAATAATAATAGCTTCATTCGCTATAGAGATGATAACCTCTGGGGTAAGAGAGTATGTAGAGAGCCTAAGGGTAGAGTAGAGAAGGTCTGCGTCTAATCAATGGTCGTCTTTTCAAACATCTTCATAGCTATCACCATCATTACAAGCGACGTGGCTACTAGTAGCAACAGCTCTACTTCGCAAGAGAGCCACGAGTACATAGAGTTGAGTAGGGACACCCCTGTCAAATAGTAGCGGCAAAGGTCAACAGCGTAGGTCAGTGGCAATACCAGGGCTAGCACTTGCATCCACTGAGGAGCCATGTTTATTGGGAACATGGCTCCGCTCAGCAGGGTCATGGGCATGGTCACTGTGCCTATAATTAGCTGAAACCCCTCAGGGCTCCTCATGACAGAGGCTATCGATATGCCCATGGAGGTGAAGCCAAGCGCCATGACGAGCCCAATGGCTATTGCTAGGGGGAGCCCAGCTGGGTTAAGCCTTGTGGTGAGCACAAAGCCTAATGAGAGCATTATGAGCCCGTTGGCTACAGACACTATTGAGTCCCCCAAGGCTCTGCCAAGTATTGTGAGGTGTCTTGGTGCAGGCGCTACTAGCACCTCCTTTAGAAAGCCAAACTGCTTGTCCCAGATAACGGATATTCCGCCCATGAAGCTTGCTTGAAATATTGAAGTTGCAAAGGTTGCTGGTAGTAGAAAGGCCATGTAGTCCAAGCCCTTGAAGAGCACTTGAAACTGCGGCCCTCTCAATGTGTATGCCCAGCCTAAGCCAAAGAATAAGAGCCACAGTATGTTGTTTATGAGTATACCTGCTATTCTTGACTTAGCCCTTAGGAACCTCTTTACCTGTCTATAGGTCATTATGTACACATACTCTATCAAACTCCATCACCTCACTCTCGCTCTACGCATTATCCTCATTGTTTCCACAGGGCTTGCTTCAGAGTCTCTCAGCCCCCTTCCAGTGAGGTGTATGAATACATCGTTTAGCGAAGGCCTTCTGTAGCTCACCTCCAGAACCCTTACCTCAAGCCTGTCTAAGAGCTGAAGTATCGTGGGTATGGCTTCAGAGGCCTTCTTGACTTGGAGAGCTAGTGTGTTGCCCTCCACCACCCTACAGCTCTTAACACTCTCTACGAATATCTTTGAGCATACATCCTCGCCTACCTGCCCCAGCTTCACGTAGACAATGTCAGAGCTCAGCATTGATTTAAGCTCTTCTGCTGTGCCCATAGCGATTATCTTGCCGTGGTCTATTATAGCGATTCTGTCGCAGAGCGTCTCAGCCTCATCCATGTAGTGCGTTGTGAGGAATATTGTTGTCCCATAGCTCTTCCTCAGCTCCCTTATGTAATCCCATATGTGCACCCTTGTCTGCGGGTCTAGGCCTAGGGTTGGCTCATCTAGGAACAGTATTCTTGGTGTGTGAAGCATTGCTCTCGCTATTTCCAGCCTCCTCCTCATGCCACCAGAATACATCCTCACTTCCCTATCTCTGAACTCCCAGAGTTCTACAAACTTTAGCACCTCCTCTAGCCTCTCCCTAAGCCTCTGCCCGTCAAGGCCGTAGAGCCTCCCATGGATGTACAGATTCTCGTAGCCTGACAAGTCCAGGTCTAGGGATGGGTCTTGAAACACTATGCCTATGTTCCTCCTCACCTTGTCAGGCTCCTTAACAACATCATGACCAGCTACAGTAGCCCTACCAGCTGTCGGCTTAAGTAGTGTAGCTAGTATGTGTATTGTCGTAGTTTTGCCAGCTCCGTTAGGCCCCAGAAACCCAAATATCTCTCCTCTTGCTACAGTAAAGCTCACGCCCCTCACAGCCTCTACAGGGCCAAACCTCTTCACAAGGTTTTCAACAACAATGTCGTGCTCCACTCCTACTCACCACTTGACAAGACCCTTTTTATAAAACCCTCGAGAAACCCCACAAAGTTGCTAACAGCATTTCTAAGCTCCTCAACATCCTCTCTCCTAGCGCTTGGCAAAACCTCTACCACTCTGAATATCGCTTCCCTAAGCCTACTGCCACCAACCTCGTCAAATATCTTAAACCCTTTTGCAACCCTCTTCAACCACTCAACTCTATCCATGTGCTCAGACAAGGCCTTGGAACCAGCCTCAGTTATTCTATACACCTTCAGATGCCTACCACCCCTCACAACCTCCTCAACAACCTCGACATAGCCAAGGCTTAGCATCTTCCTTAAGGTTGGGTAGAGCACACCAGGGCTCTTGGGGAAGCAGAACTCCTCCCTAACCCTCTTCATAATCTCATAGCCGTGGGCAGGCCCCTTAGACAGCACATAGAGTATGCTTAGAGCTGTGTTCAACTCAAACTCTCTGCGCAAAGCCCAGGCCACCGGAGTATCACCAGATATTTCTACAGATATATCTGTAGAGTTATAAAAGCTTTTATGGCTTGAAAACACCTGCTGAAATTCTGTACGGTGAGCTGCCCCATGGCCTTCAAGAGGCTTGTGCTAGTACTATCAGACAGCCACATTAGGGAGAGGGCTGAGTGGTTTCCAGTGGAATTCACTGACATATTTCAAAGCAGAGCATATGATATTGCTATACACGCAGGGGACTTAGTGGATCCAGAGGTCCTAGACTTCGTTAAGAGCCTGAGTAAGAAAGTCTACGCTGTGCAGGGCAACATGGACTACCTCAACTTGCCAGAGCAAGAGGTTTTTGAAGTACTGGGCTTTAGAGTGGGGGTTGTCCACGGTGATCAGGTGAGGCCCAGGGGAAATGTGCAGGCTTTAACAATACTTGCAAAGAGTATGGACGTTTCAATACTCATCTCAGGGCACACGCACACCCCCTTCATAACTGCTCACTCAGGGGTCCTCCACGTCAATCCAGGCTCTGTAACAGGAGTTTGGGGTGGTGGAGGTGGCTCCCTCACACCCTCATTCATAGAGCTAGAGATCCAGAGCACAGGGGAAATCAGCGCTACACTCTATGAGCTTAAACGTGGAAGAGTTGAAACATCTACGCAGAGGCTCATTCTATATCCACAGCCTTAGAGCCAAAAACACTTTTTTACGTGCGCAAAGCTTGGTAAGGCTGGTGTTGTGGAGGTTGCTGTGGCTAGTAGTAGTGCTAGTAACAATTAGTGTGACCATCGCCTCAGCTCTGCTGTCCATACGCCTTGAGAAGAGGCTCAGTGTTTTATGCGTAGATGTGCACAAGGTAACTAAGCCCAGGGTCCCTTGCAACGGGGGGTTCGCCGTATTCTCTGGCCTTGTAACAGGCACACTACTAGCCCTCCTAACAGGCTGTGTAAGGGCTGAGGTTGGCGAAGCTGTGTTACTATCACTAGCAATAGCATTTTGCACAGGCCTTGCAGACGACCTAGTAGACTTGAAGTCAAGGTGGAAAATACTGCTGGGGGTTTTGCCAGCTCTCCCAACTCTTCTTCTACAAGTGTACACCCCAAGGCCTTGGATACCCTTTGCAGGCTTTGTGAGGATCTCTAGGCTATACCCACTACTCCTTTTAGCAGCCTTCACAGTGTACCAAAATGGTGCTAACATGATTGACACTCACAATGGGGTTCTCCCCGTGTTCACCCTCTCTCTACACGCCTTCGCATTAGTGGTCAAGATCTTAACAGGTAGTGGCATAGGTGAGGAGAGCACTCTACTACTCCTCACATTCACTGCCGCTCTCTTAGCGTACACCCCCTTCAACGCATACCCTGCGAGGATATTCAATGGGAATACAGGGGCTTTTGTGATAGGTGCCACAGTACCACTAATGCTTGCCCTAAACAGGCTAGAGTTTTACTACGTCCTCGCCTCAGCCCCTATGTACGTAAACGGCTTCTACTACTTAGCCTCTGTAAAAGGGTTTCTACAAAAGGAGAGCGTTAAGAGGCCAACATACGTGGATGAAAAAGGCTGTATACACGCATCAAGAGACCCCCTAGCGCCCATAACCCTGGTGAGGCTTGTCACAAGGTCCTCAAACACTGGTTTTAGTGAAAAAGAGCTTGTAATAGTGCTATACACACTATCGGTACTCTCTTCAGCCCTAGCCTCAGCAATAGTCCTTCTACTTGGGTACCCAAGCTAACACCATTTAAGTGAGTCGCATAGCAAGAGCTTAAACACCTTGTAGCAGAAATACTTGTGTGGTAGCTAGGGGTGAGCGCTCTTGGGGAAAACCATAGTGATGTTCTTAGGCCCCGCTGGCTCAGGTAAGTCATCACTTGTACACGCCTACTCCAAGTGGCTTTCTGAAGAATTTGGGCTGAGGGTGTACAGAGTTAACCTCGATACTGCTACTGAGTACATACCTTACCACCCTGATTTCGATATAAGGGTGTATATAGATGCCCATAGAATTGCAAAGGAGCTGGGCCTAGGCCCCAATGGGGCTCTCGTCAGGTCCATGGAGATGCTGAGTGAGAGTATTGAGCTTGTTTCAAGGGCTATTGGCAGTGCTGATGCTGACTTCATCCTCATTGACACCCCTGGGCAGATGGAGGTTTTCATATTTAGGGATGTGGCGTACAGGCTTAGCCAGGGCTTGGGCAGGTACAGTAGGGAGTTTGTAGCTGTCTTTGTAATTGATGGAGAGGTTGTTAAGCGCTATGAGGACTACGCCTTTGTAGCAATAATGTCTGTAGCCATTCAAGCTCGACTAGGCGTAGACGTAGTGCCGGTTATAAACAAGATTGACCTTGTTAAGGATCTTAGCATTGTAGGGGATGTTGTTAGCGATGTTGAAGAGGTTGTCGAGAGGCTTAGGGGTGGCGGTACCTATGGAGAGATGCTCGCAAAGATCATGGACGCCATATGGCTCTACGCAAAGGCGACTAGGGTTCCAAGGGTATCAGCAAAAAACATGCTTGGATTAGAGGAGCTGCACAGAGCTATACACGAGCTTACATGTAGCTGTGGTGACCTGACATAGGGGCTACGTGGTTTAGCTAAGGTATGTTCTCGCTATTTTTAAGAGGTTCTCTGCAGTAGCGTAGCCGACTATAACCACCCCCCTGCCATGCTCCCTACTCCAGATGAGGAGCCCTGGCGTGCCATAAACACCGTAGCTCCACCCCTCTTCAGTATCCTCTGCAATCACCTTGTCTACAGCATCTACAGTAGTGTTGAAGTCAGTATAGCCTGACACGCTCCTTACAATGTTTGCAACTTGGTCAGCAGATGGGTAGATGTTCCCCCCTACAAGCCCGTATATAGCCTTCATAACCTCTAGCACAGCTGCAGAGTTCTGAGTTGCAAGGTACATAGCTGTGATATTTCTGTGCAGGGGGATGGCCTCTCCATGCACAATAAAGTTCTTTAGCACTATGGCGAAGGTGTTGTTTTTAACAAGCTCCTCTATTGTTGGCAGGGAATCTGCGTAGAACTTTGCGCAGTATGGACAGTAGACATCTTCGTATATCACTAGGTAGTACTTAGCACTAGGAGAGCCTATGACAGGCGTCTCGTTTAGCAAAAGCTTTGGTGCCCTAAAGGTTTCTGCAACACCACTAACATTAGGTAGTTTGAGTACTGGTCTTTGCGCATGGTACTCTACATACGTCATGTAGTACACATAGAGAATTGGAATCCAGTCCTCTTTCAGCACATAGTAGTCACCGTGCTTGTCAAAGAGTATCTGCATTACCTTAGCCTTTGTCAAGTCACTTGTAGTGTAAATTCCTATGACTGGGAAGAAGGTCCTGTTGCCCACGGCCGCCTTAAGGTCTTTACCTAGATTAGCATAGCTTACAGAGCACACTGAGAGGGTCACGTTTATAGCTTTGCTACTATTAGAAGCAATTACGTTGCTCAGCCAGCTGGCCATACCGCTAAACAAATCTTCGTTAGGGGGCACGCTGTAGTACACTATGAAAAGAGCGCTATCCTTACCTGGGCACTGGGGAGAAGGGGGTGTGAGTAGCTTAGGCAACACTAAAAGCGTTGCTACACCTCCTGCAGCTATGACAATAACAGCAATAGCTATTATCGCCAGCGTTGTTCTCTTCAAAATAGCACCTCTAGCTTATGTACACATGCACCTAATATAAGCTTATGTGAGGTGAGGCTCGGGACAATGGCCTAGTGAAGCCACAGGGGGTAGAGTTGTGGTATGTGCACAGGGTTTATCTCATTAACATAGTTTGTGAGCATCATTCTCCTCACCTCCTTCAAGTCCCTTGTCTGCGCCAAGACCCAGCTCAGCTTTATGTAGGCCACCTCTGGTAGCATGTCCTCCCCTGGCACCACACCTACTGTGAGCAACTTCCTCCCTGTTGTATACACATTCATGTTCACCCTTCCGAAGAGTGTTTGCGTAGTCATAACAACTGCCACGCCCTCCTCCACAGCCCTCCTTATGGACTCTATTGCATAGCTCCCTATGTGCCCCAGCCCAGTACCCTCTATGACTATCCCGTGGAACTTCCTATCAACAAGGAGGTCTATTATCTCGCTCTGGAACCCTGGGTAAGCCTTTACAAGCGCAACCCTATCGTCAAAGCCTATAGAGGCCTTAACCTCTTCAGCACCCTTAGACCTTGGAATAACCCTGTTGTTTACTACCACAAGCTCCATTTTAGCTGGGTCCACCTTGGCTAGCGGTAAGTCGTTTATGCTTTGAAAAGCGTCCCTCCTGCTACTATGCATCTTCCTCACCTTCACCCCTCTGTGCACCAAGACCTCGAGGTCTGATGGTGTTGAATGCATAGCTACTACAACTTCTCCAAAGGGCGCTTTAAGAGCCGTTACCACAGCTCCTACGAGGTTTGTCGCCGCATCTGTAGATGGCCTATCGCTACTTCTCTGCGCACCCACGAGGACTATTGGCATTGGCAGGTTTTGCAGTGCGAAGGCCAGGGCTGCGGCTGTGTAGCTCATGGTGTCCGTCCCGTGGGTAATCACAATGCCGTCAGCGCCGCTCAGCATGGACTTGTAGACTCTCTCTGCAATGACCCTCCAGTGCTGTGGGGTCATGTCCTCACTCAGTATGTTGAACAGTACCTCCACATCATAGCTTGCAAGCCCCCTTAGCTCAGGTATTATCTCCATTAGGTCAGCTGGGCTCATAGCGGGCTTGACAGCCCCTGTCTCATACTCAACTCTACTAGCTATGGTACCCCCGCAGCCAAGTATCCTAACTAAGGGCCTTCCAGAGCCGCTGGTCTCCTCAGAGCTGGCCTCACCTCTCTTAGCACACTCAACAAGCTCAGCACTTGCAACTCTATGTATGGATACGCCAATGTTGTAGCCATTATCAAGCTTAATCACAATAATGTCCTCAGCACTAAACTCGTGGCGAGGCATTAAGAGCCCCTCCAGCACAACATTACCTGTGGTAATCAGCCTGAGCCTACACCCAACCCTAGCACCTAGCTTCTCAAGCAAATCCCTTGCAACACCACTGTAACCAGGTAAGCCCTCACTCATAGAGACACCGAGAGAGAACTTGCATTGAGGGAAATAAATGCTTTAAACATTGATATGCGCAGGCCCTCTCACCACTTACCGCAGGCAGAAGTGCTACTAATACTACTACTGCTGTACCTTTGTGAACAGCTAGAGAGCTCCACCTGGTTTGCCTACGCCTCTTCAGCCTTGGGCTCAGCCTTCTCTATCTTCTTGAGTTTTCTGAGGTACATTTCGAAGAGCTCTTTCGTTGTTGTCGCCTCTGTTGGTGACTTGTCATCTCTCCATCTCATGAACCTGGGGAACCTTATAGATATTCCTGTCTCTGGCTTCGCCCAGCCCCAGCAACATGTGTGAACTGGTGAGAGGGTTATTTCTGCGCCTGTGACCTCCATTACTAGCGCTGGTGCAAACCACACATCAGCTTCTATCTCGCTATCCACTCTCTGGTGCTTGTGTGGTAACCTATAGGGCTCTAGCTTCTTTGGCAGCTGAGCTAGCTCCTCATCTGTAAACCCCGTCCCGACTTTGCATACTGTTTCAAACCTATCTGTATCCGGGTCGTAGGCTGCTAGTAACAGCGCCCCGTATGTCCCAGCCCTCTTGCCCCTCCCATGGAATGCACCAACAACGACAAGATCCACTGCGTCTGTGAGCTCACTCTTGTAATCCCTCTTGTACTTTATCCACAGCCACCCCCTTACACCAGCTTGGTACACAGAGTCCACCCCAAGGGACTTAACGACGAGACCTTCACAGCCGCTTTCAATTGCCTTGAGGAAGAACTGCTCCAGCTCCTTAGCGTCCTTCACAAGGGCGTGCTCAGCTATCTTAAACTCCTCGCTCTCCTCAACAATCTTCTTAAGCCACTCCCTCCTCTCAGGCAAGAGCTTTTTAGTGAGGTCAACGCCATCCACATAGAGACAGTCAAAAAGCCTCACAACCACTGGGTACTCCTTTACAGCTTCGTGGATGTCCTTCTTCCTCTTTCTATGCATGAGCTCTTGGAATGGCTTGAACTCCCCTGTCTCTGGGTCCACAGCCACTATCTCCCCCTCGATAATGGCCTCACCAGCTTTAACATGCTTTAAAACCATTTCGACTACGTCTGGGTACTGATAGGTTATATCCTCTAGTCTCCTAGAGAATACCCACACCCTATCCCCACTCTTGTGTATCTGCCCCCTCTCGCCATCGTACTTAAACTCTGCTAAAGCCGGCACCCCAGCCTTGTTTAGAATCTCAACAGGGTCGCTGGCCCTCTCTGCAAGCATTGGCCTCAGGGGTATGCCTGGAGTTGGCTTCACCTCCTTAATGGCAGAGCCGCCCCTCTCAGCTATGAGCTTCGCTATGGCCCCCAGGTCTGGGTAAACGTTATAAGCCCTCTCAATGAGGTCCCTTGGGACTCCAAATGCTGATGCGAGCCCATCCATAACCGTAGCCTCCCCCACCCCAAGCCTTAGCCTACCCTCTACAAACCTCACAATGTACTTTGCCTCCTTGGGCTCTGCATCCATTAGCAGAGCTGTGAGGAGCCTTAGCTTCATGTCCCTGCTCCCCTCACCCTGGAGCATAGCTATCTTGACAAGCGCGTTGAACACTGCATCAACGCTGAGCCTCCTCCCCTGCTCGCCTTTGGCACTCTTTATAAAGGCTGTTAACCCTGTCGCCCTCCCCTGCTTACCCATCTTAAGCCTCTCAACAGTAGCGCCATAGTCACCGAGGGACTTGTATAGCTTCTCGACCTCAGCCTCTGTAGTGTTCGTTGCTAACGCTATGCACTTCTGAATACCTTTCTCGGCTATGCCAAGCTCAGGCATGCCCTTCCAATCGGGCCACAGGGTCCCTAGAATTAGGTACACCACCTTGTCAATAACGCTAGGAGGGGTCTTCTTAAAGAGCATAGCCAGGGTAGCGGCTTGCTGAATCTTGCTGGTAGTCTTCTCTAGCATCTCCAGGGTTTGGGCAATGACTGCAAACTCCACTGCAAGCACCCCAAGGAAGAGCTCTACTTCTAAACACATTTATAACCAGATACACTTTTCTAAAACTGTGTGGTGATGAGAACCCGGCAAAAATGAGTAGATGATTAGTCAGAGTTAAGCTGATGGAGCACTTTAGCTGCGGGAATTGTGGTGGTGTGAGCAGAGCACTCTGCCTAAAGTGCGCTACCCCTCTTCTAGCTAACCATGACCTCTACTCGAGCCCCTATGAGCTGACCAGGTACGTTTGGCTTAAACCTTGCTACAACAACACAGTTTCTAAAGCTGTGGACTTTCAGCACCCTGCCCCTATAGACATTGCCGTGAATGTCTCTTGCAACAACCTTTGCGCCAACAAGGCTCCCCAAAACCTTTTGATCTGCAAGTATGTATAGCAACACCTGATTGTTATACTGCCTCGCTCTGCTCCTCCTATAGCCCTTTACAACGCCTATGAGCTTCCCCGCTGCACTCATTGCTGAGACCACCTAGCTCGTCTAGGTGTTGTAAAAGAAGAGCTTCTGCTTTGAGTAAAAAAGTTTAATGCTAAAAAGCTTTGTAGAAAAAGCTGTTGAGATGTGCTATGCTGTGCCTGTTGCTGGTGCTGAAGCCTTTTGAGCTGCTGATGCGACGAGTGAGGGTAGCTCTGGGAACTTCTCCTTCATTCTCTGCTCAGCTACTACCTTAGCCTCCTCTAGTATCTTCCTAGCCTCTGGAGTTGTGTAGATGTCTCCAGTCGGCATGCCAAGGGCTTCTCCAGCTGATATCACAACATCCCTTAGGCCCTCTTCTATCTCTGAGAGCTCTAGAGACATCTCAGGCATTATACCCTTAACCACGCCCTTAAGCTCCTTTATAACCCCAACAACGGGTATGAGCCCAGCCATAACGTCGCCCATTGTTATAACAGTGTCAAGCCTTAGCGTAACTTGCTCTAGTGCTACCTGAGTTATGGTGAGCTGCTTGACCATCTTCCTAATCTCAGCAATCTCATTAGCGTACATAGCGGCTCTAATCTCGTCACCCTGTGTAAGAGCATCTACAACTCTCTCAAAGAGTGTTCTATCCCTCTCCCTAAGCCTCTCTATGAAGACCTCTAGCCTGCTAACCATAGACCTTACTTTGTAGCTAGCCATCACAAGCTTCTGCTTTATAGGCTCCCTCCTCTTGAATAAGTCCTTGAACTTCTCACCAACAGTTGGGCCTCCAGCCCATCTCTTCTCAAAATCTGGTAAGGAGACCATGGGTTTTCCCGAAACCACTTATACTATTGCCAATAGTATAAAAGAGGCAGAGCTAATGTATTGCTAGTGCGCCAATGTTATTAGAATTAACAGTCGCCAAGATGGTTTTATGAGCCTGAGTCCTTATTAGCACAGTCGTAGTGATGCCCAGTGGAAATGCCCTCGGGGCCCACAAGCTCTGTAGAGAACGTGTTGCAGCGAAGAGCAAAAGCGCATTTTATAGCCGTAGAGAGTTTCTACAGCATGAAAGAGCGCAGAGAGTGCTTTGAGGGGTTGGAATGAGGTCCATAGGCATATCGGGTGTGCCTGGTGTCGGGAAAAGCGCTTTGGCTACTAGGCTCTCTAGAGAGCTCGGCTTAGTGGCAATAGAGTTAAGCGAGTTTGCAGTGAGAGGCAACTACATCATAGCCTACGACCGTGAGAGGAAGAGCTACATAGTTGATGAGCATAGGCTTAGCAGAGCTGTAGAGGAGCTGGCCAAGGCCCAGGGACCTCTAATCATAGTCAGCCACTTTGTGGAGATAGTGCCTAGGGATGTGCTAGAGCTCGTAGTTGTGCTTAGGAGAAGCCCGGCAGATCTCATACACATACTAGAGGAGAGGGGCTGGGACCGCAGAAAGGTTGCGGAGAACGTTGAGGCGGAGCTCCTAGGGGTTTGCACAGCTAACGCTATTGAGGAGCTGGGGGAGGATATGGTGGTAGAGGTAGACGCAACAGCAAAAGCAGTTGAAGAGCTAGCGACAGAGGTTCTCGGCATAGTCTTTGGGGAGAAGCCGGTATACCACGGAAGCTCTATCGATTGGCTAGAGAGGTTAGAGGGTGAACAACTCGCATACGTATTAAGCTATATAGAGAGAAGCCTTACTCAATACTGAGTATATATAGGTGCAATTTTGTTATACACTAAAATTCAAGTAAACTATAAGCTTCTATAAATATGTATTGGAAAGAGTTATATAAACTAGAGCTGAGTTTGGTAAACTCAGGTGATGTACATGCGTAGAAGCGCTATCATAGTAATGCTGATCGCAGTTACCGTAGTAATTATAGCTACTTACAGCATACTTCAGATCTACGGGGGGAGTAGAGAGCCCTTGCCGTCAGCAACATCAACACCTACTCCCACTATCACCGCGAGCACTAACACTCAATTACAGGGCGTGGTTCTGCAAGGCGCAGGTGCAACATTCGTCTACCCACAGATCTCTGAATGGGCAAAGAGATTTCAGGAGAGGTATGGAATTCAGATAAACTATCAATCAGTTGGAAGTGGAGCTGGGCAGTCGATGTTCTTTCAAAAGGTTGTTGACTTTGGTTGCAGCGACCCACCCCTATCTAGAGATACATGGCTAAAGTATAATGGCTCTGTGCTTCAAGTTCCATGGCTCTTCGGCCCAGTTGTGTTAGTCTACAACATCCCTGAGCTACCGAAGAGCACTGCGCTAAGGCTTGACGCTATTGCGATAGCTAAGATCTATAAGGGTGAGATTAGGTACTGGAACGATGAGTATGTAAAGGGCTTGAACCCCGACATAGCACACCTACTACCCAACAAGGAGATTGTGGCTGTGTATAGGTCTGACTCTAGTGGGACAACAGAGCTCTTCACAACATTTCTCTACAAAGCCTCTGGTGGGGTGTGGACCAAGGACCTGGTTGGGAAGAGTATCAGCTGGCCTGTTGAGGCTACTGGAAGAGGTGTTGGTGGAAAGGGGAACGAAGGTGTTACGCAAAACGTTATGCAAATTCCGTACAGCATAGGCTATGTTGAGTGGAGCTATGCCATTAAAAACAACCTTAGCATAGCCGCTATAAAGAATGCGGCAGGAAACTTTGTGCTACCAATGAGGGAAACCCTTGAAGAGGCTTTGAAAAACGCGAAGATACCCACATCCCCACTTGACGACTTCAGTGGAATAGTAGATAGCGTTATCTATGTAGCTGGTGAAAAGAGCTATCCAATACTAGGGCCAACGCACATCATACTCTGGAGGAGTTATGACAACCCAAAGAAGGTAGAGGCGCTTAAACTGTTCTTGAAGTGGGTTGCTGAGGAGGGCTATAACCACATTGTCGAAGGCTATGTTGCGCCTCCCCAAAGCGTAAAAGAGCTTTTAATTAAAGCCGCTAATGAAATAGTGTCCCAGTAGCTTGCACTAGTCTGTGCAGTGGTGAGCGTGGTGAAGCCCTCTAAAAGAGATAAACTGTTTTTTCTATCCCTACTACCCCTCTCTGTGTCGCTTCTAGCAATACTCATACTATCAGTTACAACTATAGTCCTGCGCTCCCTAGACTCTTTTCAGCACTTTGGATTTCAGCTAATTACCTCAAGCGTTTGGAATCCTGAAAAAGAGGTGTACGGTCTCCTCGCCCCAATAATAGGCTCACTAGCAACTTCTGCTCTAGCTGTGCTCACAGCTCTTGTTCTCTCCCTCCCACTATCAATTATGATAGCTGAGTACCTGCGGGGTTTTGCAAAAAGTGTTGTGTCCTCCGTGGTGGAGCTCATGGGGGGTATGCCAACAATTATATACGCTGTGTGGGCTTCACAATACCTTGTACCATTCTTAAAGCAGCTAGCTATGGAGCCTCTTCACAGAGCCCTACCGTTCATACCACTCTTCTCCTGTAGACCAATAACAGGGTTCTCTATTTTTGCAGCAGGGATCGCCATAGGTATATCTATAGTGCCCTACGTCACTGCTCTTATCCTTGAGGCCTACCAGAGCATTCCCATGATGTATAGAGAGGCGTGCTACGGTATTGGTGCAACGAAGTATGAGACTGTAAGGGTTATGATATCGCTAGCAAGACCCGCAATAATAGCTGCGCTAATCCTGGGGTTTGCGAGGGCTCTTGGTGAGACCACAATTGCTGTTGCAACTGTTGGCAACTCTATGTACTTAAGCAGTTGCTTGTTTGCCCCTGGCTACACAGTATCGGCGTTGATAGCCTCTCAGTTTGCCAACGCCTACTTGTATCAATACGCTGAGACTGTTCTCTACTCCTCTATACTAGTTGTAGTTGTAACAGCAATTGCGCTCAGCTTCTATGGTTCAACAACTATAGTTAGGTGGAGGTCGAGGATAGTTGTATAGCTGGAGAAGGCTAAGGGAAAAGCTCTTCACAGGCTCAGTAATTGCACTCTCCCTCTTAGCAATAGCACCAGTCCTACACCTCATAGCAACAGTTTTCGTAAATGGGCTTACAGTTATTGCCGAGGCTGGGCTAGGCTTCTTCACAGGCTTACCACCAACACCGCTCTCAAGAGAGCTTGGGGGCATTGCACCCTCTATTGCCGGAACACTGCTCATGACAGCACTGTCGCTTCCAGTAACAGTTTTGCTAGGGCTGTTTGCAGCAATTCTAACCACAGAGTTTCCGAAAAACCCCCTCTCAGTAGCTATTGATGCTGTTGCAAAGTCTCTTGCAAGCATTCCAACAATAGCTGTGTCAATGATTGTCTACACACTTGTCGTCATACCAATGAGGGGCTTCTCGGCCTTGGCAGGAGCAGTTGCGTTGACAATTGTTGCCCTGCCCTATGCCTACACATACTTTTCCATAGCACTACGCTCAGTGCCATCAACATACAGAGAAGCAGCATTTGCTGTAGCTATGAGTAGGTGGGGTACCGTCACAAGAGTTTTCATACCAATAGCTAGGAGAAGTGTTGTTGTAGGGGTGCTGATGACAATGGCTAGGGTGATGGGGGAGACGGCAGCCCTGCTCTTCACAGCTGGTAGGTTTAGAGCAGGTGTAGTGCTTTCACCAGTAGCGCCAGCAGATAGCATACCGCTTCTAATATTTGACTACATACTCTCTCCTTACGCACTTTGGCACCGGGTTGCATGGGGTGCTACAGCCCTTCTCCTCCTAGCTTATATGGTTGTGTTTCTTGCAACTAAGCTTGTTGTTAAAGAGGTGAAGCTATAGGTGTACGTAGTTGAAATGAATAATGTGAGTGTCTATATTGGGAGCAGGCAGATACTAAACAAAGTAACGCTAAAGATACCCTACAACACCGTGTTTGTTATTATGGGGCCCTCGGGATCCGGCAAAACAACTTTGCTTAGGGTTATAAACAGGCTTATAGACCTCGTTGAAGGGGCTAGGATTGAGGGCTCTGTAAAGGTCCTAGGATTTGACGCTCTGAAATCTGACCCATACGAGCTGAGGAAGCACATTGGTATGGTGTTCCAGGTGCCTAACCCATTTCCACACCTAACAATATATGAAAACGTTGCTATAGCTGCAAAGATCAATGGCATTGCAAAGAGCGGGAAGGAGCTTGACGATGTGGTTAAGTGGGCTTTGGAAAAGGCTATGCTGTGGGACGAGGTTAGGGGCAGGCTTCACGACCATCCACACCAGCTCAGCGGCGGGCAGAGGCAGAGGCTGTGCTTAGCAAGGGCCCTGGCTATGAAGCCAAGGCTTCTGCTCCTCGATGAGCCTACGGCTAATATTGACCCCGTTAACGCTAGAAAGCTTGAAGAGGCTATTGTTTCGCTAAAGGATGAGATCACCGTGGTTATGGTCACACACTCGCCACACCAAGCTGCAAGGGTTGCTGACTACGTGGCGGTGCTCTATGATGGGAGAGTTGTTGAGCAAGGACCTGCACAGCAATTGTTTTTACGCCCCTCTACAGAGGTTGCACAAAAGTTGTTGCGAGGTGAAATGTAGTGTCCTTGACCATGACTGAGCTTGAAAGGCTAAAGTCTATACTAGTCCACATGGCGCAGCACATTAAGAGGGTTCTGCGAGTAACAGAGAAGCTTGTTGCTGTGAGTGACGTTAGGCAAAGAGAAGAGCTGTGGAAAGAGATTGAGGACATAGCGACGATATTAGAAAGAGTTAGGAGGGAGTTTGTAAATGAAGTGCTGGTCTTCATGGCTAGGAGGCAGCCCCTTGGAAGAGAGCTGCTCACAGCTCACATTCTGATAAGCATAGCCTACGATGTGTACAGGATATCTAGGTACTGCAGAGAGATAGCGAGGATAGACTCTATGCTAGCACCATCATCAGGGCTGAGCACTGTGACAAACCTTTCAGAGGCATTTAAGGAGGCTGTGAAAGCTGTTGAAGTGGCTCTCAGCGATCTCATTGAGTTCTCGCCAAAGAGAGTTGAAATTGTGAAGGAATTTGACACACACATTGATGATATGTACAAAACTGTGCTTCTCGAGATAACCTCTAGCGCAACAGTGTCCAGAGAGATGGCAGTAAAAGCCCTGATAATGAGGCACATTGAGAGGATGGTAGATCACGCGCAGTACATAGAGCAATACCTCTCAGAGCTAATATGACTCGCACCAGTGATAAAGATATTTACTAGCTGGAATACTCCTTCCCTATCCAAGACCTTGAAGTACGCTAGTGAGATGACCACCCTCACACTCCTGTCGTCAGCTGGCACAAGCTCTACTTCTGCAAGTGGTTCAACGCCAAACCCCTTGGCCATGCCTAGAAGTGTTGCAGAGAAGAAAGAGCCTGTATCGACTAAGAACTCGCCTCTCTAATTCTCTTCCTCGAAGCATCCCCAAAGTAGCACATATACCCTAACAAAGCCTATGCTAAACACAACCAGAAAGTTATAGTATACTAGTGAACACTATTCAACTTTTTTAACTGCCTTGCACCTCAGAAGGCTACACCTCTCATTTCAGTATCTTGGGATAAGCATATCATACCCAAGCTTAGCTAATTCTATGGGCTTAGCCCATATGAGCCTTACATCTGCGTTTAAGGCTAAGGTTGCTAAAAGAGGCTAATAGCTACACCAAATACTATGACCAAAAGGAGCTCAGCACCGAGGGTGTAAAGCATAGGCTCTACGTCGAGAGACGAGTATTGCTCTAGAGCCTGTGAGATATGCTCTGTGGTATGCTGTTCACAGATTGAGGTTAGTTACATAGGCTTTGAGAAGCTGGGGGGTTAGAACTCCAAAACATATAAGCACATTGGAAGGCACTGGAGAGTGCTACACAAAGGAGAGCTCAGTGTAGACCCTAACTTATGTAGGCTGTGCTAAGGTCGTTAAGCCGAGTTCCCTGAAATGGGCCATAGACTTTTGAGGCGCTACTGTAGAGCTTTACTGCTATGTACATGGTTAGTGCACTTAGTATTAGCAAGGCTAGGGCTGCTATGAATGGTAGGAGCCTGTTTGTTGTGGCTAAGCTGTGCACCCCTGTGTAGAGCACTTTGCTTCTCTCTGTGCAGAGCATACCTGCTGTTGTCTCTACG
>Ga0185307_1000192_pt1 | contig 42218 bp, 48 predicted proteins | sample LHCtaG_FD_128010 | JGI IMG/M metagenome (GOLD analysis project Ga0185307, IMG submission 128010) | Hot spring microbial communities from Little Hot Creek, USA to study Microbial Dark Matter (Phase II) - LHC4sed_matched (SPADES... | ecosystem: Environmental > Aquatic > Thermal springs > Hot... | reverse complement strand
CTGCAAATCCCAATACGCGGTTTTTAGAAGCAAAGTATTCAAGCAAGTAGAGTAGTGCACGGTGAATAATAACTCTCCCACTAATAACACCGTCTTTTATAAGTCTACTCACAGCACCCTGAGCTATCGCCGTGAAGTCTGGGACATATAGTGCTTCGCCAGCTACTTTCATTAAATTCGAACCTCACATAAAGTGTTTTAACTACTAGTCCTTAATATCATCCTTATATTATTTGCTAATAGATAGTAACACACTGCCTTAAAACACATTGAGATTTATAAAGACTTATTAATTCCTTTTTTCTAAAGCTCTAGAAGCACTTAGCGTGAAAAGTGTTAAAGTGGTTTTTATAATTGTGTTTAAGTTGATGTAGAAGTGTAAGAGTAGAAGTGTTAGTTAATATAAAAATAGGTGAGACTTTATCACTTAAGAAGGTTTCACTGGGAAACTGGTGAAGATGTATGCCTGACTTCAAAGTAGTGATCTCGGATCCAGAGGCCCCTAAGAAAGAGAGAGTAGTGAGAGTGAAAATTGTAGGTGATGCTGAAATACCATTTACTGATAAGATGAAAGAGCAGTTTGAACTACCTGTGATTAAAATGAACTCTAAACTTTACAGAGAGCTTGAGGCTAAACACGGTGTAGTTACTATTAGAATGGTCAGACAGGATACTGGGATGAGGGTTAAATTGACTGGCAGGGTTCAAGTAGATGATAGTGTTCCTGAGGGTGAAGTGCGCGTTAGCCTAGCTAAACTCATAGATCTAACAGGTGTTCAGGAGATAGAGGGAGAGGTTTTCAGAGCTAGAGCTTGGCAGGTGAGAGTGAATGATGAGAGGACTAGTGCTTTTCTAGGGTTAAAAATAGGTGAGGAAGTAGATGGCTCTGTTCTTGGATTAAGAGGTGTTAAACTAGTTATAACAGGTGGGAGTGATATTAGTGGTTTCTCAATGAGGCCTGATGTGCCGGGTCCTGTTAAGAAGAGAGCACTATTAGCGGGTCCACCAGGTTTCTATCCAAGTGAAAAAGGTGAGCGTAGGCGTAAAATGATCAGAGGTAGTACTATTACAACAGATACTGTTCAAATAAATACTAAAATAAAGTACTAATTTCTCGTAGGTAACTAAGTGTTAGTGTGAATGAGATTGAAGATTCAGCAGCCCGAGGTAAACATTGGCGTTGTGGGACATGTAGATCACGGTAAGACTACTCTAGTACAGGCTTTAACAGGTATATGGACGGCTAGGCACAGCATGGAGATTGAGAGAGGTATGACTATATTTCTAGGCTACGCTGATGGCAATATCGCCTACTGCGAGGATCTCTCTCCGCCGGAAGCATACACTACAGAGCTTATGTGTCCTAGTGGGTCAGAGGCCAAGTTACTACGTAGAGTGAGTTATGTTGATGCACCAGGACACGAAGCATATATGACAACTATGCTTAGCGGCGCTATGGTTGTAGACGGCGCAATTCTAGTTATAGCTGCCAATGAGCCTTGTCCACAACCACAGACAGTTGAGCATTTAATGGCTCTTGAAATACTAGGCGTGAAGAATATTATTATTGTTCAAAACAAGGTGGATGTTGTTTCTAGAGAAAAAGCTCTCAAAAACTACGAGGAGATTAAAAAGTTCATGCAGGGCACTATAGCAGAGAGCGCTCCAATAATACCTGTGAGTGCACTACATAAAGTTAACATCGATGTCGTTTTAGAAGCCCTCTATAAGCTAATACCTTTACCTCAGAGAAATCTAGAAGCACCACCAATAATGTATATACTTAGAAGCTTTGACATAAATAGACCAGGCACACGTTACAGTGAAATACAAGGTGGTGTTATAGGTGGAACTATAATACAGGGTGTTTTTAGAGTTGGTGATGAAGTAAAAATTCTACCTGGTATTAAGAAGCCCGGGGAACCTGGAAAGACATCACACGTGTTTACACCAATAGTAACGAGTATTGAGGAAATGAGATTTGGCGAGTACCAAGTAGATGAGGCTAAGCCAGGTGGGCTAGTTGCATTTAGAACTACACTAGACCCCTCACTCACAAAGGCAAATCAACTAGCTGGCTCTATTGTCGTGAAAGCAGATCATGAGTTACCAGTCGTGAGGTCTATTGAGATATCCTATAGTGCTCTCAGTAGAGTTGTAGATGTGAGGGGTCAGCCTGCTAAGCTTCCACCACTACAAGTTGGAGAAAAAGTAGTTGTAGCTGTTGGACCTGCTACTAGAATAGCCACTGTTAAGAGTACTCGTAAAGATCGTGTAGAATTAAATCTCGAAATGCCTATAGCGACGTGGCGTGGTGCTCGCGTAGCTATTGGTAGGCGTGTAGTTGCTAGGTGGAGGCTCGCAGGGTGGGGGTTTATTGAAGAACTCTACGAGTAGGAGGTTGCTAGTAGTATTAGATACAAACATGTTGATGCTCGCAGCTAGTGGAGTACCTGTGTTTGAGAATATTGAGGAGGAGCTTGCACTAAAACCTGAATTTATAGTTTTAAAGCCTGTTTACGACGAGCTCGTAAATATAGCTAATAGTTCTAAGGGTATTACTGCTAGAAAAGCACTTTTTGCTCTTAAACTAATTGAGAAGTATTGTAGAGTGGTAGACTACAGTGTAGAGCCTGGTGAAAGTGTTGACAATGCTATTATAAGATTTGCTCTTCAAAATCACGCTATAGTAGCTACAAATGACAGGGAATTACGTAGAAAACTAAGAGTACACGGTATTCCAGAAGCGTATTTTAGAGAAGAGGCTAGAAGAGTAAAAGTTGAGGGATTATATATTTAACTATTAACTGATTTAAAGTGCTTAGAGAGCGTGAAATACCGTGTTTATGCTGGTTAAAGCTAGAGATGTAATCAGAATACCGCCGAGTAAGTTCATGAGGCCTTTAGAGTCTGTTGTACTAGAAGAGCTGAGATCTAAGTATGAAAACATGTTAGTATATATTGAAGAGCCTGGAGGAGCTAAGCACTTAGCAGTAATAATTGCAATAGTAAGTGTTAATGTTGACTCACTAGGACTAGTAATACCTGGAGATGGAGCATCATATCACAACGTGATATTTGAGTTCGTAGCATTTTCGCCATTTATAAAAGAAGTCGTAGAGGGCGAAGTCGTGTCTGTTACGAGGTCTGGTCTCTACGTGAATCTCGGCGTAATAGACGGCTTTATTCACATTAACCAGGTCTCAGATGAACACGTGACTTTTGACACTGCTTCTGGTTCACTACTACTAGAGGAGAGTAGAAGGCGTGTTGAAAGAGGTGACATTGTGCGAGCAAGAGTATACGCAACTGGTATTCTACCAGGTAAGGGTATTAGAATACACATGACAATGAGGCAACCTGGGCTGGGTAAACTAGAATGGATTAGAGGAAAGAAGCCTTCTGAGTAGAGATATGTGTTTTTGAAAAAAGATATTTAAGAGTTAGATCACGTAGTTCATGGTAGAGTGGTGTTACTGCATGAGTACTAGGAAGAAAAGCATACTATTTAAGGCGTGTATTTCGTGTAGAGCTCTAGTAGATAAGGATGTTGAGGTTTGTCCATATTGTGGATCAAGGGAATTTACTAGTGAGTGGAGTGGTGTTTTAATAGTAATAGACTCAGAGAACTCGGAGTTAGCAAAGACTCTAAGTATTAGTGGTAAAGGTAGATATGCAGTTAAAATCGAGTAAAATTGTAAATATTCCCGCTCTACTATTACCAGGCGAATTTAGGAGATTTCTAGCTATGCCTCAGGGCACTCTATACATTAAGCCTAGTACTGGAGATGTTAAAGGGCTTGAAGCTACGGTCTCTGTTGGAGATGTTGTTTCTTCAAGGCATAGAACAGTGATCAAAGTATTCGACTATAAGAGTAAGAGAAGTCACTATATTTCCAATAGTAGATTAAGAGGCGTGGGTGAGTGGAGAGTAGTTATAAATCCACCCGGCATGTTGAGTTTAAATGCTATGACTATTACTACAAATACTTCGAGGGGCTACATCTACGTAGTTGGAGAAGAAGACTTACTTGTATTGCCATTTCTTGCTAGGAGTAATACGAGTATTCTCTACGGGCAGCCGGGTACTGGGGTTGTTCGAGTTGACTCAGACATAAACATGGCTTTAAAAGTGTTGAAAATACTTAAACCTACTGTAGTCACGTGTAAGTGTGGTGTTTAAATTATGAGTAGACATGTGAGATTACTAGGTAAGTATGATTGTGAAGTAGTAGTAGAGCACTATAATCCACTAGTAGGGAGGCGTGAAGTAGTGTTAAATGTTTTTCACGGTGGTGAGGGTACGCCTAGTAGAGGCTTATTAAAGAAAGCTATAGCTAGTCTCTATAATGTAGACGTGAATCTAGTGTATATTAGGTCTATTGCGACAGAGCGTGGATTAGGTATTAGTAGAGTAGAGCTACACATATACGATAATCCCGAGAGAGCTAGGGCTTTTGAACCTGAGTATATTGTTAAGAGAGATGAGGAATCTCTCTCAAAAATACTTCAAACACAATAGGTGACGTGAAGTGCCCTATGTACACAAGCTCTACGAGATAGACGCTAAGAAGTGGACTATAAAGAGGAGAAATAAGAAGTGCCCTAAGTGTGGTTCTTTCATGGCGTTTCACAAAGAGCCTGTGCCACGCTGGCACTGTGGTAAGTGTAGTTATGTTGAGTATGTTAAGTAAGAGATCTGTAAAGGCTTTTAACTAATGTTAGTTAAGATGAGTTTTAAAATACCTGTTCAAGTACCCTCAGCGAAAAGTCCTCTCATAGTTCTCGGAGTAGAGTCTACTAGTCACACTTTTGGAGTAGGTGTTATTGAGTTTCAAGATAATAGTGTATGTGTTCTCGCTAATGTCTCAAGTCACTATAAACCTGAGAGAGGCGGAATTCACCCTAGTGAGGCTTCACAACACCATGTTAATGTAGCTCACGAAGTAGTTAAGAGAGCTCTAAGTGAGGCGGGAATTAGTATACGTGACGTTAATGTCGTAGCTGTAGCTGTGGGACCGGGACTTGGACCCTGTCTTCGAGTAGGTGCTACTCTGGCTAGGTTTATATCAGCTTACTGGGAGAAGCCACTAGTGCCAGTTAACCATGCTGTAGCACATATAGAAATAGGTAAGCTTGTAGGTAGTATGAGAGATCCTCTTGTAGTATACGTCTCAGGTGGTAACACTCTCATAGCTGTTCAGAAGGACAAGCGTTACCGTGTTCTAGGAGAGACACTAGATATACCTCTTGGAAATCTACTAGACACATTTACACGTGAAATCGGCATAGCACCACCATATGTAGTTGGAGGTAAACATGCTATTGACATTTGTGCTGAGTGGAGTAGTGAGTTCACTCCTCTACCATACACCGTGAAAGGCTCTGATCTAAGCTTTTCAGGGCTATTAACAGCTGCTTTGAGAATTGCTAGAGAAGCTGGAGGCAATAAGACACAATTAGGTAGAATTTGTAATAGTCTGAGAGAGACAGCATTTAACATGCTTATTGAAGTTGTTGAGAGGAGTTTAATGTTAACAGGTAAGCGTGAAATACTACTAGTTGGCGGCGTTGCCTCTAATATTGTACTTAGAGAGAAATTTGAAACTATAGCGAGATTTTACGGTGCAAGATACTATGGTACACCCCCAGAAATAGCTGGTGATAATGGCTTAATGATAGCTTATACAGGTCTACTCCAGTATCTGTATGGTAGGACTGTGAAGCCTGAAGAGCTAATAGTTAAGCAGAGACTGAGACTTGACGAGGAGATTTACCCATGGCTTCTCTAAGCGGCTCTCTCATAGCGAGAGGGGCTGAAGCAGAGATCTATGTTGCCGACTTCTTAGGGGTAAAAGTAGTTGTGAAGAAAAGAGTGAGTAAACCTTACAGGAACCCTGTATTCAACAAGTTGTTTATTGAGTCTAGAACTAGAACTGAGGCTAAAGTGCTCTCAGAGCTCTATTTAGCTGGCTTACCCGTCCCCTCAGTTATACTCGTAGATGAGGAGGGTGGTGTTATAGTAATGGAGTACGTGGAAGGCTCTAGACTTTCAGATATTCTAGGGGCTCTCCCAGAGGAGACAGTTATAGGTATTAGTGAGAGTATTGGGAAGTATGCAGCGTTAATGCATAATATGGAGATTTATCATGGAGATTTTACACTTGCAAATATATTGTTCACGAAGAGCGGTAGTATTGTAATAATAGATTTTGGGCTTGCAGGCTATAGTACTGATATTGAGGAGTATGCTATAGACTTACATCTCATGAATAGGAGTGTTGAGGCGCTGTATCCAGAACTCTCAGAGATCTTTACTAAGACCATGTTTGAGAAGTATAAAGAACACTGTAAAATTGGAGGTGAAAGTGTTATTAGAAAAGTGAATGAAATCCGCGCTAGAGGTAGATATGTTGATAGAGAAGTGCGTAAAGCAGTATTGAGGGAGAGGTATATTGAGTGAGAAGATCTGTTTTGCAACTAGCAATCTCTATAAGTTCGAGGAAGTCTCAGAAATAGCTAGGAGTTACAATATTAGTCTAGAGCTGTGTAATGTGCCAAAAATAGAAGTACAGGGTGAGAATCTCAGAGAGATAGTGTTAAAATCCGCGATACTAGCATACTTCTACTCTAATAAACCTGTTCTAGTCGAGGATGCAGGACTCTTTATTAAAGCCTTAAATGGGTTTCCAGGACCATATAGTAACTACGTCTATAAGACTATTGGAATAAGTGGTGTGCTTAAACTATTAGAGAATGTGGAGAATAGAGAGGCGTGTTTTAAATCATCAGCAGCCCTAGTCTGTGAAAACGGCGTTATAATAGGAGAGGGAGAGGTCTGCGGATATATTGTGAGATCTCCGAGGGGGAGTAGAGGGTTTGGTTTTGACCCGATTTTCACACCATACGGTGAGACAAGAACATTTGCTGAAATGGCAACTAGTGAGAAAAATAAGTATAGTCACAGAGCTAAAGCAGTATCTCGTGTATTTGAAAAATATGTAGAGTTAATGAGAACTACTTAGAGTAGTTTTTAAGGGAGTGTTTATTGTACTGTATTATGTAATGTAATGGTGAAGTTTAGTGAATAAGAGGCGTGATAAGGGAGAATCACACTCAATGAGACCAGCTCGTGCAGGTCCACCCAGATGGTTAAAGCTAGATCTTAGTCCAAGTGACATAGAGCAGTTAGTAGTAGAGTTAGCTAAGAAGGGTTATTCTCCATCAATGATCGGAATTATACTTAGAGATCAATACGGGATACCGCTATTAAAACAAGTTATTGGTAAGAAAGTTGAGGATGTGCTCGAGAAGCACGGAATTAAACTAGTTGTTCCAGAAGATCTCTTTAACTTAATGAAAAAAGCTGTAAATTTACGTAGACACCTTGAAGAACACCCCAAGGACTATCACAGTGAGCGTGGTTTAATTGAAGTTGAGTCTAAAATACACAGGCTTGTAAAGTACTATAAGAGTGTAGGTAAACTCCCACCGGACTGGAAATATGATCCGGAGGCTGCGAAGTTAATTATATCAACAGGTCTTTACAGGGCTACTCAGACATCATAAAATATGCTTATAATAAAACTCAGTTACTCTTACTACTTGGTGTTAAGTCTACTTGAGCGAGAGATCATTTATAGACTTTATAGAGTCTTATAGGAGCTTCACAATAGTGTCAGATAGTTCACTAGATTCCCTACTATCAGCTGGAATACTCTTTAAGAATTTGAGTGAACATGGCTGGGATGTTAGAGTCAACTTAGACCCTAAAATACTCGTAGACTATAAAAATGACCCTGCAGTGCTCTTAAATCTCCAGTCACTTAATCCTCAGAAACAACTCACATTATCGACAACTACTACTAGTTCTGTTACAGCACTCGTAGTTACAATGCTCGAGAAGAGTGTTGGTGGTATTAGTAAGTGGGATAAAGTACTAGCCCTTCTCTCAGCGCTGTATCGTGGATACTACGATTTTAAAGCAGGATCTTTCCTAGGCGTCGAGAACACTATTTTGAGTGAGCTTTCAGCGCAGAAAATATTTACAGAAATTGTTGGTTTAAGACTGTGGGGTGCTAAGAGAAGAAGCCTAGTAGTTGCATTAACAAGAACACTAATACCATTTATTCCAGGAATTACTGGTAACGTGGAAAATGCTACTAGAGTTGTGAGAGAGGTTTATGGTGCTAGTGAACCTCTCTCTGTTAGACAGAAAGAGCTTACTAGCGATGAAGATGTGAAAAAAGTTTCAGAACTCATAAAGAAGATAACTGATATTTCGCAGCACTATGTGAAGAGAGATTTACAATTGCAGTTAAAACTCGTAGGAGACTTCTACATGTATATACAAGAACACGGTATAATTCTAGAATTAGAAGCCCATGAGACTCTGGGGAACTTAGTAGTATATGGAAGTATGTGTAAAAATTGCCCAGTAGACATAGTTTTAACACCGCTAAGTGTAGATATGTTATCACAAATTCTCGCATTATGTAGCAATAGTTTAGATTACTTAGCAGTATCTCTCTCTAATCAAATAGTAGAGTTTCTCAGAGGTGAGAGAGATGTTTTTGAATGTGAAGATTTAATGCAGAGGCCGGATTTAGTAGTTGACATACTATTATATCACGGTAATCTTCCACGAGATAAGCCCATTAAACTCCTGTGTAATGGGGAAGAAGTAACTACTCTAAGAGAACTATTGAGGCTAGGTGTAAAGCCTGAAGAGGCGTATTCTAAGTGCACGGAGGATCAGCTGTGCAGAGCACGGTAGAAGCCATAATAGATATTACTGGCGAATGTCGATTAATAGACTCTATTAGGAGAGCTCTCACACCTGATAATCAAAGTGTACCGGAAAATATGAGTATTTCTGAGATTTTCAAAGAGATCCAAGGTACTAATGAGTGTGCGTATCTCGCGGAGATCCATGTACACGCTAGTAGTATTGAAGCTTTAAAGAGAACTAAGGCAACTATAAATGACTTACTATTAGCATTAAAAGCTATTTTAAACATATATAACTCGCTTAAGAGTTAATAAACCCTGTAGTGTTAAATATGAGTTCAGCTACTAGAGAGGTGCTTATTTGAATTGTCTAGTAGGCCTGTTAGAGACAAGTGGAAAATGAAGAAGTGGTATGAGGTCTTAGCGCCAGAAATGTTTAATAATATTAGTCTAGGGACAATACCTGCAGACGACCCAGACAAGCTAATTGGGAGGGTGTTAGAGACTACACTCTATGATATAACAGGCGATATTTCACAAGTACATGTAAAACTATACTTCCAGATAATTAGAGTTGAGGAAGATAAAGCGTACACGTGGTTTAAAGGACATGAGTTAGCTAGAGATTACATGAGGAGTTTAATTAGAAGAAAGAGTAGTAAAATACAGGGTATTTTTGACATAACTACAAAAGATGGATATGTACTGAGAATAACAATAATTGCTTTAACGAGCTACAGGTGTAAAACTAGTCAGAAAAGAGCTATTAGAAAAATAATGTATAATTACATAACTAGTAAAGTTCCAGAACTAACATTAGCTGAGTTTCTCTCAGAGATCTTGAGCTACAAGATCTCTAATGAAATAGCCGAGCAAGCTAGGAAAATCTATCCTATAAGGAGAGTAGAAGTATACAAAACAAAACTACTAATGGTGCCAACGCCTGAAGGACCTAAACCAGCGGTAGTAATATCTCCTATACAACTACGTAAAACCGTACCAGGCTAAATTCTCGCATTTTTAAGTCAATATTATACTTAACACTAACACTATAAATACTATTTAACTACTCTGCCTACTATTAGTAGTTTTAGGGTTTTAATGTGTCTTTAAAAGCTATTGTACTCGCTGCTGGTGAGGGTACTAGACTTAGACCTGTAACTGAGACTAGGCCTAAAGCTCTCATACCTGTTCTCTGTAAACCACTACTACAATGGCATATTGAGGCGCTATTAGAGGTTGTAGAGGAAGTAGTTATTGTTACTGGTTACATGTCTGAGCTCGTAGTTAAGTACCTTGAGAGTGCAGGGCTTACTAGTAGGAGAGTTAAAATTGTGAAACAGAAGGATCTTCTAGGTACCGGTCACGCTGTTTTAGAAGCTACTAGAGTGCTTAGTTCAGATGACGTGGTCATAGTGACTTACTCCGATATTTTCCTAGAAAACTTAGAGGTTTTCAGGGAGATTAGTAAAATAGACAATAACGTAGTTGTTGGTGTGCGTGTTCCAAATCCTCAGGACTACGGTGTTCTCATAGTGAATAGTGGGAGGTGGTTAAAGCAAATTATTGAGAAACCAGAGCAGCCACACACTGATCTTGTTAATGCCGGTATCTATAAGCTGAGTGTTAGAGATATTGTAGAGAATAGTGATGTTCAGCTAAGTCCACGTGGTGAACTAGAGTTTCCGAGTATAGTTAATAAAATAGTTGCTAAGAAGCCTGTGAGGGTATTTGAGTATGCTGGTAAGTGGATTGATGTGGGTAAACCGTGGCACATAATAGAGGCTAATAAAATAGCACTTTCAAAAATAAAAACCACTATTAAAGGCAAGATCACTGAGCCTGTCTACATTAATGGCAATGTGTATATTGAAGAAGAGGCTGAGATAATGCCTTTTACAGTTATAGAGGGGCCCGCATATATTGGAAGAGGCGCTGTAATAGGACCTCACACCTATATTAGACCGTGGAGTGTCATATGTCAAAACTCAAAAATAGGCTTCTCAGTCGAGGTTAAAGAGAGCGTTGTAATGGAGAATGTTCACATATCTCACTTATCATATATTGGCGATAGTGTCGTGTGTGAAGGTGTTAATTTAGGTGCTGGCACCGTATTAGCAAATTTGAGATTTGACGAGAAGCCTGTTAAAATGAATATTAAAGGAACTGTGGAGAATACTGGTAGAGTTAAACTAGGAAGTATTATCGGCGCTCACGTGAAGACGGGTGTTAATGTATCAATAATGCCTGGTGTTAAAATAGGCTCTTACAGCTGGATAATGCCTGGTACAGTTGTCTACAGAGATGTGCCTTCTAAGGTTATTTATCCCTCACATAGTAAATTACTAGTAGATATTGGCGCGTGATGAATGTGTCTCACGAGTTTAGTATTGAGGAGTTCAAGAAGAAGTTTCCAAGATTAGCTGAGGAGATTTTTGGTGATAGAGATAAGCAATTAACGCTTAGAGTGGAGAGTGGGTTTTCAGATCCCTGGAGAAACTATGTACCTACAGTTGTAGATTATATTAGAAGATGTAAGACTACTGAAGAGGCTATTAAAGTTGTAGAGTATCTCGCTAAGAGAGGTGAGATAACAGGCGAGGAGGCTGAGGAGTTAAAGAGTATTCTTGTAAATTACGGAGTCGAGTTTTTCGGTAGTAGGAAGGAAGACGACTACTATTATAAGGAGGCTAAGAGATACTGGAGTCTTATGAGGAGACAGCTGAAGTCTCGTAGAAGTTAGAGTATTACCTCTGTGCTAGTGTGAGAGTGTAGAAACTACTTTTACGACGTCGTTATCTTCAAGTATGTAGGATTCTCCAATGCGTCTCTTTCTCTTAGCGTCAATAGCGTAGAGAAAGCCTTCTCCTAGAGCTGTATGTATCATGTATGCTAATTCTTTAACAGTAGTTCCCTTTTCTACTAAGTACGTGTCTGGAAGCACATTACCCGCGTGATCGCTTAGTTTACTCTCATCAGCTACAGGATATACTGCTATGAGTTTTAATTTGTCAAAAACAGCTCTCTGTAAAATCTCCTGTATTCCAGTTGACCCGTAGGGTTTTAGAACACTCTCTTGGATCATTTCTAGAACTCTTAACTGCTCGCGTGTTAGTGCTCTCGGGTTTACAATATTAAATGAACTATCACCAGGAGTGTACTCCACGAGGCCAGATTGGGCAGCTTTTCTAAGAATTAACTCTGCAAGTGCACTAACAGGTACAACGTTCTCTCTACCATATTGCTCTACAAGTCTCTTCACATTATCTCTCGCCTCGGAGTGATCTGCTTTATTTGCCGCTATTATAATGGGCTTTGAGACTTCTCTAAGTGCTATAGAGAACTCTTCTACGTCACTAATAGTCCAGTTCTTAGGATGTTTAGATTCAAGTTCAACTCGTCTTATAGCCTCTATTACATGTACTCTCTTTATATTTAATCCTGAGAGATTCTGGTAAATGATGTCAAGGGGGTTTTGTGCTGTAATAATACTTCTAGATATTTTACTCTCCCATATTCTCACAATAGTGTTTTTAAACCACTCATTAATCTCAAAGAGTATGCTCTCAACTTCCTTCATGGGATCAGCTGTGCCTGGTTTTACTCTATTACCATCTAGATCTGTTGATCCAGCTGCGTCAACCACGTGTATTAAGATGTCTGCTTGTCTAATATCATCCATAAACTTGTTTCCTAAACCCCTACCTCTATGTGCCCCTGGAACTAGTCCAGCTACATCCATTACTTTTACAGGGATAAATCTAAATCCTCTAGTACAAAAACCACTTCTTGGATTACAAGTACTCAGGCCTAGTTCGATGTGAACACATTTTTTTCTAACATAAGCTACACCGATATTTGGCTCTATTGTGGTGAACGGGTGATCTGCTATTTTAACTGGAATAAGTGTCATAGCTGAGAAGAGCGTGGATTTACCCACATTAGTCTTACCCACAATGCCAATCAACTTCTCCACTACGGGCAAGTAGTAATCACCTAGTGCTCTATATAAACCCCTAGCATATCTTTAAGTATAAACGGCGCTAAAATGGTGTTTACTATGGCAAAAAGTATGTATCACTATTTAGCTCAGACGTGGCAACAGATCTATGAAGGAGATCTCAAGAGGGTGCTTCGCGAGAAGTTGTTAGAGTGGAGGAGAGAACCGAGCATAATTAGAGTAGAAAAACCTACGAGACTAGATAGAGCTCGAGCCTTGGGTTACAAGGCGAAAGTAGGTTTTGTAATTGTACGTGTACGTGTTAGGAAAGGTGGTCAGAGGAAGCCTAGGCCTGATAGTGGGCGTAGACCTAAGAGAATGGGTGTTTATGGTTACGCCCCAGCTAAAAGCTTAAGGCTCATAGCTGAGGAAAGAGCTGCTAGGAAGTTCAGGAACTTAGAAGTATTAAATAGCTACTATGTTGGTGAAGACGGTAAATACAAGTGGTTTGAAGTAATACTAGTTGACCCACACCACCCATCAATATGTAAAGACCCTGAGATCAAGTGGATTTGTGAGCCTCAAAATAGAGGTAGAGCATTTAGAGGTCTAACAAGTGCTGGTAAGAAAATGAGGGGTTTGAGGAAGAGTAGGGGATTAAAGGGCACTGTGTACTATAAGTGGAAGAAGAAGTATAAAGAGCGCTTATTAAAGAAGAGACATGAGGCTAGTAGAGGGGCTCGCGAACCTTGGCAAATAGCAGAAAAACTGAGAGAAGAAAAGTAGAGGTATCCTCACTAAAAATTACTGCTTTTTGTCATGCAACAGAAGAGTGTTCACGCGTCGAGGAGTCGATGAAAAACCTCCTCCCAGAGGATATTAGATCTCAATTTACAGCTGTAGTTAGAAGTGAGAGGGGGTATTACGGAAATCCCATAACAATAATGACTCTTGAAGTCAAAAATTCTGTGTTAGTAAGCTCGATTTTAAAGTATATAGCGAGTAGACTAGATGAGACTGAGAAGAGAATATTGAGAATTACTAGTAGGCTTAGATATGATCCTGGGGAAAAGAAGTTTACAGTGAGATTTTCTAAGCAAAGTCTACTTAGAAGTAAATTTCAGTTGTCAGATACAGATGATATAGTTAAACTCACAGTACACTTAAAGAACATTAAAAATCATAAAGACCTAGAAGAGTTCTTAAGCGAAATGAATTTAATCACTTAATAATAATTTGAAAGTAAATTTACCTCTACTCCTAGATCTATCTTACTATGAGGAGGTGTAATGTTTGAGACGTGTTTTTGCCGATATTCACGCTACTCTTTGTAGTGACGAAATTCTCTCTATGTATTATAAGCTGGGATATATTCTCATCGCCTGTGAGAAGTTTATAGGTAGACTCAGTGATGTATCTGAGAGGGGTGTAAGTGTTGTAAGTAAAGTTGTTATAGGTGCTAGTGATATAGGAGATCTTAAAGAGGCTCTTGGGAGGGTTGAGTATAGAGAGAGTGTTGTAGCAGTACACCCTGAGAGTGTAGAAGTTGCTAGGTGGGCTGCTCATGATAGTAGAGTAGATGTTATTCTCTTAACACCAAGTAACATTAAAGTATTTGATAAGAAACAGTTTAATACAATGAAGTATTATGGTAAGCCACTAGAAATACGTATACCTCACCTACTCTATAGTAGTAGTGAGGTGAAGAGCTACTTCTATAGGAGATTAAATATGCTTGTAAGATTTAAAGTAGGATTTACACTTGGTACTTCTGTGAATAGTCTTTATGAGCTCTTACACCCGCTTGTAGCTATTAAGGCCTTAAAGACGCTTTACGATGTTCCAGAAAAAGTAACACTACTAGCATTAACAGATATTCCAAGACAAATAATATTTCGGAAAATAAAATAAATATGTAAATTTAGGTGTCTTAGTGGTAAACACACTATTATTGCTCAGTACTATATTAGCTTTAATACTAGCACTTATAATTGTACTCTCAATTATACTGTTGAAATTTAGGAGATTAGTAAAGATATGTACAGCTCTCTTAAGGACTAGAGAAGAGCGCAGTGGAGTTGTTAAGAAATTAAGGAGGAGATATGTTGTCTTCACAGCGATCTGCGAAGAGAGAATTAAATTTAGTGAGCTTCAAGAGGCGGTTTCAAATAGGTTTTGCGAATTATTTAGTGAAAGCACTTACTACAAGGCCTCTCCACAACTAGTGTTATTTGATGAAAACACTCAGAGAGGAGTTTATAGAGTAACACATCTCTATTTAGATTATCTTATAGCAACTCTTGGACTAGTAAAAAGTGTTAAAGGTAAGAAATGTATACTAGTGCCGTTGAGAACAACTGGGACATTGAAAAAAGCTAGAGAACTAACTAGAAAACTTAAATTTTAAGGACTACTAAGATTACTATACTCGGTGATGAAGCCGCTCCAGTATGATTGGTGATTACTTCGCGACGATCTGATTACAAGTTCTACTCGAGTTCATAAATACTGCTAACACTGTATAATTTCTAACATTATTAGTTCTCAATAAGTGAAGCATAGTGGGACTGTTACAACACTACTGGGTACAGTAACTATTACTAGGTTGAGGATCTGAATTCGTTATGTCTTTTTGTGTTTTAAGAGTTAACTAGTGTGCGGGGGGTGGGATTTGAACCCACGCAGGCCTACGCCAGCGGATCTTAAGTCCGCCCCCTTTGACCAAGCTCGGGCACCCCCGCACCTTCTAATTAATTTTCTAGGGGAGGGGGTTTAAATAGTGTGATATATTATGTATAGAGATTAGTGTTTGTTGTTTTTTATTATTCCCTAACTTATTTTATACACGTAAGGTGGTCAAGTGGTGTAGTGTATGAGTTTGCCAATAACAGCTGCCTATGATAGGGCGATTACGATATTTGCACCTGATGGCAGGATATACCAGGTTGAATATGCATTTGAGACTGTGAGGAGAGGGTGGACTAGCCTCGGTATTAGGACAAGTAGTGCTAGTGTAATAGCTGCTGAGAAGCGGAGGGTGTTACCGCTTGCTGATGAGAAGAGCGTGAGGAAGATATTTAAAGTAGACGATCACATAGGGGCTACTTATGCGGGAATGGCTGGTGATGGAAGAGTACTCTTAGATTACGCTATACAGCAAACACTCTACTACAGGTTTATATACGATGAGCCTATTCCAGTAGAACACCTCGTTAAACTAGTGTGTGATGTTAAACAAATCTATACTCAACACGCCGGTGTAAGGCCTTTTGGAGTAGCAATAATATTTGCTGGTGCTGATGAGAGGGGATTACACCTGTACATGACAGAGCCTAGTGGTAATTACATTGGCTACTACGCTATTGCTATAGGTGAGAAGAGTAATGTTGTTCAAGATTTTCTCGAAAAGAACTACAAGCACGAGCTTGACACGAGGAGTACTATTAAACTAGCTATACAGGCTATTGTAAATATTATTGAGAGTAAGCCCTATGAGAGCTTTATAGAAGTAGGTTATGTGGATAAGGAGACTAGAAGATTTAGATTACTAAGTGAGAGCGAAATTAAAGAGTATATTGAAGAACTTGGACGTGAAGGTAAAATAAAAGCTTAGTATTAGTATTGATTACTAAGAGAAGTTTTACGAGTTTAGTCTCTTTTTAAATTATAGATCATGGGTGTTTTTGTTTTGAGCGAGAAACACGTTATTGCCAGATATGAGGCTAAAGGACATAGATTTGAGGTCTTAGTAAATCCAGACTTAGCAATTAAGCTTAAAGAGGGTAAATCAGTGAGCATAGATGATGTACTTGTAAGTGATTTTATTTACAAAGACGCTAAGAAAGGTCTTAAAGCCTCACCTGAAGCTATGCGCGAGGTTTTTGGAACAGAAGATCCGAGGACAGTGGCTCTTGAGATTATTAAGCGTGGTGAAATACAATTAACAGCTGAACAGAGGAGAAAGCTTATTGAGGAGAAAAAAGCTCAAGTGTTAAACCTCATAGCTAAGAACGCTATAGACCCGAAGACGAAGTTGCCAATACCACTAAAGAGACTAGAATTAGCACTAGAACAAGCTAAGGTAACCATAGATCCCTTTAAACCAGCTGAGCAGCAATTAGATACTATAGTATCTCAATTAGCTAAGGTTATACCGATAAGAATAGCACGTGCATATGCTATAGTGAAACTTCCTCCAGAACATGCTGGTAGAGGGCTTAGAGCACTACAAAGCGTGGGTATAGTTAAGAAGACAATGTGGCTTAGTGATGGTAGCTTACAAGTTGAACTAGAAATTCCCGCTGGTCTTCAACAAGAGTTAATAGATAGAGTTAACGCTATTACTAAGGGTAGTGGTGATGTAAAAATTACAAGTGTGAGGTGATTTATTTGTCGTCAACTACTCCAACACTAAAAATACTAGTTGCGGATAGGCAAATAGTGAGACCTGGAGACTGCTTAGCACTAATTGAAGGTGTATTTGAGCAGAAAATAAAACACATTCCAGAAAAACACATCTATATACTTGGTAATAGAGTGTATAGTGATATAATTGGAGTAGTGTCAATTGAGAATAACACTGTGGGCGTAGTTCCACTTGAGAGCACATATATACCCAGAAAAGACGACACTGTAGTAGGTGTTATTTGTGGTGTTGGTGTTTCTTCTTGGAGTGTTGATATTAAATCACCATATAAAGCGGTACTCCCAGCTTCAGATGTTATTGAGGGGTTTAACCCAGCTGTGCATAATTTGAGAAATTATCTTGATATTGGAGACTACATATTAGCAAAAATAGCCACATTTGATAGGTTAAGGGACCCTGTCTTGACTGTTAGGGGTAAGGGTCTCGGGAAGATTATTGATGGATATGTAGTAGATGTTAAGCCTAGTAAAGTAGCACGTGTTATTGGTAAGAAGGGGAGTATGTATAATTTACTCACAAGTATGACTAAGTGTGAACTCGTAGTAGGAGTTAATGGGTATGTGTGGGCTAAGTGTCCTGATGAGAGTGTGCTCGATGTTTTAGTTAAGGCTATAAGGCTCATAGAGGCTAAGGCTCACGTGAGAGGCCTCACAGAGGAGATTAGATCTTACTTAGCATCAAAACTAGGTGTTACAATGTGAGCGTTAAGAAGCCTGTTTTAATCCGCGAAGACGGGAGGAGAGTAGATGGGAGAAGACCCGATGAGATGAGACCTGTTAAAATAGCTGTAGGTGTGTTGAAAAACGCTAATGGTAGTGCACTAGTAGAGTATGGTGAGACAAAAGTCTTAGCAGCTGTTTATGGACCTCGCGAAGCGTTACCCAAGTATATGAGTATGCCTATGCGGGCTACTCTACGTGTACGTTACCACATGGCCCCCTTCTCAACAGATGAAAGAAAAAGTCCTGCACCAACTAGGAGAGAAATAGAGCTCTCTAAGGTTATTCGAGAAGCACTTGAAGCAGTAGTGTTTAGTTCACTCTTCCCTAGAACGGGTATTGATGTCTTTATAGAGGTGTTACAGGCTGATGGTGGGACTAGGACAGCAGGGTTAACAGCGGCATCAATAGCACTAGCAGATGCTGGAATACCATTAAAAGATATTGTGGTTGGAGTCGCTATTGGAAAAGTTAACGGTGTATTAGTATTAGATATTAATGGAGTAGAAGACGAGTACGGCGAAGCTGATATGCCAGTGGGTGTAGCACCAAATCTCGGCGAGATAGTCCTCTTCCAGTTAAATGGTGTACTTACACGTGAAGAAGTGAAGATAGGCTTAGATATGGCATTTAAAGCTGCTGAGAGCATTTATAAAACTGCTAAGGAAGCACTCTACAATAAGTACATTAAAGTATTAGAGGAGGTGAAATTTGAGTGAGCACTACACCTGAGAGAGAAATTGTGCCTAAAATGCAGTTTGAACAGATTGTTAAGAGTATTAAGCGTGGAGAGAGAATCGATGGCAGAGGACTCTTAGACTATAGACCTATATCGGTAATACTTAGCCCTATAAAGAAGGCAGAGGGAAGTGCCTTAGTTAAACTCGGCAAGACCCAGGTTATTACAGGAGTAAAGTTAGATCTCGGCACGCCGTTTAAAGATAGACCTAATGAGGGTGTTTTACAAGTACACGCTGAATTTGTACCTTTAGCTTCCCCCTCATTTGAACCTGGACCTCCAGATGAAAATGCTATTGAAGTAGCTAGGATAGTTGATAGGTCACTTAGAGAGCCGCGTGCTATTAGACTAGAAGACCTCGTCATTGAACCTGGTAGAACTGTGTGGGTTGTCTACAATGACATCTATTTAATTGATCATGATGGAAACATTGTAGATTCTAGTATGCTCGCCTCTATGCTTGCTCTTGCAACTACTAAAATGCCTAAGCTCACGAAGACAGAGACTGGACACTATGTGTTAGATACAAGTACACGTGAAACACCATTACCATTAAATCTCCTAGTAGCAACAGTGACTATTGGTGTACTAGAGAACACACTTTTTGTCGATCCTACTCTCGAGGAGGAGAGAGTTGTAGATGCATTATTAGTCTTAGCTGTGGATGAGAAGGGGAGAATTTGTGGTGCACAGAAGAGAGGTGAGAAGAGTATCTCGAAAAAATTGCTTGAAAACGCATTAGATATTGCTTTTGAGAGGGGATTACAATTAGTGAGTTTTATGAGAAATATATTAAATAATCCACAAGATTACATTAAACCACTAATAGAAATGTAAGTGGTGTTTATGAGTAGAACTAGAATTGTAGGTATTGCTGGCAGGTATGGGGCGAGATACGGCTCAACACTCAGAAAGAGAGTTAAAGAGGTTCTTGAGAGGAGATATGCTGATCATACGTGCCCCTTCTGTGCGCACAAGGGATGCGTCGTGAGACTAAGCACTGGCATTTGGATTTGTAGAAAATGCGGTGCTAAGTGGGCTGGAGGCTCATATGTTCCTAGAACAGGGTTATCTAAAACATATCTAGAGATAATTGTTAGGGAGTAAAACTATTGTTTCTCATTACTACATCACGCCGCTCCTCGCCCCGAGTTAGATCTTTTATAAAAGACCTTGCAGGCGTGTTTCCAGGGGCTTTAAGGACTCAACGAGGACATAAGACGCTGAGAGACTTAGCTATAGAAGCATATGTAAACAAATTAAAGTACATTGTAGTAGTTAGTGAGCTTTACGGAAACCCTAGATCAATATCAATATATGAGGTCCTCGAAGAACCTGGTCTGAGGCTAGTGAAAATAGTTGATCTACTACTAAAAGGTGTTAAATTATCTAGAGAAAACCCTTTATCAGCAAGAATATTTGGTGTTGAAACTCTAAATGTTGACTACTCTAAGTGCATTTCTAGTGACTGTTATCTTCTCGCAGATGTTTTAAATAGGATTTTTCAGTCTAAAATTAGCGAGAACCCAGATATTACTGTGATCTTGGAGGAGGGAAAGTATATTGAGGTTAAATTTCAGGGTGTTCACGGAAAACTCGTGGGTCCTATACTGAAAGTACTTAGAGTAGTTAAGAGTGGTGAAATTGAAACTTAGAATTGTTTATAGAGTAGAACTAAGTGATCGCTTAGTCGCAGCCGTATACAGGGCGCTTGTAGCTGAAATGTCAATGCTACCAGAAATGTGTAGAGGTGAAGTTAGCACATTTCAGAAAACCCTTATTCTCCTCTTTGAGTGTTCTAGTTTCAGTAAGGTGAGGGCTTTAAATAATAATTTAATAGGTCTTCTCGCTCTACTATTAAGAATTGTAGGTGAATTAGAAAATGTCGGAGACTCAACGTGAGAGAAGTTTACCACCAGAAGTTCAGCAATTAATTATTCAATATCAGACTCTCAGAGAACACTATACTAGAATAGAAACAGAGCTAAGAACAGTTGAGGCTGAGCTGAGTGAAATAGATAGTATTAATGATGCTCTAAAAAATTTAGATGATAGTGTAGAGCTCTACAAGAGTGTAGGACACGTATTAGTGAAAAAGACTCGATCAGATATACTGAGAGAGCTTGAAGAGAGGAAAGAGCTACTTATTATTAGGAGAGATAAGTATAAGAAGCAACTCGATTTCTTAAATAAGCAAATACAAGATCTCGAGAACAAGCTGAGAGAAGCTCTAGCTAAACATGGGATTAGTATTGGTCAGTGAGAAGACTAGTTCACAGAGAGACAAAGAGTACTCGACCATACTAAGAAATTTGCCGCTTGAAAAACTCGAAGAAATACTATTAGTAATTGAGAGGAGTATTAAAGAGTATCTTAACGAGAAGCTTACAAGGCGTAGTGAATATACAATTATTTCTAGTATTTCGAGAAATACTAGTGGAGTAGACTTAGTGGTAGATCTCCGAGTAGACTACTGTATTACACCTCGCGAGAAGTGTAGTGATGTTGTTAGCGGCGCATTAAGCTATGCGAGGAGGAGGGTTGAAGAGTACTTAGAGAATTTAAGTTTGAGGAACGCGTAATTTTATAAGAGTTTTAAGGGATTTAGAGTCATTTATGAATAATAATGGTGTATAGTATGGTTAAGTATAAGCAGACTGTTGAAGTATTAAAGATTATGAGGAATATTGATCAAATTAGAAATATAGGTATAACAGCACATGTAGATCATGGTAAGACAACACTCTCAGACTCTCTTCTCAGTGCTGCCGGATTACTCTCAGAGAAGCTAGCTGGTCAAGCACTAGCTCTAGACTACCTTGACGTAGAACAGAGGAGACAAATGACTGTTAAAGCTGCTAATGTAAGCCTCTACCACGAGTATAAGGGCAAGCCGTATGTGGTTAACCTCATAGACACTCCTGGACACGTAGACTTTCAGTCTAGGACACTTAGAGCTCTAAGAGCTATAGATGGTGCTATCATAGTAGTAGATGCTGTTGAGGGGGTTATGACGCAGACTGAAATGTATTTGCGTGTAGCACTAGAAGAGCGCGTTAAACCAGTTCTCTTTATAAACAAAATTGACAGGCTTATTAAAGAACTTAAATTGTCACCTCAGGATATTCAGCGAAGATTAGTGCAGATCGTGAGAGATATTAATGTGCTTATTTCTAATTATGCTGATAAGGAGTTCCAGAAGACGTGGCTTTTAGATCCAGCTAAGGGACAAGTAGCTTTTGGTTCTGCTAGAGATAGATGGGGTCTTACAATACCCCTAGCTCAGCAGAAAGGTATAAAGATAAGTGATATAATTGACATTTATAATCGCGGTAAAGAAGCAGTAGCAGAGTTACAAAAAGTCGCTCCACTACATGAAGCTGTACTCGACATGGTTGTTAAATATCTTCCTAATCCACGTGAAGCCCAGAAGTATAGGATACCTAAGATCTGGCATGGAGATATTAATAGTGAAGTAGCGAAGTATATGATAGACTGTGATCCCAGCGGCCCATTAGTAATGATGGTTACTGATGTTAAAGTAGATCCACATGCTGGACTAGTAGCTACTGGTAGAGTGTTTTCAGGGACTGTGAAGCCAGGTGATGAAGTTTGGCTTGTCAATGCCAGGACTGCTCAGAGGGTACTACAAGTGGGGCTTTACATGGGACCATATAGAGAGCTAGTGAGTGATGTTACAGCTGGGAATATAGCAGCTATACTAGGCCCTGATAAAGTAAGAGCTGGCGAGACAGTGACCTCGGTTATACTAAGAGATCAGATCGCGCCATTTGAGAGGTTTAGAATGATAACAGAGTCTGTTGTCACTGTAGCTGTAGAGCCTAAAAACCCACAGTACTTAACTAAGCTTATCGACGCTCTCTACAAGTTACACCTTGAAGACCCAAGTCTCATTGTGAAAATTAATGAGGAGACTGGAGAATACCTAATACACGGTGTAGGGACACTCCACATAGAAATAGCTCTCACACTACTAAGAGAGTTCTATGGGCTTGAAGTAGTGACGACACCGCCTCTTATAGTGTACAGGGAGACTATTAGATCAGCTAGCCAGGTATTTGAGGGTAAGTCGCCGAATAAGCACAATAAGTTCTATATTAGTGTAGAGCCCCTCGACGAGACTACAATAAAGCTCATACAAGAAGGCATTATAACAGAAGACATGGATTCGCGTGAGAGAGCTAAGATTCTAAGAGATCATGCAGGCTGGGATACAGATGAGGCTAGGAGAATTATCGCTATAGACGAGAACATAAATGTACTAGTGGATAGAACAGTTGGTGTGCAGTATCTCCGCGAAGTGCGAGATACTCTTATTCAGGGCTTTAGATTAGCTATGAGGGAGGGTCCACTAGCACATGAGCCTGTAAGAGGATTAAAAGTAATATTACATGACGCAATAATACACGAAGATCCTGCTCACAGAGGACCTGCTCAGATATACCCGGCTGTTAGAAATGCTATTTTTGCTGGATTCTTGACAAGTAACCCCACATTACTAGAACCAATACTCAAACTCGATATTAGAACACCACTTGAGTATATTGGCAATATATCGGTTATTATAACTAAGAAACGTGGTAAAATACTAAATATCGAGCAGTCCGAGAACTTAGCACGCGTAATAGCCGAGATCCCTGTTGCAGAGTCACTCGACATAGCTGATGCTCTGAGAAACGCTACTGCAGGTAAGGCTATATGGGGTCAAGAGTTTAGTAGATGGGCTCCACTCCCAGATGGCATGTTAATGGATATGATAGCTAAAATAAGAACTAGAAAAGGTCTAAAACCAGAACCACCAACAGTAGAAGATTTTATTAAGTTCTAAATTCACCTAGACTAAAACCTAATAAGTTTATACGTGTTTTTACTCAATCTCACAGCTAAACCCAGCTCGTACATTTTGGAGAGCACTCTACCAGCACTCCTAGTTGAAGTGGCAAGTATTTTTGCAAGCTCATCAACAGAAATAAAATAAATTCCAGCCTCTACAAGCCTCAAATATAAGTCGTAGACATCTACAGCTACGTGTACACAGCTCCTCACAGTAAACACCCGGTTAGATTAAATCATAGTTATAGCTAAGAGGAAAGTGAAAGTTTTAGAGAACGCCGGGGCGGGGATTTGAACCCCGGACCACCGGGTTTCCACCATGGCTACTCCTATGCGAGGTTAACAGCCCGGCGCTCTTCCAGGCTGAGCTACCCCGGCTCCAAAACACTATTATTGTAGTGAAAGGGTTTAAATTTTAAGTTCTAGTTTAGTGAGATGTCTTCTCGTAGAAGCTCTTAGTGTGTTATGTTGTTATCTCTATTTCCTCGCCACTTGCTGGAATATGTATGTTTATATCTTCACCAATGATCTCTCTTAATCTAGTTGAGAGTACTAAGGCTTCTTCGTAGTCTCCGTGAACTATTATAATATTCCGTAGAGTATTCTTATATTGTAGAGTGTACTTAACAATGTCATCTCTACCGGCGTGACTAGAGAGATCTATCCACTCAAGTCTAGCTTTAATAAGCCCGACGTCGTGATCTGGAAGTTGACCTTCTTCAAGAATTCTGTGTCCATTGCTATTAACTGCCTGATAGCTGACTAGAATAATAGAGTTTTTTGGGTTATCATGAAGTTTTTTGAGATAGTAGAGGCTTGGCCCACCTTTAAGCATACCTGCTGAGGCTACAATAACACACGGTTTTCTCGTAATTTCCCTCCTCATAGAGGAGTCTGTGACAAAGTTAATGTTCTCGATAACTTTGTTAAAGAGCACTGGATCTCGAAGAAACCCCTTGTGTTTAGAATAAATCTCAGTGATATCTCTACTCAAACCATCTACATATATGTCTAAGTATGGTGCGCGTGTGTAGAGTAGTGTAATTACCTCTTGAGTTCTACCTACACTAAACGCTGGTATTAGTGCTACTCCTCCGCGATCCACGGTCTCTTCTACTACTTGGACAAGTCGTTCCTCCATTTTACCACGGGGTGGGTGATTTCTAGATCCATATGTCGACTCTACTATTAATGTGGTTACTTTTAGTGGGGCCGTGTCTGCTGGTTTAAGCGTCCATGTCTGAGTAGTGTTAAAGTCCCCAGTATACAGTATGTTCTCGCCGCCTGGTGTTTCAATGTAGATCAGGCTACTCCCAATAATGTGCCCTGCGTTAAAGAACTGTACTGAGAAATCGTCTACTTGTATCTCCTCGCCATACTCAATAAACTGAGCACTACTACTCATACGATCAAATTCTCTCATTTCATAGTCTACGTAGAGTGAGTTTAATCTTAGAAAGTCTATTGTTAGGAGCCTAGCCACATCCATAGTTGGACGCGTTGTTAGTAGTTTTGGGTTACCTGTTATATAGAGGTAGGGTGTTGCACCTATGTGATCTAAGTGTGCGTGAGAGATCAGAACCGCGAGCACCTCTACGGGCCTCACATGTAGTGGTAATATTGGTCTGTCTTTCTCATCAAAATTAATTCCATAGTCTAGTAAGAGCTTCTTATCTGCACTCTCAACGATAATAGCTGATCTACCGACCTCTCGTCCTCCACCGAGAACCTTGATTTTCAAATACATATTATACACGCTCTAATTTACCTAGTATTACACATCTTTAAAACATAGTATTGAGAGTTAATATTAGAGGTGCTTTTAGAGTGATATCTCTAAGTCCACACGAGCTCAGAAAGCTACTTAAGAGATATGGTGTTGAAGTTGAAGAGGTTAAAAGTGTAGAGAGAGTTGAAATTCACTTAGCTGATAAAGTTATTGTTGTACTTAAACCTCAAGTACTAGCCTTTAAGATCGCTAAGCAAATGATATTTCAAATATCAGGTGAGAGCGTACACGAAGAGCAGAAAAAGAGAGCTGAACAGGTAGAAGAGGTTAAGGTGTCAGAAGACGATGTGAAATTTATTGTTGAATACACTGGTGTGAGCTATGAAAAAGCTCGTGAAGCTCTAGTTAAAGCTAGGGGTGATATAGCTAAGGCGATAATGACGCTCACGAGTGGTGAGAGCAAGCAATGAACAATGCATACTTACATGGGAGAGTAGAGTACACAGATCTGATCATACCATTTCGCGGGAACTTCAATAAGACTATAAATACACCACACTACTTGCTAGGAGTCTACTATGATGGTAAATTAGATAAAGCTGTGCTTATTTTTCTCAGTGAGAGTGGAGATAAGCTTGTTAAAATACCAGATCCAACTGGGCATCACCCATATTTTTTAACAAGTGAAAGTACTGAGAGCTTAAAAGTAAAGCTGAGTTCTGATAACTCAGTGCTTGGATTTGAAGAAGTTCAAAAAATAGACCCGCTCACAATGAGAATTGTTAAGGTAACAAAGGTTGTTACAAGAGATCCTCTAGCTGTTAAAAAACTTAGAAATAAAGTTGAAACTGCGTGGGAGGCTAAAATAAAGTATCACGCTAACTACATATTTGACCTTGGACTAGTACCTGGAATGAAATACACAATTACTAGTAGTAATGGAGTTTTCAAGATCTCTATCGTAGAGCCCTCTATACCGGAATCAACACTAAGATCTATTGAGAAATTATTTGAAAAAGAGCCTGAAGAGGTAAAGAGTGCTGCAAAGCTCTTTGCAGTACTCTTCGAGGAACCACCTCCCTATGCTCTTAGAGTTTCATTAGACGTAGAGGTGTATACTCCAATTAAGGGGAGAATCCCTAATCCTAAACTCGCAGAATACCCTGTTATTAGTGTGAGTGTAGTTGATAATAGAGGCTTTAAAAAAGTCTTTATACTAGCCCGCCCCTTTAAAGACAAGTTCACTTATGCACTAAACTTAAGAGACTATCCTGTAGATGCAGAAATAGAAATATACGACTCTGAGGAGGCCCTTATACTAGAAGTCTACAGGACTATTTCAAAGTACCCTGTAGTGTTAACTTATAATGGTGACAACTTCGACCTACTTTACCTCTACGTGAGATCTCTTAAACTAGGAATACCTAGATCTATGATCCCTATTCAGATAAGAGAGGGCATGATAGGGCTAGAGACTAGTATACACTTAGACCTCTACAAGTTCTTTTCAAATAGAGCTGTGAAGAACTATGCTTTTGGAGGTAAATACCAGGAGAATAGGCTTGACGCTGTAGCCAGCGCGTTACTAGGAATGGTTAAAATAGGCTTTGAAGAGACTATTAGTGAAATCTCTGCTGGGCTTTTAGCAGCTTACAACTTGAGAGACGCCGAGATAACTATGAAATTGACTACTTTTAGTGATGAACTTGTCTGGAAACTAATAGTTCTCTTAGCTCGTATTTCTAAAACTAGTTTTGAAGAGGTGTGTAGAAAGCAGATTTCGAGCTGGATACAAAATCTATTCTTCTGGGAGCATAGGAGGAGGGGTTATTTAATACCAAATAAAGAAGATATAGCTAACCGCGTGAGATCATCTACTAAGGCTGTTATTGAGGGTAAGAAGTATGCTGGAGCACTTGTCATAGAGCCTCCTAAAGGAGTGTTCTTCAACGTAGCAGTTTTAGATATAGCGTCACTATATCCGAGTATTATAAAGAACTATAATCTCAGCTACGAGACTGTAGATATGGATTGGTGTAGTAGAAAAATAAGTGTTCGTGATGAGACTGGTGTGGAAATACACAGAGTGTGTATTGATAGAATTGGCTTAACAGCACTGGTTACAGGTATATTGAGAGACTTTAGAGTTGGAGTTTACAAGAAGCGTGTAAAAGACAAGACATTAACACCCGAGCAGAGAGTCTGGTATGATGTAGTGCAGAGAGCTCTTAAAGTCTTTATAAATGCTAGTTATGGTGTTTTTGGAGACGAGAGATTTGCACTATACTCTCCAGCTGTAGCTGAGAGTGTAACTGCTCTTGGTAGAGTTGCTTTTAAACACATTGTCTGTAAGGCGTCAGAAATGGGTGTAAAACCTCTCTACGGTGACACAGACTCTATTTTTATTTGGGCTTATAGTAGAGAATACCTCGAATTACTACAGCAGTGGACTCAACAAACCTTAGGCTTAGATATAGAGTTAGATAAAGAGTTCACATTTACAGTGTTTACTGGGCTGAAAAAGAACTATCTCGGGAGAGCCACTAATGGCGAGGTAGAGATTAAAGGTCTCATGGTGAAGAAGAGGAACACACCAGAGTTTATAAAAGATCTCTTTAACGCGATAAATGAGAGGCTTTCAAAAATAGAATCTCCTGCAGATTTCTCAGAGTTTATTGAGTGGCTTGAGAAGACGTTGAAATACTACTATGTTGGTTTAAAGCGCAAAGAGATCACACTGGATCAGCTGAGCATTAAGACAACATTGTCTAAAGATCCATCAGCATATATTAAGAGCCAGCCATTCCACGTCAAAGCGGCATTACAGCTGAGAAGTCACGGTGTTGATGTCCGCGAGGGCGATGTAGTACTCGTAGTTATGGTTAAGGGTGGAGGCGGCTATAAACCTACGCAACTAACTAGACAACACGAGGTAGACTCTGAAAAATATGTTGAGAGGCTTAAATCGAGTCTAGAACAACTCTTATCAGCTATTGGCGTGGAGTGGGAGAGTATAATTGGAGGTGCTAGTTTAAGAAAATTTAGTGTTTCTCACGCTTCTTAAACTTCTAGATGAGTTTAGAGAAGTACAAGTATATATTATGGACTATATTAATCTCGCTTAAGGAGGGGTCGAGAATAGTGTTAGCTCTCTGGACTATCGTATTAATTATTGTAGTACTACTTATTGCTATACCACTATTAGCTTCAGCTATAAAGATTGTTAGAGAGTATGAGAGGCTAGTTATATTTAGACTTGGTAGGCTTAAAGGTGCAATCGGCCCCGGACTAGTCGTAATAATACCTTTTATTGATACTGCTGCTAAAGTTGACTTGAGAACTATAACTGTTGATGTGCCCAAACAGGAGGTTATAACGAGAGATAATGTCAGTGTAACTGTCGACGCGGTAATATATTACAGAGTTATTGACCCAGTAGCTGCTATTACACGTGTAGCTAATTACCATTACGCTGTGAGTTTACTGGGACAGACTGTTTTAAGAGACGTTCTCGGACAGGCTGAGCTAGATGACTTATTACAGAGGAGAGAAGAGCTCAATAAGAGGCTTTCAGCTATACTAGACGAGATGGCTATGCCGTGGGGTATTAAAATCACTGCTGTGACAATTAAGGCTGTTGAGTTGCCTGAAGAAATGACCAGGGCCATGGCTAAACAAGCTGAGGCTGAGAGATGGAGGAGAGCTCGTGTCATTGAAGCTGAGGGTGAGAGACAGGCCTCACTAATACTCGGTGAGGCGGCGAAAATGTACGAAGATCACCCGGTGGCTTTGAGGCTACGTGAGTTACAGACTCTCATTGAAATTGCCAGGGAAAAGTCTCTTGTAGTTGTAACAGAGACTGGTGGCGCTATAGGTAAGCTTATAGGAGCTGAGAGAGCTATTCGTGAGCAGGAAAAGAGACTTGGTGGTTAGATTTGAGTACTCGTAGAGTATTTTTTACTATTATCTTTTTCACCGTACTCCTCTCTACTTTTCTACTCATCTCCTCTACAGCTATGAGTGTCCCCGATGAGAGCTATAGAGAGGCTTTATTAGTCGAGATTACTCCTCCATGGGATACCATAGATAGTGGTGTAGCTGAGTGTCTTGTAGACGCTGTTAAAATAGCTGAAGAGCGTGGTATTGCACTAATATATAAAGTGGAATCTTACGGCGGATACTTAGACGCTGGGTTTACTATTGGTGATACTATCTACAATGCTAAAGTCATCACTATTGCTTACGTTGAGAACAAGGCTTTAAGTGCTGGTACATTAGTTATAATTCCAGCAGATATTGTTGCTGTTAAGAGAGGTTCTATTATTGGAGCTATGCAGCCTGTTATTGTAAACCCTGTTACAGGTGAAGTGACTTTTGTAAATGAATCTAAAATTATTGAGCCAATACTTAGAAAAGCAGAAGTTTACGCTGAGCGCGCTGGGAGAAATAAGACTCTTATAAGAGAATTTATACTTCAAGCACGAGCAGTAGACTCTAAAACAGCTATTGAAAATGGAGTGGTAGATTTAGAAGTAAGCGATTATAATGAGTTACTGCAAATTTTAGGTAACTATACTATTACTAGGAGTGGGGTTAGCTATAAGTTGGAGATTAATAGAATTGAGGTCTTTGCTTGTAGTTTGAGGTCTAGGATGTGGTCGATTCTCTCAAACGCTTATCTCGCTAATATACTAGTATCTATTGGAATTCTAGGAACGATATTTGCACTAGTCTCCGGTAGGCTAGCTGTTCTCCCATTAACCTTCATGTTAATATTACTTGGACTTATAAGTACTGGTTTAAATCCAAACATAGTATCATTACTTTTAATAGTACTAGGAGCAGTATTGTTAGCAGTTGAACTCTTCATACTACCAGGATTTGGAATTGTAGGTGTTAGTGGTGTAGTCCTCTTAACACTGGGCTTTACACTACTACCAATGTATATTCCAACAGGAGCATTACCAACAGAAGAGTATATAGCTGCTATTAGAGCATTTATAATAGGTGTAGGCTTAACGCTTGGAGGGTTTTTCGGATTCGTGATCTTCAAAATCGCTGAAACGAAGAGGAAAAAGCCTATTGAATACACGCCTAGAGGTAAAATAGCAGTAGTCATAGAGGACATAAAGCCTGGATCTCTGGGTTTTGTTAAACTCGAAGGGGAGATCTGGAGGGCTACTTCCACAGAGGAGATTAGAGTTGGAGAAGAGGTTATTGTTTTAGAAATGCGTAGTGATGGAGTACTAATAGTTAAGAAAAAGCCTAGTTAAAAAAGTGTTTAGGGATAAAGAACACCTATTTTTAATAAGCCATCTATGAACCTCCCAGACACTAATCTAGTCGTTACTCCTCTTTCTCTTAGTCTCTCATCAATAGTGTTCACGTAGTCTTCTAGTCTATACACATTAGATGCCACTATAAAATTCACATTTAATCCAAAACTCGGTACCCAGAACCAGTACTCTGATGTGTATTTAAATGAGCTCTTCACGCTACCGAGGACCCACTTATACTCTTCTGGGTAGAAGTAGCTACTACCAGCTTGTGTCACGACAACGCCGTCGTCTCTGAGTATTCTCCTTATTTCTCTGAAAGCCTCTGGACTATAGAGGGGCTTGGCTATTTCACTACCATATGGGTCTGTTAAGTCCATTATCACCACGTCGAAGTAACTGCTTGGTGCTTGCTTAACGTAGTCTCTACCATTCATTATTACTACTTTAGCTCTCGGGTCATTGAAACTATTTCTATGCATATGCTCAAGATACCTCTTCGAGAACTCTACTACAACCTGGTCTACGTCAACCATAATGGCTTCTCTAACAGTATTATGTTTTAATACTTCTCTTAGTGTAGCCCCCTCTCCTCCACCTAGTATTAGAACTCTTTCTGGGTGTTGGTGTAGACACATTGCCGGGTGTACTAGTAGCTCGTGATACATATACTCGTCTTTCTCAGTACTCTGTATTAACTTGTCTAGTATCAGTGAGCGTCCAAATCCCTCAATCTCGGCGAGGACTACTTCTTGGTATGGTGTCTTCTCGAGAGCGTGAACTCTACTTACTTTGAAAAGTAACCTTAAGTATCTGCCTGCGGGCTCAACTATGTATACACCTTCAAACCCTTCAAGAGTAGACATTACTTTTCACCTCTCATTTTTAAAAACTCTTCTACTATTTTATCTCCACTACTAGTACCTATTCTACTAGCACCACTAGCTACTAGTGCTAAGGCGTCTAGAGCATGTCTTATTCCGCCAGAAGCCTTAACTAGTACCCTTCCCCTACTAGCCTTGTATAGTAGTGAAACGTCATGTACTGTAGCTACTGAGCCTAGAAAACCCGTACAGGTCTTCACGTAGTCTCCTTTAGCTTCAGCTATGATGTCAACTGCTCTCACTTTTTCCTCATCTGTGAGTAGACCTGTCTCAATAATTACTTTAACAGCTCTTACACCTCTATTCTTAGCGGCTTCAACAACACTGATTACATCGCGCTTAACAAAGTCATAGTCTCTAGATTTAAAAGCATTAATATTCATAACCATGTCTACTTCACTAACACCAAGCTCTCCAGCCTCAATAGCCTCAGCTATCTTAATCCTAGTTGAAGTATTACCTAGTGGGAATCCCACTACAACGCCGAGCTCAATACTCCTACCAGCAATTTCCCTAGTCTTCTCTACAAGGGAGAGCGGGATCATTAGGAGTGCAAATCCATACTTCTTCACGTCATCAATATACTTCTCTAATAGCTTGTAGTCAGCATCAGGCTTTAACAATGTGTGGTCTATTATTCCTGCCAGTTCTCTAGGAGAAACCCTATATACTAACTCCTCTAATAATTTCACAAATAACACCACAGGTGTTTTAGGGGAAAACGTTAAATAAAAAGCTTTTTACTTTTTCTTTAACTTCTCAGCATAATCCTCAGGTTTTAGTAGAGTCTCATACTCACTAATATTCGTGGGTTCAATAACTACTATCCAGCCAGCGCCATATGGATCTTTATTTAAGAGTTCAGGGCTTCTCTCTAACTCCCTATTAACACTCACTATTTTACCTGATACTGGTGCATAATATGGTGCTGTAGCCTTGACTGAGTCTATAACACCAATCTCCTCGCCTTTCTTGACAACTCTACCTACTTGTGGTAGTTCTATTGCTACTATATCTTTGAGCTCTTTCTGAGCGTAATCAGTTATTCCAACTCGGATAACACCACTACTTTCTAGTAAAGCCCACTCATCACTCTCTGTGTATTTTCTATCTGTTGCTACAAGATATATTTTCCCCTTCACTTTAACCTCAATTACGCTTATAAAGACCACCTTCTTCAATTTCTTATTCACATATACTAGAAGAATTATATAAACATTATATTTCAGTGTGAAGCATTATTTTTAATAATCTTATTTCATCTTCTCGCGTTATCTTAAATCCAAAGTGTACTTCAAGAAACTCTTTTCTAAACTCTATTACTTTTTGTGGTTGCCCGTGCTTGTTATTTTAGTTATTTTCGCTATTTTGGTCTGTACACGGGCTTCCACCTCAGCCACTTCATTGGTGTCAGTGGGTCATTGGGAGCTACATTGGCGGGCACCACGGAGCCCGCCTTACGGGAGGCGAGGCAGATCCTCCCACTCCTGGTGGCGACAAAGCCGTCATCAGAGCGGGAGACCACCATACACAAATCCACGCATCCCGAGTATTTAAGTGTTATCAGCGCTTCTAAAATAACACAAATATTAAAACAAGCCAACAGTCCCTCGTCGTGATGGTTCCTCCTAGCATAGAGAACCTATAGTTTATGAATACTAGTGGTTTCCCGTTTGGCGATTCTTTAGAAGTTCCCTTCGGGTTTGCGTAGACGACTCTAACTCCCTCTATTTGATGTTTTGTACTCTATATACGTCTGTATTCTCCTGTAGCACCACAGGTGTGACTTCCAGGAGAGCCTGATGTTCTTCTTCTTATTCTTGAGCTTCTCTAGGTCTTCGAGGACGATCACAGCGTTGTATTCCCTAGCTATTTCCACCAGCTTCTTGGCTATATAATGCGATGAATCGGTAAGTATGTTTTTAGCTCTACGTAGCCACCTAGCCCTAACTCTCCTAGCCCACCTCGGGAACCGCCAAGACCTGGGATACCTCTCCTGTAGCTTCTCAGCGAGCTTCTTGAGGTGCAGTGCTCTACTTAAACCTCTGAACGATATGAGTCCCATAGAGACTAAGTTGCCGTATAGGTCTATGACCGTGTAAGTGATATTGTTGAAGTTCAAGTCGACGCCCATGACTGCCCTTGGCTCCCTCAGCTGGACTTCTTTGCTGAACGCTAAGTATACGTATATCCTTCCACTTCTGTAGCTTACTTGTATCTCGTCGAGCCTCCAAGAGCCGTCAAGGTATTTGTTTAAATGCTTGTGCAGTTTTAGCCTAAGCTCGACCCAGCGGTTGTTCAAGACGACCACTCTGAGTGTCCCCACGTTGAAGTCTATTCTGTAATCGTACGTGCTGATCCTAGCTGTTAGCCTTCTCAATACTGGTTTAGAGCCGTTGTTCTTCCTGGTTGCTTTTATGGTTTCCTTGGCACGCTTGTATATCTCTGAGGCGTGGTGTGCCCGGAAGCCCAACTTCACTAGTCTATTGTAGAACGCCTCGTGTAGATTCCTTGTAGAGAATGTCTTCTCCAAGCACCATATTTCATCTATGATAAACTGTGTTGCATCCCGGTATACCCTCACGAACTCAAGTAGGAGTCCCTCGCCTCCCTCGGGGACAACCGCCTCAACCCTCACGGTTGCTTTAGCCCTCACAGGAAGCTCAACGGGACACCAGTGTATAGGTTAGTCAATAGGGTTTATAAGTCTTGTTGACAATTTATGTGTTGGTGGTTTCATGGCGGAGGTATACGTGTTTGAAGCAAGCATCGTTAAGATATCAGGCGACAGGTATGTCATATACCCCCCGAGAGAATACCAGAAGAAGCTCAAGAAGCACCACGGGAGAAACGTAAAGGTCCTAGTAGTCGTAGAGAGCAAGTAGCGTATTTATAGCTATCTACAAGTATTCACAGGTAACTACAAATACCTTCAGCAATCACAAATCCTGTAACTGGCTTGTTTAAATAGAATGAATACTAAAGCAAACTACTTCTTAATAAATGGAAAATCAATGATTTTAGCGAGGTATCTTTTACCCCTAATATCAACCTCAACTTCTTCGCCGAGCACAGCATATCTAGAGTCTATATACGCCATGGCTATTCCCTTATTAAGTATTGGTGAATAACAGCCGCTAGTAACCCACCCCACGTAAATGTCCTCTACGTATACACCACTATCTTTTCTCGGAAATAATCTACCAGCATCTTTACTGATCTTAAGCCCTAATCTAATCCACTTAACACCTTCACGTCTACACGTTCTTAGAGCTTCTTCTCCAATAAATCCCTTTTTCCCCCATGATATAGCACCCATACCATATCTTAAACTGACTACACAGGGGTACTTAGATGGATCCTCGCCATACTCGTGATCTCCTAGTACAAATCCCATTTCAATTCTCAACGTGTCACGTGCTATTAGACCTGCTGGTTTAATATTCTTAGAGAGCATGACATCGAGAAATCTCTTAATCTCGCTGTGATCACTCCAGATCTCGAAACCGTCTTCACCTGTCCACCCACTTCTACTAACTAGATATATTTTAACACCAGCTACTTCTTCATTTAGTCTAAATTCTAGTGGTTTTAAATCAGTAGCCCACTTAGCTCCAAGGCTTTCTATAAACTCCATTGACCTGGGTCCTTGAATAGCTAGCATAGAGTACTTTTCTGTTAAGTCAATAATTTCAACTCTAAACTTCTTTTCTTCAATTACATGCTTAAAGTAATTGAGCATTTTCTCTCTAGCTAGAGCATTTAGTACAAGTAACCACTCCTCATCACTAATCTTATAGAGCATCTCGTCATCTTTAACTCTAGCAAGCTCTGTTAAAGCTAATGTAGGCCCACTCATAAAGCCTACTTTTACTCTTGATAAGTCTTTTGTATAGATATACTGTATAAATGGAACTACATCAGAGCCTCTCAGTAAGACCCTACCCATGTGTGAGACGTCAAAAAAACCTACACTAGTTCTAATAGTTACGTGCTCTTCTATAGCACTAGTATATCTCATTGGAACCTCCCACTCGCCAAAAAAACCAGGTTCTGCTCCTAACTTCTCGATGTAAAAGTCGAGTAGGGGTATACGCTTATGCAATTTACACACCGCTCTCACTCTGAAGGAAATGTGACTAGTAAAAATATTTTTATCTTAGATCCTTTTCTAAGAAACTGGTGTATTTTTGTTGAACACACCACACCCCTGGATACCTAGCTCTACACCCGAGCAAGTAGAAAAAATGTTAAAGGTTATTGGTATTAAGAGTATTGAAGAGCTTTTTGCCGATATTCCTCGAGAAGTGCTATTGACACGCGAAATGTGGGAGACTTTTGAAATAGGATTTAAGAGGCCTCTATCTGAAATTGAGGCTAAGAGAGTTGTCGAGGAGAAGCTCTCGAGAAACACTAAGTTAAAAACACCTCCATTTCTAGGTGGTGGTGTTTACCCTCATTATGTCCCATCACTAGTTAAGTATATTGTTTCTAGAGGAGAGTTTCTCACAGCATATACACCTTATCAAGCAGAGATCTCGCAGGGAATAATGCAAGCTCTCTTCGAGTATCAGAGCTTAATGGCAGAGCTCCTCGATATGGATGTAGTTAACGCCTCAATGTATGACTGGAGTTCTGCAGCAGCTGAAGCTGTCTTAATGGCGCTTAGAGTTAACAGGAATAGAGATAAAGTTGTATTACCGGCTAATATAAATCCGCTTCACAAAAAGGTTATTGAGACATACACGTGGCCTCACAATGTTAAATTAGTAATAGCACCTTATGATAGAGTGCGTGGTACTATAGACGTTGAGAAGCTAAAAGAAATAGTAGACTCTAACACAGCAGCCGTATATGTACAGTACCCGAACTTCTTCGGGATTATTGAGCCTGAAGTAAAGGCTATTAGTGAAATAGCACATGAAAAGGGAGCTCTCTTCATTACTGGCGTATACCCTGTAGCACTTGGATTATTAAAATCACCAGGTGAGCTTGGTGCTGATATTGCTGTTGGTGAGGGGCAGTCGTTAGGACTTGGATTAAACTATGGTGGACCCTATCTAGGTATCTTTGCTACGAGATATGATATGAGTCTTGTGAGGCAAATGCCAGGTAGAATTATAGGTCTAGCTGAGAGCGCTAGAGGTGAGAGGTGTTTTGCAATGATTCTTCAAACTAGAGAGCAGCATATTAGGAGAGCTAGAGCTACTTCAAATATTTGTACAAATGAAGCTCTAGTAGCTGTAGCTGCAGCTGTATACCTCTCAATGTTGGGTAAAAATGGTATTGTGAAACTAGCTGAGATTAACTATTATAATGCACACTATGCATGGATCAAAATGAAGAAAATCGGATTAAACGTAGAAGTGTTTAAAGAAGACTTCTTTAACGAGTTTCCTGTGTCGTTTAATGAGTATGGATTAAAATACAGTGTTGTACACGAGAAGCTGTTAGAGAATGGTATTCACGGTGGACTCTACATAGGCGAGTACTATCCTGAACTCGGAGAGACAGCTCTCTTCGCGTTTACAGAAGTTCACTTGAAGAGCGATATAAATATGCTTGTTGAAGTCCTAAGAGAAGCGTTGTTTAAGGGGTGATCTAGGTGTTTAGGCAGGCTAAGTGGAGTGAGCCACTAATATTTGAACTAGGAGTTCCTGGGAGGATTGGAGTAACACTACTAGAAGTAGATGAGGAAATTAGGAATTTAGTTGGTGAGGTGAGAATACCGAGTAGTATTAGGAGAACTACTCCACCATCACTACCAGAACTCAGCGAGGTTGAGGTTGTTAGGCACTTTACTAATCTTACACAGATTTCTTATGGAGTTGATAATGGCCCGGTACCACTTGGTTCTTGTACAATGAAATATAATCCGAGAATAGCGTGGGAGATTGCATTTGACTCTCGGATAATAGAACTACATCCACTTCAAGATGAGAAGACTGTTCAGGGGCTACTTGAATTAATGTATGAGCTTCAGAAATGGTTAGCTAATATTGTCGGCATGGATGTGTGTACATTACATCCAGCAGCTGGGGCTCACGGAGAGTTAGCTGGGGTCTTAACTATTAGGAAGTATCATGAGGTTAAAGGTCAATTAAATAGAAAAACAGAAATAGTAGTACCTGATAGTGCACATGGCACAAATCCCGCTAGTGCCGCTATGGCTGGTTTTAAAGTTGTAGAGGTTTCTACGGGGCTTGATGGTAATGTCGACATGGAGGCTTTGAAGAGTGTTGTGGGAGATCTTACAGCGGGATTAATGATTACTAATCCAAGTACTCTCGGACTTTTCGAGGAGCACATACTCGAAATAGCAGATCTCTTCCACAAATATGATGCATTACTATACTATGATGGGGCTAATTTAAATGGAATTATGGGGTATGCGAGGCCAGGTGATATGGGCTTTGACATAGCACATATAAACATACACAAGACATTTAGCTCACCACATGGTGGTGGAGGTCCAGGTGCAGGACCTATTTGTATTAAGGACAGGCTAGTAGATCCGGATCGAAATATATGGTTGAGGGACCTAATACCAGGCTATGTGGTGGTTTACGATGAGAAAGAAGAAATATACAAACTTAAAGGGCCTGGACCCTATAGTGTAGGGTTACTAAAATCGTTCTTCGCGAATACAATTCCATTAGTATGGGCTTATGTCTATATACTAGTGATGGGGCCTCAGGGCCTTAGAAGAGTTACTGAGCACGCTGTATTAATAACTAATTACTTTGTAAAGCTAGTGAGTGAAATTAAGGGGTTTGAGATACCATATGGTAAGAATAGGTTTAGAAAACACGAAGTTGTTGTGAGTGCTAAGCCCATGACTGAGGATACTGGTGTTACAGCAGAGGATGTTGCTAAAGGGCTTCTAGACGCGGGCTTTTATGCTCCTACAATGTACTTCCCACTAATAGTTAAAGAGGCTTTACAAACAGAGTTCACAGAAACAGAGACACCTGAAAACGTTGAGAAGTATGTAGCTAGGCTTAGAGAAATTAGTGAAGTGGCGTATAAGAACCCAGATGAGCCGAAAAACTGGCCACTCAATACTAGTGTTGGAAGAGTAAATATGGTTAAGGCTAATCACCCCAAGTACCTTGCACCAACGTGGAGAGTTCACGTGAAGAGGCTTAGGGGAGAGTTAAATTGAAATTTAATACTGTTATCGTAGGTTCTGGTGTTGGTGGATATCCTGCGGCATTATACTTAGCTGATAAGGGGTTTAAAGTAGCAGTAATTGAAGAGCGCTTCGTAGGTGGAGAGTGTACTAATTATGGCTGTGTTCCAACTAAGGCGTTTTACCACTTTGTAGAATCTGTGAAGTTTACTGAGAAAATTGGTGGTCAGGTATTCTACAAGTGGATTGATCTTGTTGAGTGGGTTAAGAGTATTGTTAAAGAGGTGCGTGAAGGCATAGAGTACTTGTTAGAAGCACGTGATATTACTTTACTGAGGGGTAGGGGTGTTTTAGCGGGATCTGGAAGAGTCGTGGTTGAGACTAGTGAGGGTAAGACTAGTGTTGAGTGTAGTAGTATTATTTTAGCATTAGGCACAGATCCAGCTGATATACCTGTTGCTAGGTTTGATAGTGTTGGTATTATTAGTAATAGAGAAGCATTATATCTCCAGGAAAAGCCTAGTAGAGTGTTAATTATTGGTGGTGGGGCGGTAGGCGTAGAACTCGCTAACATTTATTCTTCTCTAGGTGTAGATGTAACTATTGTAGAGATATTAGAACACATACTTCCCTTCACGGATAGAGATATAGCACTAGCACTCAAAACACACCTAGCTCAACGAGGTGTAAGAGTACTAGAGAAGACTAGTGTAGTTGGAGTTGAGAGAAAAGGTTCTCTCTACACTGCTAAATTGAGTAGTGGAGAAGCCCTTGAAGTAGATAAAGTTATCGTAGCTGTTGGCAGGAGGCCGAAGACCAATAGTGTTGGACTTGAAAATATAGGTGTAAAGCTCACTGAGAAAGGCTATATTATAGTAGGCGAAAACATGGAGACGAGTGTGAAGAATATCTATGCTACTGGAGATGTAGTTGGCGGTCCTTTACTCGCTCATAAAGCTATAGTAGAGAGTATAATTGCAGCGAGGAGTATAGCTAGAGAGGAGACATTTAAAGTAGACTATAGACTTGTTCCTATAACAATATTTACAGGATTAGAAGTTGCATCTTTAGGTTATACTGAGAAAGAGCTAAGTGCTATAGGTGTAAAGTACTCGAAGTTCCGTATTCCCGTGTACTTCCTCTCAGCTGTGAAAATTAAGGGCTATAAAAACGCTTTTGTAAAGATCATTATGGACGAAAATAGGGAGAGAATTCTCGGAATACACATAGTTGCACCAAACGCCTCAGAGGCTATTTCAGCATATCTACCACTATACCTCGGCAAACTAGGTATTAAAGAAGCTTCTAGAACACCATATCCACACTTAACAGTATCAGAGTCTCTTAGAGATATAGCAGAGTATATTTTAGGTGAACCAATACACATTATTATTAAAAAATAAAGTTATTTTTCACTATTAAACATTAGAGTTAAGGGGTTTATGTGTGAGTTTTCTAGGTGTTAGTGAGAAGTATTTTACAAAGTACTGTAGTAATGGGAGGATTTGTTTTTGGAGTTATGCTGCACTTGTTGAGCCGGTTGCTAGTAGAGATCTCTACGTATTTGACTGTTCACTCTTCAACTACGCTAGAGACGAGTATAAAGATTACCCTGAGTTGAGAGTACTCTTATCGTTTAAAACAAATACTCATCTAAATAATATTTGGTTTACTAGTCAACTAGGATATGCCAAGTTACCAGAAGTAACATCGTGTAATAGTAGTGATATTGAGGCTTGTCTAAGTAACTCTCTGAAAACCCTGGAATCCCTAATTGAAGAGGCTTCTCGTCAAGTAAAATTCTTCTCTAAGCGAGAAGCTCTAAGATTTATTCTCCCTAGACCTCCAGACTACGCTACTGCACGTGGAAGATATCACGGCCTCCTAATTAGAAAGAGTATTCTGAGTGAAATAGCTAGTAATATGGGTTTTAGTAATGGTGTTTTAAATTCTCGTGTGAAGACAATTTACGTACTCTACAGTGTTGACTACTCTAAGTGGGATTTTACAGCTCTTATTTGCGACAAGCAAACTAAGTTAAATGCTCACAAGAAAATTATTGATAAAAATAAATTACTAAGTGTTTTGAAGGAGTTTTCACGCTAATTTAAACCTTAAAACACCGTGTTACAGCTCGCTACGAGAAAGCCTAGTGATAAGTGAAAAACTATTGTGGAAATTAGTCATTGTAGCTTCAAGTCTCCACGTAAATATATGCTATATCGCCTATTATTAGATAATACTTCTTCTCCGACTCTGAGTAGATAATTGGCGCATCATATCTTCTAGCTATGTTTTCAAAGTCATATGGGTCTTCTACTACTACTGTTCTAAAGCGGTGTTCATCAACTCTACCCCTGATTACTCTCTTTAGAAATCTCCGCTTACTCTCCAAGAGGAGATCACGGTGAGCTCTCATAGTTAAATATATAAGTCCAATTGATGTCACGCCTAGTGTGAGTGTAGAAATTATTGTAATTCTCCTCATATTAGACACATTAGTTTTAAACCCTAATGGGAGGATCATAGTGTTCTCTACAGTTTCCTGTACGTCTTCAGCGTAAGATGCTGTAAGTCCACTAGTCGTGAATGTTAAGAGATTATAGACATTATTAAAACTCATCGTGATGAGAGGGTTAAGCTCGTAAAAAGTATTTACTTCACTTGAATATGATACATTAATATTGAAACGAATAGTCACGTTGAGGTCAAATCTCCAAGAGCTCACTTTTACCTCGGAATCTATAGTCTTCACTAATTCCTCAAGCTCACTCATGTTAAAAAAGCCTCTAACAATAATGAAACCCTCTTTCTCAGTGACCTCAGGTGTAATAGCGAAATTTTTACTCCAAGTTGGAGTAGTAATAGTCATTCTTGGCTCTATAGTGAATTTTGTGTTTACTACTGAGCCCTTATTAGTACTATTGTAGATAAGCCAGGAGATTTTGAAAACATAGTCTACTCTCTCGGCTAGTGAGAGATAGACTGTAGAGTAGTTTATGGTAGTAGCGTAATCGTATAGTAGTGATGGCTTAACACTTGTGTTATAGTAAATTTGAGCATGTATATCAGCTAGTTTATATGAGTTTTTATAGACACTGTAGGGTTGGATCATGTAGCTTTCTGCAAAGTAAGCCACACTAGTTATAAATAGAATTACAGACAATGTGGATATAACAGTGAGAAGTCTTCTATTAGTTCTACTCTTCTATTATTCTCCACGATGAGTCTTATCCATATATACTCTATAATCGTGTCTCCGATTATTACGCTTAGAGTAATATTACTAGGTGAGAGGTATACTATGTCGTAACCTCTACACCCACCACACTCATAGCCTGCAAATACCTTTCAGGAGCCTATTTCTAGTCTAATTAGCAATACGTGGACAGTGATATTAGTTTTTAAAGCATTACTCCACAAACTATAACCTACACCTACTAAGAGAGGCACTAACACAAAAACCATAAGTGTAAAAACCCTATTCATAACAGCAAACACCTTAATTTAAAGGAGACACCTACATTAATAAAGAATGTATTTTCTGTATATACAAGAGATACTTGAAAACCTATTGGGATTAAAGATGCCGAGATTAGTGTATTAAAATAATATTTTTACTTCTTAATCTATATTCATAAACTCGGTGAGCTCTAGGTGAATATTAGGGGTCTTAGCTCTGAAATTATAAATGTAGTTAAGAAAGTTAAACCATCAGTTGTTACAATTTCCACTGAAATACCTCATCCTCTAGAGTTCTTTGGCTATGAGCCTGTGAGGGGTTATGGC
>Ga0185307_1000191_pt1 | contig 42433 bp, 44 predicted proteins | sample LHCtaG_FD_128010 | JGI IMG/M metagenome (GOLD analysis project Ga0185307, IMG submission 128010) | Hot spring microbial communities from Little Hot Creek, USA to study Microbial Dark Matter (Phase II) - LHC4sed_matched (SPADES... | ecosystem: Environmental > Aquatic > Thermal springs > Hot... | reverse complement strand
GGATTCGAGTATGTGTGCGAAGTTCAAGGCGCCAAGCTTTTCCGGAAACGCAAATAGCCAAAACAGCGGGGGTTCATTGATGGCGATGTTGTTGGCGCCGGGGGTGGGATTTGAACCCACGCGGCCCAAGTGGGCCACAGGCTTAATGGCTTTTTAGAGTATCCCTCAGCCTCCAGGCCTGCTCCCTACCAGACTAGGAGACCCCGGCTTTTACTCTTTAGTGTTTTAATTTTTTGCCTTTAATTATTCTTTTATGCTGTTTGGTCTTGTTGTTATTGTTTTTCGGCCATTAGAACTCTGTATCCGCTTTCCCTTGCCAGTATTGTGCAGTTTCCAAATGTTTCATGGAAGATTTGTTGGAGTCTTTTTCCGCCTATTTTTGATTTCACAACCATTTGGAGTGTTGCTTTTTTTGTCATGTGTTTTGGGGCTTCGGTTATTATGGTTTCTACTGTGGATAGGCCAGCGCTTACCGGTGGGTTTGAGAGGATGCATTGGAAAAGCATGCCTCTAACGGGTTCGTAGAGGTGGCCCCTTCTAACTTCGGCGTTGCAAACTTGGTTTAGTTTAATGTTTCGCCTTGCAAGTCTAACAGCGCGTACGTTCACGTCCACCATGACCACGTGTAGTTTTGGGTTGAATGTTGCAGCGGCTATTCCAACGGCGCCATATCCGCATCCCATGTCCAACACATAGCCTTCTTCGGGCAGAATCATAGACTCTATTAGGAGTTTCGTGCCTAAATCCACCCGCTTTTTTGAGAAAACTCCGGAAGCCGTTAAAAATTTGAAGGGTTTGCCTTTCAGGTATGTGTGGATTAGCCCGTACAAGGGTTTTGATTTGGGTTTAGCAGAGAAATAATGTTCCGGCTCGGTTTTCTTGTTTTGAGCCATTATAGTTCGCCGCTCTTCCAACATTTTGGATAGGTGCCTCTAGGCATTAAGACTCGTTTAACCCTCGCTACGACGCCGTGTTCCATGCTTAAAATCTCTTCAGTGGAAGCTTGCGCCTCTGCTAAGGCTACTGCTTCACCTTTCAAGGTGAAAATGGCCACCATAGCGCCGGCGGTTATTCCAGACTCCAGCGACAAAACACCCGGAGCAGTTAGGCTGGCGCCGTGGCAAATGGCGTCCACAGCGGAATCCCGAATGTAGATTTTTGGGACAAGCTGCAAGGCTTTTTCCATAGGTTGAATGACCTTTTTTAACATGGAGGCGTTGCCTTTCTCCCGCCACTCCATAAACCAGTAAGCCACGTCATGCAACGTTACAAGACCCTCCTCTTCTATGAATGGACCAGCCCTTGTTCTGCGAAGCTCCTGCATGTGGGCTCCGCAGCCCAAAACTTCGCCTATGTCGTAGCATAGCTTGCGGATGTATGTGCCTCCTTCGCATCCAACCTTGAAAAGCACGTTTCGTCCTTCCATTTCGAGAAAGTCTATGTAGTAAATCTTCCTCGTGCGAAGTTGACGTTTCACAGAAGCCCTTAAAGGCGGACGCTGATATATGGTGTCCTCAAACTCTTTTAGGACTTCCTTCACACGGGCCTCTGGCACGTCACCATGCAACTTCATGACACAAACGTATTCTTTGCCGCTTAACAGTAACGCTTGAACTATTTTTCTCGATTCTTCCAGAGTTATGGGGAGAACGCCGGTCACGTTGGGATTTCCCTAAGCCTTTAAACGCTCCAAAGGTCTTCTAGGGTCCCGCCGTGACCGACGTTTTCCACGCCGATTATGCGTTTAACCCAGGCAGCTACTTCATGGCTTGTCGGTCCAGCCGGCTTGTCTAAGTTTATTACGCCAAATCTTATGTAGTCCTTTGGTGGACGTTGTTCTGGTTTGCAGCCGTATTTTGGGTCTGTTTCATCTTCGGCTTTTACTAACAGTCTGCGTTCAATCATCCATGGAGCAACGCTTCTAGGCATTTTGAATAATGCACCTCTATGGTTTAAAAGCAGAGAGAAGCACTTAATAACGGTTATTAAGTCTGGGCTAGGGCGGTTTAACCGGCTGCGCCATAGCCTCCAGCAATCCCTTCGCTTTCAAAGCCTCCAAAACTTCCTCGTCTGATGCGCCCCGTTTAATGTCTATTTTCTCAGCAAGAGGCTCCAAATGGTTTATATTCGCTCTCCTCCTTTTAACGCCGGTCACGTTTTTCGGACCCGTTACAAGCACAAAGTTTTTGTCTATTACGTCAACTATTACACACTTTTTACCCGCCTCTCTGCCGCAGAGTTTGACACATATTCTGCCAACTTCGATTGCCGGCAAATGCAATTCCCTCCCTTTTTCTAGGCATAAACGTAAAAGCTCATATTTATAATTTCAGCTTCGAAACATTACTAACGAAGGTGTTTGCAACTGTGAAAATAGGCTTAGTAACTATTGGGCAATCGCCCAGAGACGACGTAACTCCAACTCTAAAGTCGTTTCTAGGCGAGAAAGCTCAAATAATAGAGAAGGGCGCCCTGGATGGTTTAAAAAGAAGCGACATTGAAAAGCTTGCTCCAAAACCGGGAGACTACGTTCTAGTTACACGTTTAATGGACAAAACATCAGTTAAGGTGGCTAGGCATCTAATCACGCCGAAGGTGCAAAAGTGTGTAAAAGAGCTTGAAGATTTGGGTGTTAACTTTAACGTGCTTCTATGCACTGGAGAGTTCCCTCGCCTAAAAGCTAAAAAGCCCCTAATCATGCTGGAACCCTTAATCACCAGTTTTGCACGTTGTTTTAAAGGCGGAAAAATCGGCGTAGTCGTCCCAGAAAAAGAGCAAATAGCCCATGCAGAGAAGAGGTGGAGCGGAAAAATCGCCTCCGCATTTATAGTGTACGCAAATCCCTATGATGATATTAAAGCCCTGGAAGAGGCTGCCGTTCAACTCGCCAAGGAGAACGTTGACATAATAGTTTTAGATTGTATAGGTTTCACAACCGAAGCTTGGAAACTTGTTAGAGAGTTGACTGGCAAGCCGGTTTTATTACCCCAAGCAATTCTCGGCTGCTTTTTGAAATCTTATTTTTCCATGTAGGCTTACAAGCACACAAACTTTCAAGTCATGAATTTCTTTACAACGTTATAAAGGACGCTTGTCCCGAACACTAGATTGTTTATGGATATTCGCTCGTCTATGCCATGCACCATTTTCAAGATTTCACTGTATGGCAGGTCTGAAAGAGCTGGCTGGAAGCCGTAGCATGCAGCGCCTATTTTTCTGAAAAAGCGGGAGTCCGTTCCTCCAGTTAATAGTATTGGGGCTACTGTACAGTTTGGCTCAAACTCCTTTAGGGTTTCCACCATAATCCTATACAAGGGTGTGTCCATAGATGATTCTGACGGTTCGTTGGCTTGAATAATTTCAAACTCAAGCTTTTCAAGGCCTATATCCTTCAGCAATTCTTTTATGCGGTTTAATGCTTCAGCTGTTGTTTGTCCGGGGAGAATTCTGCAGTCGAAAACGGTTTCGCATTCGGATGGAATTATGTTTTCCTTAACGCCTCCGTGGATTATTGTTGGGGCTATGGTCATCCTCAACATTGCACGAAGTTCTTCAGCCATGGCTTTGTCTTTTTGGGCCAGTTTATCCAAAACTTCGTCGGCTTTAGTCGGGTTTTGGAGCAGCAGTCTAAGGGCTTCCTTCGCCTCCTTGTTTTCCTCAGCCATAATCGTCAAAAATTGTTTCACGGTCGGCGTTAACACAATTTCTGAACGGTAGTTGCCAAGCCTATCTACAACCCTATTCATGCGGAGGATGGCGTTGTCAGCGGCGCCTGGTACGGAGCCGTGTCCAGGTCTTCCCTTGGCCTTAACCTTAAACCACAATATACCCTTCTCGGCTGTCTGAATGGTGAAAACGTTTTTGCCATTTACTGGGACTGCTTGGCCTCCGCCCTCGTTTATAACGTAGTCCGCCCTAACCTTTTCTGGGTGGTTGCGGACAAGCCAGCCAGCTCCATATTCGCCGCCTTTCTCTTCGTCGGCTGTCGCTGCCAAAATAACGTCGCCCTTAAGCTTGACGCCGTTGCGCTTCAAAAGTTTCATAACCATAACTTCCATGGCTGTCATAGACTTCATGTCCATGGCGCCTCTGCCCCAAACAAAGCCGTCCTTAACAAGTCCAGAGAAAGGATCGACACTCCATTCTTTCGGGTTTGCAGCCACCACATCTAAATGTGAAAGCAACAGTAGGCTTGGCTTTTCTCCGGTACCCTTCAAACGGGTTATAACGTTTCCTCTTCCCGGCGCAGACTCCAAAACCTCACATTTGAAGCCATCTTTCTCCAAGGTTTTAGCTAAATACTGGGCGGCTTGAGTTTCGTTTCCAGGCGGGTTTGTAGTGTTTATCTTTATCAAATCGCTCAGAATAGTTGTGACCTCTTCCTCTATTTCTTTCAAAAGTTTTGCAACCATTTAGGATTCACACCTCAGTCCCCATTATGTGATGTTTAAACAATTTAAGACTTTTTAACTGTTGAAAGGGAATTAACAAGTCAAGTGAAAGGCGCCGACAACCCGTTTGCCAGCTTTTAAAAACTCGTTGAAAGTTTTGTATGCTTCCCCTGTCGGCTGGGCTATGAGCTTTATTCCCCGCTTTTTCAGGGCTTCTTCGACTTCTGGCAAAACCCTAACGAGCCCAGAATAGCCTGTGCCAACCACAAGCACTTCTGGGGCTGGCGTGTGGCTTAAAACCTCTTTCAGGTCTGCTAAGCATAGTTGGTGGCCTTCCCTTCTCCACCATCCGCTCAAAACTTTTTCTGGGAAAACTATGAGGTCGCTTGTGTAGCGTTTCCCGTTGACAATCATTGTGCCGAAATCATAGAACTCAATCAACCCGCTCTCACCAAAATTTAGGTTTACAATTAAAGATTTAAAGCCTAGCACTAGAAGTTTAAGGCAGCCATGAAGCCTCTGCCAAGAAGCTTCTATGAAAGGGATCCCGCTACAGTTGCAAAAGAGCTTCTTGGAAAAGTGGTTGTTAGAAAGCTGTCTAGCCAAGTTTTAAGCGGAAAAATTGTCGAAACTGAAGCCTACTACGGCGTAAACGATCCAGCCTCAAAAGCTTATAAAGGACTAAAGACTTTTAACGAGCCAATGTTTCGAGAGGTCGGCCGAACCTTTATCTACATGGTTCATGGAAACTGGCTCCTAAACATGGTGGCCCATCCGAAAGGCGACGTGGGCGCAGTCCTAATAAGAGCCTTGGAGCCTCTTCAAGGGATAGAAGTCATGAAAATGCATCGGAAAACCGAAAGCATAAAAGCTTTAACAAGTGGGCCGGGAAGACTGACTAAGGCTTTAGCCATAACCAAGGAATTAAACGGCATAGACGTAACAGACATCAAAAACACTTTAACCATAGTTGAGGGAGAAAACGAAGCCTTTGACGTTTGCACTTCTCATAGAATAGGCGTTAAAACGGATCTTCCGCAAAAATTAAGATTTTACATAAAGGGAAGCATCTTCGTCTCCAAGCCATGAGAATTATTGTCCAAATTTTAAAACTTATCTATAAAATGTCGCCAAAGTATAGGAAAGAGGCTAAACAATGCTAAGCCAAGAAGCAACCCTAAAACAAGAAAAACCTTCAGCTAAAATTATAGGGCTGATTTCCGACACCCATGTGCCTGCGCGCGCTCGGGATATCCCAAAGAAAGTTTTCGAAGTTTTTGAAAAGGTTGACTATATTATTCACGCCGGCGACTTAGTGGATTTAATGGTAATCGATAAGCTAGAGCAAATCGCCCCAGTTCTGGCTGTTTATGGAAACATGGATGGCCCTGAAATTCGTGGAAAACTGCCAAAAATGAATTCTCTAAAGGTTTTTGACTGGAAGATTGGAGTCATGCATGACCCCGGAACCATTTTTGGAATGGGAAAGATGCGGGAAATAGCCAAACAAAACGGTTTCAACGTGCTTGTTTATGGGCATACCCATCATCCAAACATAAGGTGGGAGGACGAAATTCTTTTCGTAAATCCAGGAAGTCCTACCAACCCGCTTCCACCCTTTATTGCAAAGCCAACTGTAGGATTGTTAACCGTGTCTAAAGAGAAAATTTCGCCTGAAATAATTGTGCTTTCGTGAAAGGCTTTTTACTTTAACTCATCTCTCTCCACGGTGTGAAACAGCAAATCCGCAGCATGCTTTAAAAGGCGAACAAGCTTGCAGCTTAGCATTGGTGCCTTCCCCATGGAGCGATGCAAAAACCCGTGGAATAAAGAATGTAAGAATGATGATATTGAAGTTTACATTGTTTTTAAGGGCGAGAAGCTTCCCATTTGCAGGCGTTGTTGGAGCAAAATAGCTGAAGAAGACTTGGAATGGTGAGCGAGCTTGGAAGGCTTCACATTAAATGTTGCAAAATCCTTCCTTGGGAAAAACGTTAACCTCCATCTTAAAGATGGCTCTGTAATAGTCAATGTACTGTTGGCTGAAATTCAAAGGGATAGATTGAAAGGCGAAGTATATGTTAAATGCATCCCTTACGGGAAAGTTGGAGCGCTTCAAATACCATTAAAAAACATTGCTTGGGCTAAGCTTTTAGACTTCAACCTAATCAGCTTAAGCGGAGGACGAGGCAGCTAGCAACATCGAGTTTTAGCACAAAGGTTTAAAATAACCTTAAATATGATTCAGCAGATTTTCTGAACCGTGACCACCATGCCATGCACAGTTATAGTGGGCGGCTTCTGGGGAGATGAAGGTAAAGGAAAAATAATTTCCTATTTGGCTTTGAAGGACAAAATTGATGTGTGTATACGCACGGGCTCAGTTAACGCGGCACACACCGTTTGGTTTGAAGGTAAACGCTATGCTCTCCATATGGTTCCAGCCGCCTTTGTATATGATAAGTGTAGACTGCTGATTGGGGCTGGAGCCAACATTCATGTGGGAAAATTCCTTGAAGAAGTGGAATTGACAAACGTGAAAAACCGCATAGGCATAGACCATCAAGCCTCCATAATTGAAGAGAAACATTCTGAACAAGACCGAACAAGCGCCCACTTGAAAGGGATAGGCACAACAGGCTGGGGCGTTGGCCCTGCCATAGAGGAACGCGTTCGCAGAACGGCAAAGCTAGCTAAAGACACACCGGAACTGCAGCCCTACCTAACCGACGTGGCGCTAGAGGCTAACAGCGCCATAGACGCTGGCAAAAAAGTGATTTTAGAAGGAACCCAAGGCTTAATGCTTTCACTTTTCTTTGGAACATACCCTTATGTAACTGGAAGAGACACAAGCGCCGCGGCAGTATGCTCCGAGGCAGGGGTAGGTCCAACAAAAGTTGACGAGGTCCTAATAGTCTTCAAATCATTCATGACTCGGGTAGGCGCTGGTCCCCTACCCGGAGAACTTCCAAAAGAAGAAGCTGTCAAACGCGGTTGGTTTGAAATTGCTGCTGGAACCGGACGGGAAAGGCGTTCAGCTCCCTTCAACTTCGAAATCGCTAAAAGAGCCGTGATGATAAATGGTGCGACTACGGCAGCGTTAACAAAGTTGGACGTTTTATACCCAAAATGTAAGGGCGTTAGAAAATATGAAGACTTGCCTCAAGAAGCCAAGGAGTTTGTAGGGGAAATTGAGAGGCAGGTAGGCATACCCGTCGTTCTCATAGGAACAGGGCAAGATGCTTTGGACATAATTGACAGAAGAGCCTAAACTTTGTTTTCTGACGTTTAGTTTTCGTTTTTCGCCCTAAAAGATAATAAACCGTATACTGGATTAGGCTATAATTCAACGATGCGGTTGAGGAAAGCCTTTGGCTACACCAGTCCAAAAGAGGAATTTACGGCTAAGCGTTCCCTTCAAAGTTCTTAACAGAGACTTGTGGCTAATTTTTGCTTCAAACTTTGTGGGTGCTTTTGGAGACGGGCTTTACGCCTATATCCTACCATATTACATAGCGGAGGCTTTAGGAGCAAGCCCCGTTGAAGTTGGCATCTTATTCGCTTTAACAAGCCTAACAGCCGCTTTAACGCTGCTAGTGGCCGGAGCACTAGCCGACAAATATGATAGGAAAAAGATTATGATAGCTGGGTGGGTTGCATGGCTTCCAGCCCCCCTCATTTTTGCCTTTGCAAAGAACTGGGTGCAAGCGATTCCGGGAATGATTCTTTGGGGTTTTTGGCTTGGCGGACCCACAAGCACAGCTTACATCGTGACGGCAGCCGACAAAAATAGGCTTACATTAATCTTCACCGTCATTTCTTCGGCATGGTCTTTTGGCTACATTTTCGCTCCGGCTTTAGGCGGCTACATGGCTGGAAAGGTTGGCATGACAACGGTTTTTCTAGCAGCCTTCACCCTATACGCTCTAGCAGCCTTTACATTGGGGTTTATCCGCAGCCAACGCGCCCCAAAACAACGGGAAAAAATTGAAGATTCCTCATTAACGACGTTGCAGCTTCTCAAAACTAGGAAGCTGGCTTTAATTTCAGCCTTTTTTGCCGCGGTGATGTTTGCTATGATGATGTTCCGCCCCTTCGTTCCCGAGTATCTGGCAAACGTACACCGCTACGAAAAATTTGAAATTGGTGTTTCGGGCTCTGTGGCCTTCGTCGGCTCAGCTGTTTTGGGCATAGCCCTAGGCAGATTTGGAGATAAATATGGAAAGAGATTTTCTCTAGCCACTTCAATGGCGCTTTGCAGTTTTTCGTTGGCTGTTATGCTTTTAACTGGCAACTTTTACTTTTTGGCGTTTGCCTTCTTTTTGATGGGAGCATCCTATACAACATGGTCTTTAATGAGCGCTGTTATAGGACCCATGGCTCCGGAACATATAAGGGCTAGGTGGATTTCCATACCTCAAACAGTAAGCATGTTCGCCTCTATACTCGCACCCTACGTAGGCGGAGTCCTTTACAGCGTGGAACCAAACATGCTTTTCATCGTAGCGGTTGCGATGACAGCTGCTTTGGCAGTTATCGCCTTAAACCAAAAATTCTGAAGCTCTTATCCATACTCTGGCCTTTTACCAAGGGTTATATTCACATACACGGGCTCGCCATTTCTTATTACTTTAAGTTTTATGTTGTCCCCGGGGCTTTTGTACCTTTCAAGGTAAATCACTAAGTCCTCGGCTCGAGTGACAGTGCGGTTATCCACTTCGACAATTACGTCGTTACGCTTCAATTTTCCATAAGAGGGCCCCGTTTCGTCCACGTCTAGAATTAGCATTCCGCCTATGTAAGTGGGGTCGTAGGATATACCCATCCATGGATGCTCGTATGTTCCATTCTCAATTATAGCGTCCACAACTCTTTTCATTATTATGGATGGGATGGCGTATCCAATGCCTATGAATGCCTTAATCCCTTCTGCTGTTTCTATTGCGAAGGTTACGCCTACAACTTCGCCTAAACTATTCAGTAATGGTCCGCCTGAGTTTCCGGGGTTGACGGCGGCATCAAACTGGATTATATCAACTATAGAGTAGTTTCCCCATGGCTCTGGTACTCCAAGCTCGCTTAGCCTTAAAACTCTGCCAACTTGACTTACAATTCCAGCAGTCATTGAGCCTTCTAAGCCGAAGGGATTTCCAATGGCGTAGACTGGCTCGCCAACTAGAAGCCTTGTGGAATCGCCTATGAGAAGCGGTTTTGCCTCGCTTGGAGTGTTGTCAATCTCTAGAACTGCCAAGTCACTGTATATGTCTTTTCCCCTAACAGTTGCCGAAACTTTAATCGGTTTGCCATCAATGAAGAATGTTACGTGGACATTGTTTTCGGCGCCCTCCACAACGTGGTAGTTTGTGACTATGTATCCCCTGCCATGGGCTCCAACCCTGTAAACGAAACCCGAGCCAGACTTAGTGCCAGCCACCACCAAAACTACAGAGTTTCGACTGTTGTTGTATATTTGGACTGCTGTAAGGTTAAGTTTCTGAACATAGTGAAGCCCTTCCACTAAATCTTGAAGAACCATCAGTCTGTCAGAGACATCCGCATAAACGTCTTCCAATTTGGCGTAACTGTTTTTCAAAGTGTCCAAGCTTGTTTTTAAGTCCACGTATGCTAGGGCAAAGCCTCCACCCAAAGCCACCACAACTAGAAAAAGGGCTACTATAAACCTCTTATCAACCGTAAAGGTGTATGCCCACCCCATGAGACACCCTCTAAGCAGTTTCATATACAGTTAAGGGCGCTTAACAAGTTTACTGGCACGTCTAACTCTAACCCTTGACATGGCAAACACAAAAATATCATCTTAGGTGGTGCGAGTTAACGTTTTTGCCAAGTGTTGCAGAGACACTGGTTTTCCAACAGCATTCAAAAGTGGTGGGGCTGCCCGGATTTGAACCGGGGTCCCGAGCGCCCGAGGCTCAGAGCCTAGACCAAGCTAGCCGACAGCCCCTTGAACTGTGTGCTCTCATTTATGTTTTGGGTTAGGTTTAATAAAGGTGTTTTCTTAACTTTAAAACTCTTGTCTGGGGCTAGTGGTTGTTTGCCGTTATAAGGAGGGTGCCCAACGTGTCTGGTCAGCATCAGCGTTTGCGGGGAATCCGCGTCTTGAAGGCTGTTTCTTCAGCTGTTCGTCTACAAATTTTAAATCTTCTTTACGATAGGGGTGAGCTTTCCTACACGGAGTTGATGAATCTTTCAAGGATGAGTCCAAGCCATGATGCGGGGCGTTTCGCTTATCATTTGAAGTTTTTGCTTAAGGCGGATTTGGTGGAAGTTGACGCTGAGTCTAAAAAGTATCGTCTAACGGATTTAGGGAAAATGGTGCTTGACGTTGCCGAAGAAATTGAGAAAAAGAGTTTGAGGACTCAGAAAATTCTCGTGCGCACTTCGCGTTTTACTCTTGAAGAGTTTGACGTTAACCGCATTGTGGATGCTTTAGTCAACGAGTCGGGCATGCCCATTGAGCAAGCCAAAAAAATTGCCAAGGAAGCTGAAAGACGCCTTTTGAAAGCTAGAACACGTTATTTGACAGCCCCATTGATAAGGGAGGTTGTGAACGGAATTCTCATTGAGAAGGGTTTAGAGGAGTACCGCCACAAATTGACCCGTTTGGGGCTTCCGGTGCATGATGTTTCACGTTTACTGTCGAAAAGTAAAGCGTTTCACAGCGCTACCTCCATATGCGAGGAGTTTGGCAAAAATGTTCTTGGAGAATACACGCTTTTAAGTGTGCTTCCAAGAGATGTTGCAGACGCCCATTTAAGTGGGGAACTTCACCTAGACGATTTGGGATGCTGGATTCTGAAGCCAAGCGAAGTGGTGCACGACTTAAGATTCTTCCTAAAAGGTCAAAGGGCTCCGCAGTCTCCGAGAAGTTTTGGCTCTGCCCTAAACCTAGCCTTCAACATTCTTCTGCATTCATCCAAGGAAGTTGGCTCCATGCAAGTTTTAGAGTATTTCAACGTTTTTCTGGCTCCTTTTGTGAAAGGACTGGAAACGTCGGAGGTTCAGGAGCTTTTAAGACAGTTTATCCTAAACCTAAGCCAGCATGTTGCCGCCTCATTGAATATTGAATTGGCGGTTCCAGAATTTTTGGCTGAAGTACCAGTTGCTTCTGGAGTTTATGGCGATTTTAGGGATGAATGCTTATCCTTGGCAAAACTTACCTTAGAAGTTTTAGCTGAGGAAAGCTTTGAGAAGCCTCTTTTAAACCCAAGAGTTATTGTGAAGTTGCGCCCAGAAACCTTCAAAAATGGAGAAGCAGCGGAGACTCTTCTTAACGCCCACCGCCTAGCTTCAGAGAAGGGCATGCTATATTTTGCAAACCTTTTCCAAGAAAGCGAAAAATACACGGTTTTTTCACCTTCCGGATGCGTGCTTAAAGCAGACTTGAAAAATGACTGGGAGATTGACACCCTCCGAAGCGGGGCACTTGGGTTGGCCACGGTTAATCTGCCTCGAATAGCCTATGAATGCGGTGGAGCAGAGGTCGAGTTTTTTAGGCTGTTGAGCGAAAGGCTTGAAATGGCAACAAGAGCCCTTGAAATCAAATATAGAATGTTGAGGCAAAGTGGTAGGGGATTCCTTCATTTTTTGGGCCAAACCGTTAACGGCGATCAATACTTTAGATTGGAAAATTGTGTTCGTTTGGTGAATCTGGCCGGTTTAGAAGAGGCTGCGGAAGCTTTTACTGGTAGAAGTATATATGAAAGCGAAGACTCCTTCAAGTTCAGCCTTGAAACAGTTCAATACATCTTGGATTTCCTCCGTAAAGTCGAGAGAAGGGATAGGCGCGTTTTATCGTCTTTTCTGCCTGTTTCTGAGGCTTCTGTTAAGTTGGCAAGGCAGGACATCGAACGTTTCGGAGTTGCAAAAACACGTTTCCATGGGACAAAAGAAAAACCATACTACTCGACCTTCTTTAAGGTGCTTGCCAAAAACCCTGAGGCTTTGCTGAAAATGGTGGCTGTTGAAAAAGAGCTTTATGGAAAGCTTAGGGGTGGAAGCCTAACAGTCATAGAGCTTGGCGAAGGCGAATATGCCGCTGAAACTTTACTAGCCTTGACGAGGAAACTTGTCCAAGATTATGGGGTAGCCTTTTTCACCTATAACCGCAATCTAACCTATTGTAGGCAATGCCATAAAAGCACGTTCGGCATCCACCACAAGTGTCCAAACTGCGGCTCCGTCAGCACTTTAACTTTTTTCAGTCGGTATCCATAACGCTATTTCACTGCGCCCAATATTAGGGCAAGCAGTGCCATACGTACAACTATGCCGTTCCAGACCTGTTGGAAATAGCGGGCATGCGATGTGTTATCAACTTCTGGAGCTATTTCATCCACTCTTGGAAGCGGATGCAAGATGATCATGTCCTTTTTTGCGTTTTTCAAAAGGTCTAAGTCGATTTTGTAAGAGCCCTTAACCTTTATGTATTCAGCTGGATCTGGGAAGCGTTCCTTCTGTATCCTCGTTACATATAAGACGTCGATGTCTGCAATGACTTTGGGGAGGTCTGTGCTTTCGTTTACTGGAATTTTGTCTTTTATCTCTTCGAGGACTTCTCGCCGCATTTTTAGGGATTCAGGTGAAACCAGGTATAGTTCTACGTTATAGTTGGAGAGGGCGTAAGCTAAAGAATGCACTGTTCTGCCATACCTTAAGTCGCCCACTAGGGCTACTTTCAAGCCGTCTATGGTGCCCTTCTCCTTCAAAACAGTGTATAGGTCTAGGAGCGCTTGAGTTGGATGCTCTTCGGCGCCGCTTCCACCGTTAATGATTGGCACTTTTGCAAATTCCGCCGCTAGCCTAGCAGCGCCTTCAAGGGGATGCCTTATGGCTATCACATCGGCGTAGTTTTCCACAGTGCGCACTGTATCCGCCAAGTTTTCGCCTTTGCGGACGGAGGCTATTTCGGCTTCTGCAAACCCTATGGTGGAGCCTCCAAGCTTGTGCATGGCTGCTTCAAAGCTTAAACGTGTTCGAGTGCTCGGTTCAAAAAAAAGCGTGGCTAAAATTTTTCCTTTAAGCATGTCTGAGCCTTTCTGGGCTAGGGGTTCCATGGCTTTGGCAATTCTCAAGATATAGTCGATTTCTTCCCTTGAAAAGTCGCGGATGGATATTATGTCTCTTCCAGTAAACTCCAAGCTTGCACCCTAAAAGAAGCTTTGTATACTGCTTAAATAATTTTTCATTAACCACTAAATTTTTTAGTTTAAGGCCTCTATAAGCCTCTGGAAGGGAGCGAAATGAGCGAAACCATGCTGTATGTTTCAAAAATTAAGGACGGAACAGTCATAGATCACATTACAGGTGGACATGCACTAGACGTCATCAAAATTTTGGGGATAACTGGCAAAGAGAACCGCATAATCACCATCGCCATGAATGTACCAAGCAAAAGGTTCAAAGTTAAAGACATAGTCAAAATTGAGGGAAGAGAGCTCAACCCAAATGAGGTCCACAAAATTGCCTTGTTGGCACCTCACGCCACCATTAACATTATCCGCAACTACAAAGTTGTCGAAAAACAAAGGGTTAAACTTCCCAGCGTGATAGAGGGAATCGTTAAATGCGCCAACCCTGCCTGTGTAAGCAACAGCAACGAACCAGTCCAGCCAAAATTTTACGTGAAAAGCGAGGAACCACTAATTTTGAAATGTCATTATTGTGGCTACATGATGGATAAAAGCGATGTTCTCAAGCAGTTCTAAAGCTAGGTATTCGGTTTTTTAGATAATGTTTATATCTTATGCCGTAATATTCCGAATTAGATATGTCCGAAAAAGGACATATTGAATATGTGTAGAACAAAAATACACATTCAAAAGGTGGGAAAAATGATAGAAATCTTGGCTGCCACCGTTTGGGCCACCTTCCTAGGCTACACTGTATGGTACTTCACAATGGCGAAGCATTACGCTCCTCTAACAGTTGAAGAAGCTCAAGTCTTGTGGAAAATTCACAAACAAAACGCTAACTGCCACTCAACAAAATGGCACAAAATCCGAAAGGGCGGAAAAATCGTCGGATTTGAATGCGAATGTGGTTACAGACATATACAGAAACGCCCAATAGTCAAAAGCGCACCAGCCCCCGCCGAAATCCAAGCTGATGTTACCGCCATATATAAAAAGCTTCACAAGGCATGAAAAGTCCAGACAACAGATCTAAGACGCCTGAAAGGAGGTGAGTCCTAGAAGGGTAGGGGGAAGGTGGCCCTCGTTGGACATTTTATCTAGACAATACGCTTTCCTAAATTTTGATGAACTTCTGGCAAAAATTGTAGATTATGTTTTAAGGTCCGTTTTCTCCGAACGTTTCGTTTTCTCCGTCTGGACTTATCTTGAAATGGCAGCTTCCATAGAACCATTAGACATTGCAAGAAAACCTGAAGCCTTTGAAGCTTGTCTAAAAAATCTGTTCGGACCAGCAGCGGAACATTTAGAGAAATTCATTCTGAAATGCTTGTGCCAAGCGCTGGGAATAAAGATAGAATTAGAAGAATCATACAAATTCTCAGACGTTATAAGCGAGTGAGAAATATTTACACAAAAATCGAGTTTGAAAGATATGAGAAAATCGTAGAATAGAGAGGGTAACATATCTGTATCTATGGGCAGTCACTTCCTTTTTGACATTTGTTGACGCTCTAAACTGACGACATTTCCATCAAAATGTGGATTTTAAATCTAGATTTTGGGTTCATAAGTTAGTTAAATGTGCTCGGCTTATTTTGTTTCGTGTCTTGGAGGAAAGTCCTTGAAGCATGAATTTACCCCCCAACAAAGAAGACGTTTAAAAGCCAAAATGGCTGAGGTTTTCAAGGAAAACCTTGCTGGTTTGTCGACAGATTTTCAAAAAATATTGCTAGATGACCTTGTCACAGCCTTCCAGAATAGAATGAACGTGTTAAAACGTGTACAAGCGAAAAGGGGCTATTAATGGAGACTAAAGAGGAAAAAGACGTAGTTTCAATCCATAAAAGCTTTATATAAAATTTGGGAAAATATCGCAAAGAGGTTTGGATGATGAGACGTTCCAAACTTGAAATGTACATTGACATCCTTAAGGTGTTGGCTCACAGGGGACCCTTAAAACTAACTCACATCATGTATAAGGCTAACGTGAACTGCAGTGTTTTAAAAGAATATCTTGACTTTCTTATAAAACAAAACCTTGTTGAGGAAAGAACCGTCGGTAAAAGACGCGTCGTCTACGCCATAACCCCAAGAGGCATAACGGTTCTCAAACACTTCAGAGAACTAAAACAAGTTCTCCCAATAATAGAAGAAGCTAGAAATAAAGCCCCTGTACCATATTAGCCAACACCAACCTGCAAATTTTCTATCACCCAAAACTTTCCAAAAACCATTTCACTTTCTAACAATTTAGAAGTCCCGACTTAGTTTTCATATTGATTCTAACTTTTGATTGAGTTTTTAGTTGTTTACATCATTATGAGTGTTTCGTAATACTTAATAAACCCCATTCCCCAATAAAATGTGTACACACGTAAAACAAGAGGAAGAAATATTGTCAGACTCAGACAAAGAGCTCTTGGGAAAAAAGCCCCTCCAAATACTGGAGAAAATCAAAGAGAACCTTGAAAGATTAAACGAGAAAATGGAAATAATGATCGAACTTCAAAAACATGGAAGAAAAGAGTTTGAACCTCTAAGTCCAGAAGCCCCACTAGATGTTATGACACTTCTTTCCATGCCTGACCATTTAAGGAAAACAGCCATGACCATTTGTAGATTGGGCAGAGCCACAGCCGACGATGTTGCCAAACAAACCCGCAGAGCAAGAGCTGTAGAAAGCGCCTATCTAAACCAACTTGTAGTCATGGGCTATCTAAAAAAGGAGCGAAGGGGACGAAAAGCCTACTTCTACATAGACCGAGAAGGGCAGGGATAAAGACATGGGCAAAATAGTGGCTGTCCACTCCTACAAAGGCGGAACGGGAAAAACCATCATCTCAACAAACTTAGCTGTAACCCTAGCCAAACTCGGCAAAAAAGTCTGCCTTATGGACCTAGATTTTAGAGCGCCAAGCCTATCAACCCTTCTAAATATCAACAGTGCTGAAGGCTGGCTCAACGACTACCTTAACGGTATATGCGATATAGACAAAGCCCTGATAGACATTAGCGCTAGAATAAGTGGTCAAAACAAGTTTTTTGTGGGGCTAGCCAACCCCTCAGTTGAAGCTATCAGAGATATGTCATCAAAAGACAGAAAATGGGAAATGCGCGCCCTTGGAAGATTGCTTTCACTTAGAAACTTTCTCCTAAACGATAGAGACTTTGAATACATAGTTTTCGACACAAGCCCTGGACTACAATATTCATCCATAAATGCCATAGTGGCCGCAGACCTTGTGATAGTAGCTACAACCCTCGACAGCTCAGACATGGAAGGAACCAAACGTATGCTACGGGATCTTTACGACCTTTTCGAGAAGAAAACAGGGATAGTGCTGAACAAGGTTATGTATAGTGACGCTTTAATGTCTGGAAGGGATAAGCTCCAAACCATGGTGAAGGAAGTTTACGGTGTTCCTCTTTTAGGCGTTATACCCTGCTTCTGTGATGTTTCAAGGGCTGAAGGCAAAATAATTTTTGTTCATGAGAAGCCTGAACACCCGTTCACAAAGATTTTGGGAGATATAGCCGCTAAAATAGACAAACTCCAAATTTAAGAGCTTACCCCAAACACAACAAATTTTGGAAAACCGTTAGTAGACGTAATGGATAGTCTTATATTGCTCTAGTATTAATAAGTCTGGACGGTGTGTTGTTTGAATAGGAGAGTGGCCCTAGACGCGTTTGCTTGGGGCGTTTTCTTCGTTTGGATTGGTCTAAGCTGGATTGCAACTGAGTATTATGGATTTCCAATGGATGCCTATATAGCCTTTGGAGTTGGAGTAATCTTGATAGGGTTAAACGCGGCTAGGGCAGGTCTCGGACTTAAGCCAAGCAAATTCAGCCTATTTATTGGAATAGTGGCTCTTATCTTCGGTGGAACAGCCCTGACTGGTTTCAAACAACCCCTTTGGCAGACAATCCTTCTACTCATCGGCTTATTCATAATAGCTGAAGCAGCAGCTTCCCTTACAAAATCCAAATGAGACAAGACTTATTTATGAACGCATCAACTGAATACATGCAACAAATCATAAGGGAAAGTACCCCTTGGAAAAATCTGCAATAATACTGGCTGGAGGTTCTTCAAAAAGGCTTGGTTTCAACAAAGGTTTAGTCCTGCTTTTAGACAAGCCACTAATCAAATACGTGTTGGATGCCGTAAACACCATAGTGGAGGAGAAAATTGTTGTCATTAGTTCTGAAGCATTAGCTGAAACTTTCGCAAAAGTGTTAGGTCCAAATATAAAAATAGTTTTAGACAAAATTGAAGCTCAAAGTCCCCTTATAGGTGCTCTAACAGGGTTCAGTGAAGCTCACGGTGAATATTCACTTTTGCTTCCATGCGACACTCCAATGGTATCAAAGGAAGTTTTGGCTTTGCTCCTCGAACTATGCATAGGTAAAAATGCAGTTATTCCACGCTGGCCCAACGGCCACATTGAACCATTGCACGCAGTCTACCGCACTAAACCGGCATTAGAGGCTGCGGAAAAAGCATTGCATGATGGAAGGTTTGACATGCGCTCCATGATTGAAAAACTTCGAGGGATACGCTATGTATCAACCCTCGTCCTTGAACAGTTTGATCCGGAACTTAAAATGTTTCTGAATATTAATACGCTCATGGATCTGAAAAGGGCTGAGAAAATACTGAAAGGTTAATAAATAAGGATCGATCTTACTTGGATAACTTTAAGCTTTTTGCAAATTCCTCCGTTTCCAAAAAGAGCTTCTCAACTTCTGCATTGCCATGATCCGTGCATAACGCGCCGTAATGACCTGGGAGGAAGAAAATGCCGTTCACAAGCAGTCTTAAATGATAATCCAAAAGTTTTTTCTTATCAGATCTGAAGGCAGCATTGGTGTCCTTAACTTCTTCCTTAGTGAAGTAAACAGAAAACAAGGAGCCCGCGCCTGTAACTTGTACATCTACACCTTTAGCTTCAAAAATCTCCTTTATTCGCTGTCTTATCTTGTCCCCAAGCCTGTTTAACCTGTTTATTAGCTGACCGTCTTCAAGGATTTTCAGCGTGGTTAAACCTGCCGTCATTGTCACCGGGTTTGCCGTGAATGTTCCGCCATGGAACGAGTAGTTTGGCCTTTGGTAGCGCGTGTGGTCTATCCTTTCCATAATTTCAGCTGGACCGCAGAAGGCTCCAACCGGGAAGCCTCCACCCAAAATTTTTCCAAGAACCGTTATGTCGGGTTTTACGCCGAAAAACTGTTGAACCCCGCCTGGGGCTAGGCGGAAGCCCGTAATAACCTCGTCGACGATCAATAGTATGCCATGCTGGTCGCATATTTCTCTTAACCCTTTTAAAAACTCTTTTTCCGCCGGGATGGCTCCTCCAGCTCCAAGAACGGGCTCAATTATTATTGCCGCAACTTCGTTTTCAACGCCTTTAAGCTTTTTTCGGACTCCTTCAAGGTCGTTGAATGGCAAAATTAAGGTGTCTTCTAAAGCTCCGGGAGTTAAACCTGCTGATTCGGGTAGTTCGAATGGGGGTTTCACAGCCTTGTGGAGGGCGTCATAGCCCCCGTGCCAGCCTCCCTCAAATTTTGCAATTTTTCTCCGTCCAGTATAGGCTCGGGCGAGACGTACAGCATACATGTTTGCCTCTGTCCCGGAATTAGTGAAGCGCACCATTTCGGCAGTTGGAATCATTTTGGCAACTTGTTCTGCGAGGGCTATTTCCAGCTCGTGGGCTGTACCGTAATGGGTTCCCTTTTCCAGTTGTCTTTTAACAGCTCTGACAACGGCTGGCGGGCTGTGTCCAAGAATTAACGCCGTGTGTCCTAGCCAAAAATCGATATATTCGTTTCCATCAACATCGTAAAGCCTGCAACCCTTAGCCCTTGCCGTGTAAAAAGGGTAAGGTTCAAGATGCCTTATCGCGTAAGAAACACCAGCTGGCAAAACCTTTTTGGCTCGCTCATACAAAAGCTTGGAAGTTGGAGTTTTTGAAACGTAATTCTCAAACGTGCCCTTTCCCTCCAACCCCTTGCATTATGACAACTTTCATTATAAAAATATAGCGCAACAACTTCACGAAGCTACCAAATGAAAAGTGAACTAAGCTTTTAAGTAAAAATAATCAAACCTTCCATTTTTGAAAGAAAAACGCAAAAAAGAAAAAACAGCATTAAATGAATTTTTCAAAACAGAAGCAATTTTGCACGGTTATTCTTGCATACTGACCATCTTTTACATTAAAATGTTTATTTAATAATCTTTGTTTTTTCAACATTTACCGTTACTTGTTATTTGGACAGATAGATTCAAAGTACTGTTTGGGTTGAATTTATCCTATTAATTCGACAGTTGTCCCTAGGGCTTGCCCCGGCAATCCTTTTCTGAATCTGGCTCTAACTAGCCCCTTTTTTCCATGTAAGTCCACAATTTTTCCAACAATTCTTGTTTCACCGTTGTTCCATGCCACTTTACGACCAATTAGTCTGCTTGCTTCAGAAACAGAGTTAACGTGAGGAAACTGGATTATGCACTCTTTGGATCTTTGGGTTTTAGGTCCAACCCTGTAGTTAACGATTATTCCTTGAATTTGTGTCATATTGTTTACCCCTTATTTGCAAGTTTTGAAACCAAAAGATGGGATTTTTATCTGTTTCGTTCTTTTACGCCAGCAGTTCTAGAATAGCTTGCGGTTTAATTATTTCCGAAGCTGAAAACACCACGTTCATCTTCTAAACTCTCATTATACGATTTTAAAGTTTCCTTTATCCCTTTTTAGAACTCTAACTTTTTCGGGAATCTTTCCACTTTCCCAGTCCTTCCAGCTTATTTCTTTGAAAACCCATTTTTTGCCGAGGTGGGCGGCGACCACGGCGTGTTTAAACTGGTTATCTAGGGGGATTAGTTCGTCTAAGAATCTGAATAGCTTTTCTATTTGCTGTTTTGGAAAATATGCGTAATAACCTGCATTTTTAACTTCGAAGGCGTAGATGTGGCTGCCTTTTCTGGCAACGACGTCCGGCAATGGGCTTAGGCTTGGGTTGCTTACCGGTATGCGAACAGCATTGTACCCATTTTTCTGTAAAAGTTTTACGAGAGCGCTCTCGCTGTAAAAGCCTCTTCTTCGCCACCTTCGAATGGCATTTATATCGAATTCCCCAGCCTTCATAAACGCTCTGAAAATAATTGAGAAGGGTGTAGTTAAAGCTGTTTCGAGTTTAAGCTTTCTAAACTTTTGGTTTTCGACGTGTTTGAACTGGAACTTTTATGGTCGCTTCTTCAACGAGACACTCTCTCAAGTAATCGTCCAATGTGGCGGCTGGCACAACTTCAATCTTGTAATCTTTTGGGTCTATGGAATACTCATAATTCTTTTTCGGAATAACCACTTTCTTGAAGCCCCACGTCTCCGCTGCTTTGATTTTTTCGTGGACCCCGCCGACTGCCGTCACTAGTATTGTGTCGCCGACGCCTAGGTTTATTTCGCCTGTAACCGCCACATCCTGCCTTATAGGTTTGCCCTCAATCAGCGAGCATAAAAGTATGGCCATCGTTACGCCTGCAGATGGTCCGTCTACACCATAGGATTGGGCAAAGTCTATGTGAGTGAAGTAGTCTTGGGCTATGTCTATGCCATATTTTTGGAGGATTACGCTGCGGACTTTTGCTATGCTATCGGCTATGAAGCTTTGTCCTTTGGCTACGCCTGTCACCTTATAATAGCCTTTAATTGGATAATTCCTCGGGAGGTCGCTGCGCTTAACCATTGTAGCGTTAACGCATAAAACACTACCAGTCATTTCGCCACTATAGGGGTCTCGGACAATGGCTAAGCCGTAGATTTGCCCAAGCTTAACCCCTTCAGGCTTTATTTCGAGAAGTTTCCCACGTTCGTTCATCTCATGCTCTAATATTTGTCTCTGAATGGTTTTGCAGTGATGTTCTATGGCTTCGCGAACATGCCGCCTTTCAACAACCTTGCAGCCCTCATTCATGGCGAGGGTTGCCGCTGTCTTAATAATGGAAATCAACGGTCTAAAGCGGGTGGTTAAAGCGTCTTTCTTGTTGCTTCGCCTTCTGCCTTCGTCAATTATTTCTTCGCAAGCTTCACGGCTGAAAGGTATCAAATTAAAACGTTTAACTTCTTGGGCTATAAACTGAACGTATTTGCGTCTGTTCTCCAAAGTGTTGGGCATATCATTATTCATTCTCACGACTTTGCCATAACCGTAAATCCGATCCATTAAAGCCGGATGAATCTGATTTATACTGTCAAAGTTTCCAGCACCCACGAGAAATGTTATGGCTGGGACAGGCTCTGTAGAAACAGCCATTGCCGCCGTGTCGCCGCCATGCCACCGTCCTCTCATTGTTATGGGTAGTTGGCCGTCTTCAAGCACAGTTAGAAGGGTTACAGCTTCTTCAGGGTCAAGATTCTTTATCTCATCAATGTATAGTATGCCAAGCGAAGCTATGTGAACGTCTCCAGCTGTAACTCGCTGATGCTCTGGTGTGCCTAATCCACCGGTTTGATAAGGATCCCAAGCTATCGAGCCGAAAAGCTGTGCGCTTCTATGGCCGGTAGCATCAACGAAGGGCGCCCTTCCAGAACTGTTGTCGACTATAAGCTTTGGTATGTCGCTTTGCTGTGCACCGCCGATCCCTCTAAGAGCCCCTAAACCACCTATCCTGGAGAACCACCAAATGAAAACTCCGAAGAAAATTAGACTTCCGCCGGGAATAAATGTTAGCGGGACGAAGCCCACAATTTTGTCTATGAAATAGCTTGTGAAATTGTAGTCATAATATTCCTGCAAAGGTTCGCCTAAAAACATTGGATTCGCATTCCATATCTGCCAAGCCTGATACATGAAATAGAAACCCAAACTCATTAAAAATAAGCCCATCAAAATCAGGAAAAATTGTAGTGCTTTCAGTCCAACCTTTGTAACAAATTTTCTCTTAAGCTCTTTGAGCTGTTCTTTTTTAATTATGTTCTTTCCCTCTCCAGCCACGTGGATGGATATTCTAGGCTGGCTTGGCAAGGCGGGATTTTTCCAGCACAAGACATCGAAAAGTTTTATGCCCTTTTCCCTGTAGATTTGGGTAAGTTTTTCGGCTAAAGCTCTTCCTATAAGCGACTTACCCGTCCCGGGGTCGCCCAAAAGCAGAAGGTATGGTCCTGGACTTATGACTGTTTTGGCTGAGGGTTTAGGCCTGTCCGGGCTGCTCCAGTTTTCATACCATTTCGTCTTTTCTAGCCACTTAAGCTTGTGAACCCACTCGTCGAGGCATAGGAAACACTCTTTTAATGCTTGATCTTGTCCAATAACCCAGTTTATCAAATTGTCGTCCACGGGGAAACCTTCAGTGCTTTTAAAGTTTCCCCAATCCCACTTCACTTTAACCTTTCTGCCGTTAACTGTTCGCTCAAGGATTTCTACATCATTTCCAAAATAGTCAAAGGACAAACATTAACGCCCTCTTACCTTCCCCCGTTCTAACAAACAATGTCCAAGCGGGTAATTATAGGGTTATTTCAGAAACGGCAATATGAAAAAACGGAAAACATAACTAGCCAAGTTTCGAAAAACGAAAACCCTTTTTTCTAACAAAAAGCCCAGAAAAAAGCCAACTGACAAGAAGAGGATAAAAATTGATTCGAAACTTAATGAATTAAGTTTTCAGCGTTTAGGAACTGTTTACCGTGCTTAATCAACAAATTAAAAAAGCCTTTTTAAGGCTTCAAACAACAAAAGAAGCCTTTTAATTGGTTTTCAGTTCAACCGTCAAACCAAATGCATGGTCTTAACTGATGCCTTTTGAAGAGACTGACGAAAATCTCCATGGTGAATCGAAATGACAAATGTTCGAGAAACCTTCGAGTTTTCGAGGGTGGGTTACACCTTGGAAGAAAGCCAAACCTACATGATGGTTTCCCCTTAAACGTTTTTGAAGTCACAAGGCAAAAAGAGGGATAAGCATTGCTTTAGTGTTGATTGGTTGATGCTTTTGTATACCGGAAACCGCCCTTATCCGCGCCACCAAACTGTTCACCATGACAAGTGTGGGGTAAGATGGGTCGAGAAAAGACTTTTTCTTGGCTTTTTTTCCGTGTATGTGGAAAGCTGTTTTATCTGGTGTAGGCTAAACAGTTAATATTTTTAAGTTCTGCAAATTTTCATTTTACTTTTAAGTTGTTTCAGTGATTTTGGTATTACTTTGCTTTTTAATATTTCACCGTAAGCCTCCAGAAAAACAGCTGTATACAAAAGCATCAACAACTCCTGTTTCAAAGGTTATTAGAAAAAGTTATCGGCCCAGATACGCTATGGTAGGCTTATGAAGACTGGAGAGGTTATTCGGGAGTTTATTGCCAAAGATGGCCGCAAAGTGGTCTTGCGAACCCTTAGGTGGGAAGACCTAGACGACTTGTTGGATTTTATTAATTCGCTTGTGGAGGAAAGTGCAAACATCATTAGATCAGAGAAGGTTTCGAGGGAGGAAGAAATCGAGTGGCTTTCAAATATTTTAAAACGTCTAGAAAGAGGTGAAATCTTTTGTGTGGCTGCCGAGGTGGATGGGCATTTGGTAGCTAACTCAGAAATTATAAGGGGGACTGGCTATTCGAGGCATGTGGGCTTTATTGGCATAGCCATTAAAAAAGGTTATAGAAGCATCGGCATTGGAACTGAAATTATGAGAACTTTGGAAGAACACGCAAGGAAAATAGGCTTGAAAGTTCTGGTGCTGTCGGTTTTGTAAACAATCAGCACGCTATAAACCTCTACAAGAAATTGGGGTTTGTAGAGACTGGGCGGGTTCCAAAAAGGTTTTTCAAAGACGACGCTTACATAGATGAAATCATAATGGCAAAAGTGCTTGAATAGGCTGGTGAAGGCTTGGCAAGTTTTAAAGTTTATAACACTACTTACACGTTTTCCACGAAAGGCGAAATTGAATTTATAGACCTAACCGACAAGGTTCAAGAGGCTGTTTCACGGTCAGGCGTAAAAAATGGTATAGTGCATGTTTTCGCCCCTCATGCCACTGGAGTGCTTATCCTCACTGAAAGCGAGTATGGACTTTTAAATGATATTAAGGCTTTGCTTGAACGGTTGGTTCCGAAGGGTGCTGGCTATATGCACCCTTCTAACGCCCACTCCCATCTAAGGTCGGTTTTGCTTCCTCCAGACAAAACTCTGCCCGTTATCGATGGCAAAGTGGAATTCGGAACTTGGCAGTCCCTTGTTTTTGTGGAAACTGACGTGCACCCTAGAAGGAGAACAGTGATAATTCAGGTTCTCGGCGAAACAGCCGAATAGGTGCTGTTGCCTATCTTTTCTCTTCAGCCAACTTCTTGAGTTCCTCAATGCGTTTGGTTAATTCTGTCAGCTCGTTTTCCAAAGTCCGTTTATATTCTTGTAAAGCCCTAAGCTCTTCCGATGGGTCCGCGAAATGGTAAAACACCCTTGCCCATGCTGGTGGTCAGGGGTGTTTTGGGCACCACCATCCTCTAGGCCAGTACCATGCGCCTCTTCTCGGCATGTTTTACCTCCTATTTTGTGATATATCCCAATAACGACAAGTATTTATATTTTGTGACTTATCCCATAAAACATGTTCCAACACCAGTGGCGAAGACGCCGTAGACATGGAAAAGTTGGAAGACCACCAAAACCTGTCGCAGTAACCTCGACAAACCTTCCAGAAAAATTTGAACCAGCTCCCAAAAAGAGTTCTGAACCAATAATTTTAGAGTCAGCGGAAATAGAAGCCCTCAAACTGGTGGAGCTAGACAAGCTAACTTTTGAAGAAGCCACTGAAAAAATGGGAGTTTCAAGAAACACTGTTTGGAGACTTGCCAAAAAAGCGCGAGAAAAACTTGCGCGAGCGATAATAGAAGGCAGAGAAATTCTAATACGGCAAGAGTAAGCCCTCAAGTCTTCGTAGAGCTATCTAAGTTTTAACGATAGCGTATCCATAATTTTTAGTGTTTTCAATTAAATCTTCGAAGATAACTTCCATTATTTTTTATATTTTTGATAAAAATTGACATTTCGCAAACTTTACGTTAGTGCTAAGAAGAGGGTTTTCCCATCACACGTTGTTATTTTGACAAGCGTTTATGGTTGCCATCGGTGTTTACGACGGGAGGTTTACGTACTTTCTAGCAGTTTCTTTGCGCTATTTTGTTTATATTTAAGGTTCGCTTATTTTCGAGATTCCGAAAGCTTTTATAGACACGCTTTCTGCATAAATTTACGAGCACTCGTAAATTTGAGGAAGACGTTGACCTGTGCAAGAGTTGTCTCACGAGGCTGAGGAGTATATAGAAGCCATTTACAAGCTTCAACGAAGAAGGGGGGTTGCTAGGACTAAAGAGTTGGCTGAGGAGTTGAGGGTTGTGCCTGGCTCTATCACAAACACTATTGCCCATCTTAAAAAGCACGGTTTGGTGGAGCACAAGCCCTATAAAGGTGTGAGATTGACAGCGAAGGGTGAAAAGCTAGCCCTTAACATAATTAGGCGGCATAGGCTTGCGGAAAGGCTTTTGACCGACCTTTTAGAGGCTGAATGGAGCGACGTGCATGAAAATGCTTGCAGGCTTGAGCATGCTTTGACAGATGACGTGCTTTCCCTTTTAGAGAAGCGTTTGGGCTATCCAAAGTTTTGCCCTCATGGAAACCCTATCCCAACGGATAAGGGAGAAGTTAACGATGTTGAATGTTATCCACTAACGGTCATGGCTGAAAACCAAGAATGCATAGTTGTCAGGCTTGTCAATGAAAAGAGAGAAATCCTAGCATCGCTGGCTTCTAAGGGAGTGAGACTCAATGTTCCAGTTCACATTGTTAGGGCTGAACGCGACCGCATCATTGTATGTGTAGCTGGAAAGGAGCGAACTATAAGCCGCAAGGAAGCCGAAAGCGTCTGGGTTAGAATAGTCGAGGGAGAAGAGGACCATGTTCAGAAATGAGGGCGAAATCTGCGCTTTAATAGATTTGGCAGAGGGTGAGAGGGGCGTTATAGTCAAGGCTTTAGGAGGCCTCGGTCTGGTTAGAAGGCTTGCCGAGATGGGTTTAACCCCTGGAGTTGAAGTTAAACTTCTTAAAAAGGGCTCTTTCGGCGGTCCTGTTGAAATTGAAGTTAGAGGCGTGGCCCTCGCGCTGGGATATGGTGTAGCCTCAAAAGTTTTAGTTAAACCAGTCAAAGATGAGAGTCATGGCTAAACAGCTACGGGTGGCCCTTGCCGGAAACGCTAACGTCGGTAAAAGCGTTATCTTCAACCAACTTACGGGCTTAAACCAAGTTGTGGGGAACTGGCCGGGCAAAACCGTTGAGCGAGCTGAAGGAACCCTCCATTTTAGAGGCTATACCATCCGCGTGATTGACTTGCCAGGCACGTATTCGCTTTCCGCCTTCTCCATAGAGGAGATTGTGGCACGGGATTATATTGCAGTTGAAAGGCCAGATGTTATAATCAATGTTGTTGACGCTTCGGCTTTGGAGCGCAACCTCTACTTAACTCTGCAGCTCTTGGAGCTTGAAGCCCCCGTGGTTATGGCTTTAAATCAAGTGGACTTTGCGGCTAAAAAGGGTATACGTATAAACGCGGAAAAACTTTCACAGATGCTTGGGATACCCGTTGTTCCAACAGTTGCCATAACCGGCAGTGGCATAAACGAACTCCTAACAACAGTTGTTGCTGTTGCAAACGGCGAGAAAAAGCTGCAACCAATAAAAATTCGGTTTGGAACAGAAATTGAGGAAAGAATTGAAAAAATTCGGAAACTTATAGAGCATAAGCTTTCCCAACTTTGCATGGTTTACCCGCCAAGATGGATTGCAATAAAGCTTTTGGAAAGAGATGAGGACGTTGCTGGAAAGCTGAAAAACTATGAAGAGGGAAAGGAAATCCTAGAATACGCGGAAAAAATGGCAAAAGAACTGGAGGAGATCCACGGTGAACCGTCGCCTGTAATATTGGCTTCTGAAAGATATTCCGTAGCGAACAAAATAGCCAGGAAAGTCACGGTTATAGAGACGCCACCAAAAATGAGTTTGGAAGAAAAGCTTGACGCCATCACAACCCACAAAATTCTTGGCTACCCAATTCTGGTTGGCGTTGTCTTAGCCATGTTCTCACTAATTTTTATTGGCGGAAGTTTTCTGTCCACTTTTTTGGAATCCCTACTTAACGATCTCTCGCTATACATGGAAAACTTTTTGGCTTTTCTGCCGCATGAAGCTGTAAAGTTGATTGTGGACGGCGTTTTTGGTGGGATTGTAGCTGGGATAACAATAGCCTTACCGTATATTGTACCTTTCTACATAATTCTTGCCTTGCTGGAGGATACTGGCTACTTGCCAAGGGCTGCTTTCTTAATGGATAATTTTATGCACAAGATAGGTTTGCATGGAAAAGCTTTCATACCATTGATTTTGGGTTACGGCTGCAGCGTACCAGCGTGTATTGGTTGTAGAATTATGGAGACAAACCGTGAACGCCTTATAGCCGCCTTCGCCGTCACACTTATTCCATGCGCCGCCAGAACAGTGGTGATTTTGGGGCTTGTTGGAAAATATGTGGGGTTGCATGCTGCTTTGGCGCTTTATGTTTTTGACCTTGCGCTTGTTTTAATTTTGGGAAGAATAGCCTTCAAAATTCTCCCCGGCGAGCCTGTTGGCTTAATAATGGAGATGCCACCATACAAAAGACCTTCACTAAAAACTGTTTTGGCAAAGACTTGGAGTAGGACAAAAGACTTTGTCTATATAGCTTTCCCAATAATCATTGCTGGAAGCTTTACAATAAACGCGCTAAGCGTTACAGGCTTTATGGACCATGTTGTCGTCTGGGCCAAACCGCTCGTGAATGGTTGGCTTGGGCTTCCAGAGGTTGCAGGTGTCCCCTTAATTTTTGGCGTGCTACGTAAGGAGCTAACCCTAATACTTTTGTCGGAACTTGCCTCCCTCGATTCGCTTTCAAAAGTCCAAATGATTGTTTTTGCCTTAGTCACAATGGTTTATATCCCATGCGCCGCGACAATTACTGCACTTTTAAGAGAGTTCGGATGGAGAAAGACCTTGGCAATTACAATTGTGGATGTGACAATTGCCCTTTTCCTCGGAGGCTTGGCCTATAAGCTTCTATCGCTAGTTATGCATTAACTGTTCTTGGGTTCCCGTTTGTCTGGAAGCCAGAAAGACAATGTTAAAGCGGCTAAAGCGAAGGCAGTAAGCATATAGAAAGCAATGTCAAATCCATAAAGGTCAGCTAGATACCCTGAAATCGTCTGCGATATTGAACCTATACCAAAAGATGTGAAGAAGAAGATCCCGTATATGGCTCCCCGCTGTTTTTCTGGGGAAAGAAAGCCCGTAAGCGCGTTTAAGGCTGGTTGATGGGCATAAAAGAAGATTCCATAAAAGACTATAAAGGCGCTTATTCCAATGGCGTAAACCGGAACAAAAAGTAATGAAAGAATACCCAAACATATTCCAGCCGATGCTATAATCAAAACTCTTTTTGAGCCATATTTGTCGGAACATTTTCCGCCAATCCATTGTCCCGGAACCCCAAAAGCCAGAACAAGAGTGTATGCAATAGAAGCCCACATAGGATCCACGGCCCTACTGTCCTGAAGATATTTTGGGAAATAAAGCTCTACGCCTTTCATGAAAAAGCCAATGACTGTGTTAAAAACCAGAAGAAGCCAAAGTTCTCGAACCCTAAAAGCCTCGATTATACTTCCAACAGTTCTTTTCTCTGCTTCATAGCCGCTGTTTTTAAAGTTTTTAATGAACAGAAAAGCGAAAACTATGCAGATTGCACCAAATACGGCGAAGGCAGCGGGCCAGCCTAACGTTGAACCTATATACCATGCGATGGTTGGGGTTAACACGACGCCCAGTGTTCCGCCGACCCCATGAATTCCCATGGCTTCTGATACACGACCACTGAAGGTCTTTGAAATTAGAGAGTTTGCCGTGGGGTGGTAAAGGCTTGCGCCAACAGCCATCAGAATGAGGGCTAAAGCAAAAAGACCCAAGCTTTTTGCAGCTCCGGCAGCAAACATAATGAATGTGGAAAAACCTGAAAATAAGAGAAATATGACCACAGTTTTGTCTTCCCCAATTTTGTCGCCTAACGGCCCACCAGCAAGAGCCCCAAACCCATAGATGAAGGATGCCGCCGTAGAAACTGTGCCTATAACTTTGTTTGAAACTCCTAAGTCAGCCATGATAGCCGACAAAAGTGGAGGGGCGATGACGAATAGAGAATGGTTTAAAGAGTGGGCGGCGCCCAGCAGCAAAAGACGGAGGTCTTTTCCACCCAAATATAGCCATCCTTGACAGCAAAAATGAAAATTTTAGGTTAGAAAAGGCTTACTGTTCACCTTAGCCTTTCTGGTTCATGGAAAATATATCAAAATTTAAATGTTTTAAACTTTATAATAAGCAATTTGGAGAAAGGGCCCTATGGCGGACGTGCTATTAACGGCAGATCGCACTCTAATGAGTGACTACCACCATAATGAGTTTATTGGCTTCGGAACATGTGCCCCTCCCAACGTCATCCCAAACTGGCTTTACAGTTTCCTTTTCTTCCCGCCCATAAAAACGGTGAAAGGCATCCCTGTAGCTGCTCCCTATGGCTTGAGAAAGATTGAGGCCCAGCTGCTGGGCGAGGGCTTCGACGTTTTAACAGTTGACCCAGACCATGTTGGAAAATACATCGATGATGCAAGGGTTTTAGGCATACATGTCATGGACCCTTTCGGTCTTGGACCAGCCTCAAGCACCTTCGCCGCAATATTAAAGAAGGAGCCATTTCTTGCGCAGCATTTTAGGCGTCTACTTGAAAAGCCAGAAATAAGGAAAGCCAAAAAACGCGGCTTAAAAATCATTGTGGGCGGCTCCGGCGTCTGGCAGTTTCGCCATAGGGAAAAGTTTGTTGAGGATTATGGAATTGACTGCATAATTGACGGCGAAGCCGAGAAAGTCATTGGAAAAATTGTGCGGGCAGCCTTAAATGGCGATGAACTGCCGAAATACTATGAGGTAAGCGTCGAAGAAACCCCGAAGCTGGAGGAAATTCCAAACATTTTGTATCCCTCCATCAATGGCCTCGTGGAGATTGGGCGAGGCTGTTGCAGAGGCTGCAAGTTCTGCAGTGTAACCCTACGCCCGTTAAGATGGTACCCCATTGAAAAAATCTTGGCGGAAATAGACGTAAACATGAAAGCCGGATACACCCACTCGGCTTGCCTTCACGCCGAAGACGTCATGCTTTACGGTTCAAAAAACACTACACCAGAAGATGAAAAGCTAATTTGGCTTCACGAGGCCGTCGTAAAGAAATGCGATGGAGGCATAAGCTGGAGCCACTGCTCCCTAGCAACAGTAACGCTGAAACCCAAACTTTTCCAAAGAATTGCCGAAATTATACTTCAAAAGCAGCCGTGGTGGGGCACGGAAGTAGGCATCGAAACAGGCTCGCCGGAGCTTGCCAAAAAAATCATGCCCGCTAAAGCGCATCCCTTCAAACCCGAAGAATGGCCGGAAGTTGTCCGCACAGGGATGGGATTAATGCACGATAACAACCTTGTTCCAGCGTGCACCCTTATTGTGGGCGTGCCAGAAGAAACCGAAGACGACCTAGTAAAAACCATAGAGCTCGTCGAAGACCTTAAACATGTTAGAAGCCTCATTGTACCCCTCTTCTTTGTGCCGTTGGGCAGACTAAAAAACGAACAGTGGTTCAAAGAAACCCAAATGACAAAACTCCACCAAGAACTGTTAATAAAATGCTTAAAACACGACTTCTACTGGATAGACGACTTGATAAGCCGTTCTTTCGCCGGAAAATGGTACGCAAAACCCATGCAAACCCTATACAGACTCTTCGTAAAAATAATAATGCACAAAGCCAAAAAAGCAGGAATCACGTAACAGAATAAACTTAAATACAACGTTAAAACTCAAACCTTTTAGAAAAAGGGGAATTGCCGCCGTAGCTCAGACTGGTAGAGCGGCTGGCTGTTAACCAGTCGGTCGTCGGTTCAAGTCCGACCGGCGGCGCCAAGGAGATATCTCCCATTCCTTTACCTCGGAACGTTGTGCGGCTTAATGGCCCCGATTTCCCCCTTTTTTAAGAAAAAGGCTATTTTTTAGTCCGCAAATGTTAAAATGGGATTGAGTGTTTCTTATTTTGGAGGATTTGACTTGTCCGTTCCAGGTATGGCTCAAAAGGCGACATGCCCTTGTTGTGGCGAGATCTGCAGCCGGCCAGCTGATTTGCTTAAGGAGTGGGAAGCGACGCCAAAAGAGCAGCGATTTGAGGGCTGTATCCGAGTGTTTATTCATTATTGGGAATGCCCCAAGTGCGGAGAACGCTTTAGGACAGCCACCAGGATATGGCCCAAAGACAAGGAGAAAACAGAGAAACCGGAGAAAAAGGCCAAGGCTGCGGTCCCTAGTGCTGGAAGGCTTAAGCTGGAGAAAATCCGCCAGAGGATGCAGCAGCGCCAAGGCCCTAAACGCTGAAAAGGGCTTAAGGGCTTGTTTCTGGGCCTCGAGGCCATGCCAAGAAAACACATCGTCAAAATAGTGTTGAGCAGTCAGCAGCATGAAATTCTGAAAGAACTGGCTCGCCGGCTGGGGACAAGCGAAAGCGAAACCATGCGCATGGCCTTCATGGAATACGCTAAAAGCCTAAACATCATAACGGAATACATGCATAGGCCTAGGCCTTTTAACGCAAACAACGCAAAAACCTAGAGGGGCTAGTGTTTTTGTTAAGCCTGAGCCGCCGCAAAAACTAGAGGGCCTACCAATTTTGCAGTTCCCAGCAGCCAAAAGATGATATTACTGCCACGTGGCAGTATTCAGCTCCTCCAGCCGTCCAGCGGAAACCTAGAGGAGAGGGGGTAGGGAAAATGGAAAAAGGGGGCGTGGGTTTTTGTTTAGTATGGGTTTCTGCATTCTGGGCAGAGGGTTTCTCCAGCTTTGGTTCTTTCAAAAATTTTGCCGCAATGGTGGCAGATGGCAGCGTCAAAACCAAGCCTTGAAAGTTCGAGGGCGAGGGCCACCTTTAAGAGGTAAAGGTTGGCTCTCAAAAGGCTTCTTCTCAGTGGAATTTTGTTCTAGAAGAATTTTCTATATAAAAGTTTAGCTGGGCGCGATTGTTGCTTTTATTCTTGATCATGCTGGGAAAAGCAGTATATTGCCTTGTTTTTACCGTTTTTCATGTTTCTACCAGAAATGCGAGTTAGATTTTTAGTTTTTCGCCAAAAATACACCACAAGTCTTATAAATAAGCTATATTTGTAGAAATTGAATCGTGGTGTTTAATATGAAGAAAAAATTCATCGCGATATTAGCGATTTTAGTGCTGTACGCTCCTATGTCAATATTGATGGCTCCAATATCCGCGCAAGCAATCCCTCAAGGACCGTGGGTCGACGAGGTTAACTTCTTCACAGTGTCGGATCAACCTACGGCAAAGAGCATGTTGGAAGCAGGACAAATGCACGCATTTTTCTTCCCATTAAGCGACGCTGACGTGTTCCAAGCGATCAAGACCTCACCAAACTTATGGTATACGTTCTCATATGGCAGCTACAACGAGTTAACATTCAACCCAGTTGGGCCAGAATTTCCAGCCACGGGCAAGCTTAACCCATTTTCTGTTCCAAGGATAAGGGAAGCTATGAACTATCTAGTGGATAGAGAATACATAGCCCAAGAGATTTGCCGTGGTCTTGCTGTTCCACGGTATTTGGCTATAACACCATCATTTCCAGACTATGCTAGGCTAATAGATAAGGCTCGACTACTCGAAATGGAGTACAGCTACAACTTCGAAAAGGCTAAAGAGATAATAACCCAAGAAATGTTAAAGCTTGGCGCTACGCTTGAAGATGGTAAATGGAAGTATAAAGGCGAAGACGTCACAATAATTTTCCTAATCAGAATTGAAGACGAACGAAAAAACATGGGCGATTATATTGCCACGCAACTTGAAAAGTTAGGCTTCACAGTGGACAGACAATACAAGGACTCAGCGTCAGCTACTCCTATATGGATGCGCGGTGACCCAGCTGAAGGTAAATGGCATATTTACACAGGTGGATGGGTAACTACAGCTATTAGCCGAGATCAAGCAGACAACTTTGACTATTTCTACACGCCGAGAGGACGGCCGGAACCACTTTGGCAAGCCTATAAGCCAGACCCATTATTTGACTACATCTCAGACCGTCTGGGTAGACGCGACTACTCGTCAATGGAAGAGAGAAACGAGTTAATGGCAAAAGCTCTTGAGTTATCTATGAAGGACTCTGTAAGAGTTTGGTTGGTAAACAGGGTGTCTCCATGGGTGGCGAGGAACGAGATATCCCTTACTAGCGACCTTGCAGGAGGATTCTATGGATGTTGGATATGGCCTCACACCATTAGATTTAAGGATACAATAGGCGGGACAGTTAAAATAGGCACCACGCAGTTGTTGGTTGATCCATGGAACCCGGTGGGAGGCAGCAACTGGATATACGACCAAATGATAGTCCGCGCCACATATGACTCATCACTACTGCCAGACCCCTACACTGGATTATACTGGCCGAACCGCGTCAAAAGCGCTGAAGTATACGTTAGAAAGGATGTCCCAGTGATAAAGACTTTAGACTGGCTAAGCTTACATTTTGTTGATGAAATTATAGTGCCTACAGACGCTTGGTACGGGTGGAACGCCACAACAAAAGAAATAATAAAAACGCCGGCAAATACAACGGCGAAAGCGAAAGTTGTTGTAAGGTACGAAGATAACTTATTTAACAACAAATACCATGACGGAACGACAATGTCCATAGCTGACTTCATATTCAACTTTATAATAACCTTTGACAGAGCAGATCCAGCAAGCCCAGTATACGATTCGGCCTATGTCCCTGCGTTCAACTCCTTTAGATCCACTTTTAAAGGTTTCAAAATTATAAGTCAAAATCCACTTGTATTTGAATACTATACAGACGCTGTTTATCCAGACGCTGAATGGATCGTAGTGGACGCTGCGGATGCATTTGATCCAGAAATGGGTTATGGGCCCTCACCATGGCACATGATTACCATTGGATGGCTAGCTGAAAAAGACAACCAATTGGCTTTCACAGCTTCAAAGGCGAAAAAATTGAACGTGGACTGGATGAGTTATATCGCTGGCCCAAGCCTCCCCATACTTGCAGCGAAGCTGAACTGGGCGATAGAAAACCAGTTTGTTCCATACGAAGAAGTCTTGCTAAATTACATGACAAAAGCTGAAGCAGTAGCCAGATATCAAGCGTTAAAGACATGGTATGAACAGAAAGGCCACTTCTGGGTCGGCAACGGACCTTTCTATCTTGATAAGGTTTATCCAACTGAGAAGCAAGTAGTCATTAAAGCGTTTAGAAATCATCCAGACAAGGCTGACAAATGGGCTGGGTTTGTTGAACCAAAGATTCCAGAGGTAAACATTGAGGCACCCACCCAAGTAGCACAGCAACGCCCAGCAAACTTCACAATAAACGTTTCTTACAAAGGACAGGCCTATGCAGTTGCAAACGTTGACTTTGTTAAGTATCTTATCATAAGCCCCAAAGGTGAAGTAATAATTTCGGGAAACGCTGAACCGGTTACAGACGGCAAATGGCTCATAACATTATCTTCAGGAGACACGTCTAACATTCCCGTAGGCTCTAATACAATCCAGGTCTTTGTAGCATCAAAACTTGTCAGTATTCCAGGCTCTGGACAGAAAATATTCCCAACAATTACGTTGGGAGATTACCTCGTTTTAGAACTTAGCCGACAAAGGGCTGAGCTAGAACTGCAACAGGCTGAACTTGTTGAGACAATACAACAGTTGCAAAGTCAGTTGGGTAGTATGCAATCCTCAATATCTTTGTTAAACAATCTATCGATAGGAGCTCTGGTAATCGGAATAGTTGCGCTAGTGTCAGCCGTCGCCTTGGTAGTACTAACAAAGAAAAAATAACCTCACGACCCTTTTTTCTCACTTACAAAAACGTATATATCTTTGCTACATAAAGCTTTTAGCAAAAGATAAAACATAAATACCTTAAGGAAAGGTTTAGCGAAATGAGACGGGAATTATTCGCATTTCTAAAGTATGCCGCTAAAAGGACAGTAACTTTAATTGTTGTTGTAATTCTTGCAATTTATGCAACAATACTCGTCGCAAATATGGGTGGTTATGTTGATGAGATAATAAAAGCTCAAACCCGCGACAGCATATACACTAGTGTTTTCCAGAATCCTGCGTACCAACACTTGTCCACCGAAGAGAAAAAACAGTTAGCCGAACAACTTTATCAAATTGAAATTGAAGCCCTAGGTCTGGATAAGCCTTTTATATATCGTAGTGGCGGGTACTTAATTTCCGCTTTAAGCTTGAACTTGGGGAGAGCTATCTACCTAACCAGCGACTCAGGATCGACAGCTGTTAGAAACATAATTGCCGAAAGACTGCCAGCCACAATACTTCTGTTTACAACCATAAACTTGACGCTTTTCTTCATATCTTTGGTGGGGGGACTGTTTCTTTCCAGAAAATATGCAAGCAAACTCGACAAGGCAGTGGTTACCCTTTCTCCTCTCTCCTCAATACCTGGATGGTTTTATGGAATATTTCTCATATTGATTTTCGCGGCATGGTTGGGGTGGCTTCCCTACGGTGGACTCGTGGATGTCCCACCACCAACAAACCCCTTCGATTATGCCCTCAGCATCCTAAAACACATGGTGTTACCAATTTTCTCATGGCTGGTTGCATACTCGTTCATACAAACTTACACGAAAAGAACGTTTTTCCTCATGTTCTCGAGCGAAGACTACGTGGAAATGGCAAAAGCAAAAGGGCTCCCGCCAAGGTTGATAGAGAGGAGATATATACTCAAACCAACGCTTCCACCGATAATAACAGAGTTCGCCCTGACACTTATTGGTTCATGGATGGGTGCAATAGTTACAGAAAGAGTCTTCAACTGGCCGGGCATAGGCACACTTTTCTATCAAGCAGCCGTGTTTATGGACTCACCTGTCATAATAGGTGAGGTAACCATTTACGCATACTTGCTGGCGATTACGGTGTTTATCTTAGACATAGTCTACGCGATTGTAGATCCTAGAATAAGAATAGGGGTGTCCGGAGCATGAGCGTGAAACAATTAAAGGAAACATTCAAACAACTTTTAGCCTACAGATCAGCAATAGTTGGGTTGTGCATTCTCTGTTTTATTATGGGTTTATCTATTTATGCTGTGATAGCAATTCCCTACGAAGAGGCAATAAGAGCTTGGCGCCTCGGGGAGGACGTATCAATTAACAATCCTCGAAATGCGTCGCCAAGTTGGGTTAACTTTTTCCTCAAAAAGAAGCTACCCGAAACAATAATAATGGATACTTTGAAAAAGGAGAGCGGTGCAAAAAAGAAAATAGTCGAGGGCGAAACCATTAGTGTTATTCGTATAGAGTTTCCATTCGAATTTAATTATGATGATTTTCCAAGCGAGTTAAACCTATTCTTTACAGCAAACTACAGCGAGAACGCCCCATACATAACTATTGATTGGATAAAGCCCAACGGCGCAACCATCAGACTTAAAGAAATGGCTGTCAAAAAAACGGATAGATACTACATATCAATTGACGATGAATTAGCCAAAAAGCTTAGATTATATTTAAGCGAAAAAGTTGGACAAGAAATCCCCTATGAGATACCTCCTCAAATTTCTCTTTTCGCGGTTGAAGATGAAAGCATACTCAAGCCTGAAACTGTACAGGTTCTAAAGGGCAAATATAAAATGGTGATTGATGGCATACTTTTCGAAAAACAGTCGGATATAAATTCTCGGCTAGTAGTTTACGGAAAAGTTTTCGGCTTAGCAGGAACAGATCACTTAAGAAGGGATTTGATGATAGGTCTTCTATGGGGCGCCCCCATCGCTGTGTCTTTTGGAATTTTAGCCTCTATTTCAATATCATTTTTACAAATGATAATAGCTGCTGTGAGCGCTTGGTATGGAAAATGGGCTGACATGTTGCTACAAAAAGCCACAGAATTCTTCATGATACTCCCCTTCCTGCCCATCCTAATGATGATAGCCATTTTTTACAAACTAAGCATATGGGTTCTCCTAGTTGTAGTAATAGCCCTAAGCATATTTGGCTCTGGTGTAAAAACTTACAGGGCCATGTTCCTTCAAGTAAAAGAACTCCCATACATCGAAGCTGCTCAAACCTATGGAGCCGGAAACTTGAGAATAATCTTTAGATATATGATTCCGAAAGTGTTGCCCACAATAATACCTTCCCTTGTGCTTTCAGTTTCTAGTTTCGTCTTCCTCGAAGCGGCATTAGCCATACTTGGCCTAGGAGACCCTGTCGTCCCCACATGGGGAAAAATTATAAACGATGCCTACACAAAAGGCGCCCTTCATCAAGGCTACTACTACTGGGTTCTCGAACCCTCATTTTTGCTGGTCTTAACGTCTTTAGGGTTTGCTTTAGTGGGGTTCGCTTTAGACAAGATATTCAATCCAAAGTTAAGTGAGATGTAATGGTCAAGCACCTGTTGGAAGTAAAAAATCTCTACACCTACTTCAAAACCAGAAAAGGAATTGTTAGAGCAGTAGACAATGTAGCGTTCACGGTAGAGAAAGGAGAAACCCTCGCAGTTATAGGAGAGTCCGGCTGCGGCAAAAGCTCTTTGGCAAAATCGATAATACGCCTGTTGCCACGAAACATCCACACGTACAAGGGAGAAATCTATCTTGGAAACGAGGATTTAATGAAGCTAGACGAAAAGAAAATGAATGAGGTAAGATGGGCTAAAATATCCATGGTTTCCCAAGCAGCCCAAAACTCTTTAAATCCAGTTATAAAAGTGGGACAGCAAGTTGCGGAACCCCTAGTAATCCATGAGGGAATCGACAAGAAAACAGCCTTAGAAAGGGCACGGAAAACTCTCTCTATGGTTGGAATTCCAGAAGCCTTCGCTGAAAGATATCCCTTTGAACTTAGCGGTGGGATGAAGCAACGCGCAATAATTGCCATGGCACTAATTACAGACCCCGATCTGATTATTTTAGATGAACCCACCTCAGCATTAGATGTTTTAACTCAGGCAAGCATAATGAACATGCTTAAAACGATAAAAAAGGAAACATCTAAAACCTTCATGTTCATAACTCATGATATTGCTGTTTCCAGTGAACTAGCTGACAAGGTGGCAGTAATGTATGCAGGCCAGATAGTTGAGTTAGCAAGCGCAGAAGAATTCTATAATAAACCGTTACATCCATATTCAATCAAGCTCATGGCAAGTGTGCCTACACTAAGAACGGACAAAAAATTAGAGTTCATACCCGGCGCCCCACCAAGCCTAATAGATCCCCCGAAGGGATGTAGGTTCGCTGAGAGATGCCCGTGGAGATTTGAGAAGTGCATGGATGAACCCCCATTATTCCCGATAGACAATAGATCTTTTGTGAAGTGTTGGCTTTACGAATCAAAAGGGAGTTTTAAATGAGCGAACAAATTTTACTTTCGGTCAAAGAGCTCTGCAAATATTTCGAGTTAAGAAAAGGACTTTTCACAAAAGCGGGCTACGTCAAGGCTGTTGATGGAGTAAGTTTCGACCTCAAAAAGGGAGATGCTGTTTCTTTAGTGGGAGAAAGTGGCAGCGGAAAAACAACGTTAGGTAAAACAATTCTCCGTTTATATGAACCCACCAAAGGAACCATAATTTTTGAAGGGAAAGACATAACAAATCTGAGGGCCAGACAATTATTAGAGTATAGAAGGGAGACTGGTTTAGTTCAGCAAGACCCTTACGGTGCTCTTCCACCTTTCATGACCATACGACGAGTGCTCGAAGAACCTTTGATAATTCACAAGATACCAAAAGCTGAAAGAATTAAAAGGATCTATAGTGTTTTGGAAGAAGTGAGACTTACACCAGTTGAGGATTTCATAGGCAAATATCCTCACATGTTAAGTGGTGGACAACAGCAAAGGCTTGTTATCGCCCGCGCAATGATACTGAATCCTAAGCTTATAGTTGCCGACGAACCGGTCTCCATGCTGGATGCTTCGGTTAGAATAGAAATATTAACACTATTGAAGGAGATTCAGAAGAAGCATGGTTTAAGCGTGATTTACATAACTCATGACCTTTCAACGACCAGATATTTCTCCGAGTGGATATACATAATGTACGCGGGAAAAATTGTGGAGAAAGCTCCTACCAAAGTTTTACTCAAAAACCCCTTGCACCCCTATTCACAAGCCCTCCTCACCATAATTCCAGACCCAGACGCTGAAAACAGATTCAGAATAAAAGATGTGCCGCCTGGAGAACCTCCCAGTTTGGTAAATCCTCCCGAAGGATGTCGCTTCCATCCGAGATGTATATATTTCAAAGATGGCGTATGTAACAAAAAAGATCCTGAAGAAATTGAAGTTGAAAAGGATCATTTTGTGAGATGTTGGCTTTATGGCTAAACTACCCATGGAGAAGGAAAAAATAGAGATAGTATTGGGTGTTTTTCTAATGTTTTTAAGCTTCTTTTTAACTTTCCTTACAGTCATTAAGGTTGTTGAATCCAATATAACTCTAATGTTTCTATTTTATTCCATGTCTTTAACTGGTCTTATAGTTGGACTACATGGCCTTTATACGTTAATTTTGGCGAAACGTCCATCAGAAGAGCAATAAACTATGCTTTAGGCCTCTTTCTCGTTCTATACACCACGAATGCAGCTATACCTAAACATGTCGATACCGCAATGGCCACAGCGTAGTGAAGGACGGAATACTGGTTCGACTTTGGTTTTGAAAATTCGCCCATAATGGGGTATCGGTCAATATTTTTATCGTCAACTATGTATGGTATGTCACCAATTCCATCCCTTCCAGGCTGGTCTTGCTTTTCTCCGCTTTTTTCGTCCATCCCAATGTAGTTGCTCCAATAGTTTCCACCATCTGGATAACCGGCATCCCAATTATTTGGGAAGGAATAACACTTTGCTTGTTCGGCGTTGTCTATGAAACGGTTGTGGTACAGAGTATTGTTAACAGCATACCAGACTATCACGCCGTAAGAGTTTTTGCTTACATTATTGTTAACTATAAGGTTTCCTTTGGTGTAGTAGAGTAGGCTTATAGCGTAAAATGTGCTTTCAATACTATTTCCGCAGATTGTATTGTTAGAAGAGCTATGAAATCTGATGCCGTACCAGCTTCCTTTCGGCTTACCCCTTATAAAGTTTTCAGTTATGAGGTTGCTATCGGACATGGCTAGGTCAATGCCATTGTCGTTTTCTGTGAAAATGTTTTGGGTTAAAATGTTTCCAGAAGACCGTTCGAGTATTATACCGTATACGTTGTTTGAAAGTTTGTTTTCTAATATTTGATTTTTCGAAGCTTGTTTTAAGGTAACACCAGACCATAAGTCGGAAAAAATGTTTTTAGAAACAGTGTTACCTACAGAAAGTTCAATCCAAATTCCGAAGTCATTGCCCGTGATATTATTCTCGGTTATAATACAGTTTTCAGATTTTTCAATTTTGACAGCGTAAAAGAATCCTGTCACGTTTACTCTTTTAATTGTAACACCTTTTACGTTGGATAATAACATTCCAGTCGAGTTAAGTAGATTATTGCCTTTAAGAACGAAATTTCGTCCATCAATAATTATGTTACTTCTTTGAACAACGATCTCAGCGTGAATTTCTCCCGTGAAAAAATAAGTTGCGCCAATTTTTAACATGGGAGCCGTTGGTGGATCCACCGTTCCATCTGGGCGAATTACAATAACGATGGAAGATTCAGTGGCTTGCACAAACCGCGTTAACAAACATAACCCTAACAATTGTAAAATTGTGAGGACTGCAGCAATTTTCTGCAACGCTGCCACTATTAATGAACAACTCTTTGCAGAATTTAAGACTTAACCGCCCTTTCTTTTCTGACAAACATCGACGGAGCTTGTTTATGTATTACTGGTTAATACGGTGCTTCAATCTGCGGATGCGTGAAGGTTATCACCGTGTACATCATAAGGTGTATAGGTATATTAAGTGGGTGTGAAGGCCTTTTTCATGGATTTCTATGCTTTTGGTTGGGTTAAGCCTTTTTAATGGGTAGTCGTGTACTAAAACTTTCGTTTCTTTTTTGCATTCCGCGGCAATTTTTTCTGAGAGTCTATCAATTATTGTTGGGAAAGGATACACGTATATTACGTTAAACTTTGACAGGTTAACAGTGAAAAGGTCAGCGCAAACAATGTCCACTAGACGTCTCACTCCATGTTTTTCTGCCTTTTTTCGGGCGAGCATGGCCAAGTCTGGGTTAATCTCAAAGCCTATGCAATAAGTTCTAAACTTTTTTGCTGCCCTCACCAACACCGTTCCGTCTCCACAGCCGAGGTCGACGAAAATTTCTCCAGGCTTAACTTCAACCATGTTTAGAGCAGCATCAACCACGTCCAGCGAGCTTGGAAGATATGGAAACTCTAAAAGTCGTCTAACCAACGCAGCCCCAGAATCGGCGTTCATTTCAAGATAGTATGTGAAACTTTTTATTTTTCAACTTTCCTTATTTTTGTTGCCGGATGATGAGAAGGCATTATGTTGACAAAATGGATGAAATCTCAGAGTTACTCAGACGGCACTGGACGAGAAAAGTTTACAGAAGACCTCTTGCCGTTAAGAGACATTAATAGAAACTAAAATGTTAGATAAAAAGAGGGAGACTTGTAGGTGTTATTTTTATTCTTTTCCTGCTTTGTCTATTAGGAAGTATTGTTTGTGGGTTTGTTTGTCCCATGCTATGGCGA
>Ga0185307_1000190_pt1 | contig 42669 bp, 38 predicted proteins | sample LHCtaG_FD_128010 | JGI IMG/M metagenome (GOLD analysis project Ga0185307, IMG submission 128010) | Hot spring microbial communities from Little Hot Creek, USA to study Microbial Dark Matter (Phase II) - LHC4sed_matched (SPADES... | ecosystem: Environmental > Aquatic > Thermal springs > Hot... | reverse complement strand
AAAAATATCTAAAATATATTTAATTGTTTATGAAACTATGTTTGGCGGTGGTATTTTTATTGCTATTGTTGTTGCTGGTGCTGTTAAGAGTCTTTTTAGTTCATCATCTAGTTTAAGTATTGCTATTCTTCCTCCTTGCATATCTAGCGATGTTATAAATTCTCCAACCCAGCTAACATAGACTTTTAAACCAAGTGTTTCTTCTACATATTTTCTTGCATCTCTATAGAATATGAATTTCTCCATATATGGTGTTCCTCCAGTTCCTTGAACAATCAATGCTATTTCATCGCCTTTTTGAAGCTTTAGATCCTCAGCTATTTTATCAATCATAAGCTTTGCTAATTCTCTTGATGGAATAACCTTCATACGTCTTATCCCAGGTTCTCCATGGACACCGATACCAAATTCTATCTCATCTTCTGGTAATTCAAATGTTGGTTTACCTGTTGTAGGCATTGTTGAAGGTGTTAAAGCAACGCCTATATCTCTACCATTGTCTATAACCTTTCTAGCAACTCTACCAACCTCTTCAAATGTGTATCCCTCTTCTGCAGCTGCACCTGCTATTTTATGAACCATTATATGTATTGTTGTTCCTCTTCTCTTCTCCTTCTCCGATATTGCTACATCGTCATTTACAGCTATATAGTCTATCTTTATACCCTCTCCTCTAGCCATTTCAATAGCTGGTACAAAGTTCATTAAATCACCTGTATAGTTTCCGAAGAAAACCCATATACCAGCATCTGTAGCAATCTCCTTTATAGCGGCATATACCTGCGGAACCGTTGGAGCTGTATATACATAGCCAGCACAAACAGCATCGAGCATTCCATAGCCTACATAACCAGCAAAAGCAGGTTCATGGCCACTTCCACCACCTGAGAGCAAGGCGACTTTATAATTAGGCTTTCTATATCTTCTATAAACATTGTTCCACTGTGGATCTAGCCTTATAATCTCTGGAAAAGCTAGCTCCATACCTTCAAGCATATCCCTGACAATTCTATCAGGCTCATTAACAAGTTTCTTTATAGCCAAAAATCCCACCTAGTAGATATCTATTGAAGTTCTTTTTAAATACTTTTATATTTTGCTAAATCAAAGTTTTAATTGGTGTTATAAATGCGTATAACAAAGTTAAGAGAAAACCAATTAAATAGATATATCCAAGTCACCACACTAAAGCATCTCATAAATGATCTAGGGATATTAAATGAGTAGCAAAATATATTCTATAGATGTTAAAAAATTCTGTGAGATACTTATAAACATTGCAGAATGTTTTTCAGCTAATGAAGAATATCTTAACTGGCTCGATGGACAGATAGGTGATGGTGATTTCGGGACAAATATTAGTAGAGGATTTAGAAAAATTAAAGATTTTCTCCAACAGAAAAAAGAGTTGGAGCAGCAAGATGTAGGTACAATACTTCAAGAATCAGCTATGCAGTTTATGCAGGTATCTGGAGGTGCTTCAGGTCCTCTAATAGGTATGATGCTTCTAGAGGCGTCTAAGGTTCTTAAAGGAAAGAAGGTGGTATATGTGAAAGAATTGATAGAAATGTTTGAATCAATGCTTAGAATTGCTAAGCTAATCGGAGGTGCAGAGGTAGGCGATAAAACAATGATTGATGTTCTTCAACCAGTTGTAGATGAAATGAAGAAGACTATAGAAAAAGAAAGAGATATCGATATGGTGAAACTCTTTGATTTATTGACCCAAACAGCAAAGAGATATCTAGAAAAAACAATTAATATGAAAGCCAAAAAAGGTAGAGCTAGCTATCTAGGTGAAAGAAGCATTGGAAAACAGGATCCTGGAGCCACAGCTATATATCTAATTATAAGAACATTCTACGAAACATTAAATGAAAGAAGAAGTATAAAGATTGTTGAATATAATAAAGATTCAGGGACAATAATAAGAGAAGAGTATATATAATCCCTAAATAAATATGACAATAATTTAAAATATTTATTACAAAACCTTGACATTTTAAAGAACAACACATTATAGCTATTGTGCCTATGCTTGCAATAGGAATCAATCTTTTCTAAGAACATGTTTAAAGTATATAACTCTGCTTAGATACTCAATTAAAATTCTTAATGCTATGACGCATACTGTAGAAGGTAAGAGAAGCATTAACGAGTTCAAGAGTAATTTGAACGACAGGCGCTTAGCTAAGTGATACATAATTTATAGGCTTTTGATTGCTATGTATTTTTTGAGGTAGTTTTATGTCATTTGAAGAAGTCGAGGTTTTGAGGAGACGTGCCGAGGCTTTTTTAAGAAATGCTGAAAGACTTGTTGAGGAAGGTGAATACGATCTTGTTGTATTTAATTTAGAACAGTATTGTCAGCTTTTGTTGAAGTATAGACTATTGATTTTGACAGGTAGCTATCCTAGAACACATTCTCTTAGAAGACTTATTAGGGAGCTAGGGGTTTTAGAGCCTAAAGTACTAGAGCTTGTGAATAATGTCCCGAATCTCCATTATATTGCTAGACTTGAAGAAGCATACATAGCATCTCGATATCTACCAATAACATATGAGGAGAAAGAGGTGAAAGATCTCTTAAAATTTGTTTTAGAGGTGTTTAAACCTCTTGTCGAGACAGTATGAGCAAAAAGTATTGAGTTATTTACGTAACTTTAGAGAAGTTGCTAAACTAGTTAAAGAAATTGTCAAGAAGTTTGATCCGGAAGTCCGTGTATATGTATTTGGGTCTGTTGTTACTCAAAGGTTTACTGGTGCAAGTGATATCGATATCCTGGTTATTACGAAGAATATCGATAGAAAGTATGATATGATGGTAGAGGTGTATAGAAGTACAGATGCACCTGTAGAACTTCATATAGTAACACCTAAGCTATTTGAGAAATGGTACCGTAGATTTATAAATGATAAAGAATTGATAGAGATTTAACCATGCCATTCCTAGAACCCTCAACAATGCAAATAAATAGATTAAGCTAATATGGAATACTATAACATTTATCTCTAAATTAAAGCAATGCTAAAGATTTATATATCTAAAAAACTCTCTCTTTCTAGAGGGATATACAATGAATATTAATGAAACAGATAAAGATGTTGTTTTAAATGCTCTCAAAGACCTTAAAAAAGGTTCTATGGCTATGATGATAGCACAAATTCTATCACTAATACTAACAGTTATATTAGTAGCAACAATCTTTCCATTAATCTATATGTATCTAACAGCCACTACAGCACCAACAATACAGACAATGCCTTTTAGAGGTCTTATAGCTATAGTTATTATTACTACAGGTATATTTGGTTTAGCATCTCTCATATTTACAATATATGGAATCTATCTAAAGTTTATTCCAGGCTCAAGCAAATTAAAGAAATGGAGAGATGAATTCTCAACCCCTTCAACACTTATGAAAATAGGTTATATAGGTGGGTTAATACTTATCGTAATTGGTATAGTTGTTATGGTTATACTAGCAATTATTTTGCTTCCTTCAATAGGTAGAGGAGTTTCAACTCCTATGAATCTCCTTAGATTTTTATCACCATTATTTGGAGGTTTAGCAATAACTATGATAGGGGGGTTGCTATGGCTTATTGGTGTTATTGGGATGATAATACTTTTCTTTAAATTAAACAGCATTTTTGGTGAAACATTGTTATTAATAGTAGCTATAATCCTTATAATAACAATTATCGCTGGATTGTTAGCAGCTATACCATTTATAGGAATATTCATCAGTGTAGCTGCTACTCTATTGCCATTAATAGCTTGGATATTAGCCTATATAGGTATAGGAAATATAATAAAGAGGTTATCAGCTACATAAGCATTGTTATCTATGTCACAACAATATAATAGCAAATAAATTGATATGTTATTATAGTGCTTTCATTTTAATCTTGATATTAAATTTATAGAGATTATCAATAAATATAATATAATATTGAAACCTTGATATATTTTTAGTATTTATTATAGTGTCAGAATCTCTAACCTTCTTCATCAATCACAGAGGGTCCCATTCATCATCCTTACAAAGTATATAATTCAATATCTAAGTTTAAAATGTTGTTTTATTTCAATTATATTTTATAGAAGTGAAGCTATAGATGCTTTATTAGATTCTTAGCTTCTTCAAATCCCTTTTTCTTTCTATAACTTGTTCAACAACCTTTATATCTAGCATTTTACCAGAATATAGCCTATCTTTTGAAATCGATAAAGATTTTCCACAGTAGGGGCATATACCCATATAGAGATTTACGATATCATTTATAGATCTCATACCTGTTGAATCATCATTGAATCCTGTTACATAGTAATATAGAAGCTTTCCACAGCTTGAGCATCTATACATAATAGGCATTTTCACACCGCAATTCTATGCCTAGAACTATATTTCTAGATGTAAAGGGTTATTTATATTTATCTCTAGCTTCACTTAACATAGATAGATAGTCATCTATAGAGCTAGATAAAACCTGTAGAAGCTTCGACTTTGCATCAAATGTATAAAGCTTTTCTATAAGTCTTATAGTTACACCTCTAGGTGTTATAACACTATCCCTTATATCACTTACAGATCTATGCTCTAATAGTTCTCCAACACCTTTAAATATAGATGAGGCGGCTTTCTTAGCAATAAAATATGGTATACCTGCTTTAAGAGCTGCTAATATAAATACATCAGCTATTTCAGCTATTAAAGCAGGTGTTGATGCAGATATAAGTGTGAGAATATCGAGTGTATCTTCATCAACCCACACAACATCTCCTAAAAATCTAAACAGCTTCTCGACATCAGAGTCTTTCTCGCCATGTGGGGTGAGTGCTATAAAGCCTCTATTAACCTCTACAGCAATATTTGGCATAGCTCTATATACATAGGATTTAGGTAGATAGCTCTTAATTGTTTTATAAGGAACTAGAGCAGCTATAGACACTATAACCCTATCAACGCTATTAGAAGAGATTTCACTCAAAACCTTCGCTACATCACTTGGTTTTACAGCTATTATAGTGATATCGCTATTTAAAACAGTTTCAATATTGCTTGACATTGTCTTTAAGCCTAGTTCTCTAGCGTTTTGAAGAGCTTCAGAACTCTTGTCATATACCATAATATTAGCTGGATTTACACCACTGTTTATAAGACCTATTGATATGGCTCTACCCATTCTTCCAAAACCTATTATCCCAATATTTAAAGCCATAAATCGCTCCCTAGAATAGCTATAGTAGAGCAGAAACTCTTTTATTTTTGACCTGCTATAGAGCTTTCTATAGGTATATATCATGTCGCTAAATCCACCATCTCTAAAAATGTTTAGAAACATTATCGCATCTCTTCGTGGTGAAGCAGGTTTTAGATATATAGCAAAGGCTAGGGAGTTGTCTAAGGCAGGTTTCAAGGTGATTAACTTTGGTGTTGGACAGCCAGATGTACCAACGTTTAAACACATTGTTGAGGAAGCCAAGAAGGCTCTCGACAATGGCTTTACAGGATATACCGAAACTCAAGGGATACCAGAGTTAAGAACAGCTATAGCTGAGTATCTAAATGATAGATATGGCGCAGATGTTAAAGGGGATGAGGTTATAGTTACACCTGGTGCAAAACCAGCTATATTTCTAGCTATTGCTGGATATATCGAACCTGGTGATGAGGTTATAGTTCCAGAACCCTCTTTTCCAGCATATCCAGAGATTGTTAGATTTCTTGGTGCTAAGCCTATATATGTTCCATTAAAATGGCTTGGAGAGGATAGAGGTTTTGAAATAGATGTAAATGCCATAGAGAATGCAATAACATCTAAAACAAAAATGATTGTTGTAAACAATCCGCATAACCCTACAGGAGCCGTGTTTACAGCTAAGGAGATTGGTGAGATATATAGAATAGCTGTTGATCATAAACTTCTTGTTTTAGCTGATGAAATCTACGACAACTTTCTCTATGATGGGGCAAAGCTAAAGTCGTTTATAAGCTTCTCTGATTGGAGAGACCATGTGCTTTACATAAACGGCTTCTCAAAGACGTTCTCAATGACTGGGTGGAGACTTGGATATCTTGTAGTTAGAAGTGAGATAGCATCTAAAATAACTAGGCTAGCTGTAAATATATGGTCTTGCGCTACATCATTTGTTCAAAAAGCAGGTATAGCTGCTTTGAAAGGTTCATGGAAACCTGTAGAAGATATGATAAAAATGTTTGAGAGAAGAAGAAACATAGCTGTAGAAAAGCTTAGAGAGGTTAAAGGTGTTGAGGTATGGTCAAGTAGAGGGGCATTCTATCTCTTTCCATATATAGGTAAAATACTGAAATCTCTAAATATATCATCAGAAGAATTTGCAGAGAAGCTTATTGAGAAAAAACATGTAGCTGTACTACCAGGGTCTGTATTTCCTGAGAAAGCAGGTTCAGAGTTTATTAGGATAAGCTTTGCTCTTAATGAAGAAGCTATTGTTGAAGGTGTTAAAAGAATAAAAAGCTTTGTAGAGGAGATGATGAGCAAGGGATAAAAAGACTAGCTTTGTGTTTTCAATATTCTTCTTTTTCTAGGCATAACAACAACTCCATCTATAGATTTATTGTTTAAATAGCATTCAATGGCTTCAACAACGGCTTCATCCATACCTTTAAGAGCTTCGTATGTATATGCCCCTATATGAGGTGTTATTATAACATTTGGATATTTCTGAAGTGGGTGCTTCTCATCTATAGGCTCACCTTCAACAACATCAAGAGCTGCTGCAGCCACCTTCCCCTTCTCTATATATTCAATAAGTGCTGATGTATCTATGAGCTCTCCTCTAGCTGTGTTAACTATTATAACACCATTCTTCATTTCTTCAAATGCTTTTCTATTAATTATATGCCTTGTCTCTTCAGTTAATATTGTATGTAGTGTTATTATATCGCTTTCTCTTAGCAAATCCTCTAGTTTTTCTACATATATACATCCAATTCTCTCTACATATGCTCTAGATACATATGGATCATATACAAAAACTCTAGAGTTGAATCCTTTTGCAAGGATAGCAGCTACTCTAGAACCAATGTTGCCAAAGCCTATAACACCTACTGTAAGACTTGAAAGCTCTTTACCTACATATTTTGCTCTTTCATGCCATCTACCGCTCCTTACACTATTTGCAGCCTCAACAACTCTTCTAAGTGCAGCAAGCATCAATGCTATTGTAAGTTCAGCTACAGCCTCTCTCTCCCTCCATCCAGGAACACGAGCAACTATAACACCATGCTCTTCAGCAGCCTTTACATCTATATTGTCATAGCCTATACCATGTCTAACAATCATAACAACATCATTGTTATTTTCAAAAAATTCTCTGCTATAGAACGGAGTAACGCTTGCAACAATGAAATGTACCCCCTTAAGCATCTCAGCAAGTTTCCTTCCATCTATATCTCTGGGAACATCAATTTTTACAACATCTCCTAATCTCTTTAACTTTTCAATTGCATCTGTATATATTCCAAAAGACTTTGAATTCACAATAGCTATCTTTATATCCATCAAAATCACACAACAAAATATTCTCCAACAACAGATTCAAGAGATTTTCTAAGCTCTTCAACCTGTTTGCTGTTAAGTCCTTCACGCATCTGGATAGGTGGATACCCAGGATCTATACCTCTGAATCTCAATACCTCTCTTAAAAGCTCTTGGGTCTCTAAACCAAATTTTGCCAATATCCTCCTAACTCTAACAATCTTATACTGTAGCTCAACTGCTTTGCTATGATCACCACTTTTCACAGCCTTATAAAGCTCTACAGCTATCTCTGGAAAAACATTCGATATACCACATATATGTGCATACATACCTATAGCAAATGTAACATAGAGAAAGTTATCACCTGCACCACCTATAAAGTAGCTTGACCCAAACCTCTTAACATATTCAATCATTTGCTCTATATCGTAGCTTGTATCCTTTATACCCACAACTGCAGATACCTCCCTAGATATATATTCAAAGTCATCTGGCGATATATTGTAGCCTTGTCTACCTTTATTATTATATATAACTATATCTACATCGGCTTTGGAAGCTATATAGCTAAAGAACTCTACCAAACCTCTTTTAGTAGGCTTATGATATATAGGGCCAACAACGCTAACAACTCTATAGCCAAGATCTTTTGCGGCTTTGGCTAGATTTGTTATGGATTCGATGTCGGCGCCACCAACATGTGGAAGAAGAGAAAGTCTATTATTTGAAAACTCTATAGCGTATCTATAAACCTTCTCTTTAACAGCATTAGACAATATAACGCCTTCGCCATAGGTTCCTGTTAAGAATAGTGCATTTACCCCTTTACTTATTTGAAATTCTATCATAGCCTTAATACATTCTGTACATAAATCATTATTTTTTGTCAAAGGCGTTAATAATGCTGTTAATATACCTTCAACTCTATACCTCATATGTTTCACCAAAAAGAATATATGCATAGTCTTAACTAAAAACTTTAATAAAAATATATCGGTAATGATTCAAGTTAAATATTTAATTATGTAGCAACTATGACTAGCACTGTAGCAAGTCTCTAGATATAGTGATTTGAAATGTTTATATCTATAGATATAGGTACCTCAAGTATCAAAATCATTCTCTCAAATCCTAATGGAGAGATAGTGAAGAGCTTTAGAGATGAAATACCTCTACATATTCCTCAACAAGGTGCAGCTGAACATAGCCCTAATGAAATTTATCAACTTGTTTTAAAGGGTGTTAAAAGTATTGTAAAAGGGTTTGAATCTAGTATAGAGGCTATAGTCTTTAGTACTTATCTCCATGGTTTAGGAATGCTTGATGCCGGATTTAATCCTATTTCAAATATATTAACACATCTTGATAGTAGAGCAGGTAGAGTGCAGAGTTTATTGGAAGAACATGGTGTAGAGCTTTATAGAAGAACAGGATGTCCACCGCTATTCATTTATCCAATTGCGAAGATCTTATGGCTTCAAAAAACAAGTGGTTTAGATGTTAAATACATTTCTTTTCTAAAGGACTATCTAATCTATAGATTTACATCACAAAAATTCTTTACAGTGGATTATGGTGTTGCATCTGGAAGTGGTCTTCTCAATATATATTCTCTTAGGTGGGATGATTATGCCTTGAGTATTGCTGGGGTGGATGAGAAGATGCTACCAGAGGTTGTTGAAGGGGCTAAAGTCTTAGAATATATGTCTTTTCCAGAGATCGGGCTAAGAGATAAGGTTGCATTGGTTTTAGGATCTTTTGATGGTGCTCTTCAAAACATTGGATATTCTATATATGGCGATGAAGCTATACTCAACCTAGGCTCTACAGCTGTTTTAAGAATTCTTTCAAGAAATGTGATTCTCGATAGAGATAAGAGAATGAGGTTCTTTTGCTATTATGCAGCAGATGGATATAGGGTTGTTGGAGCCGCTTCAAATAATGGTATGACAGCTTTAGAGTGGTTTAGAAAGGTGTTTCTAGATAACATTGAGTGGTCTTTAATAAACAGTATTGTAGAAGGTGTTGAGCTATGTAGCAACAATGTTGTTGTGCTGCCTTTTGTAGCTGGTGAGAGATTTCCATATAGATCGCCATATCTCTCATATATTGTTGTAGGGCTGGGGCTGTCTCATGAAAAGAAACATGTTGTGAGAGCATCATTAGAAGGAATAGCATTTGTGTTAAAGGCTATGGCCAAGGCTTTGGAAGAGAACGGACTATCTTTTACCGTAGCTCACTGTGCAGGTGGTGGATGTTCTATAGAAAGCTTAGTTAAAATTGTAAGCCAATCCTTATGCAAATCTATAGCTATATATGATGATAATATAGCAAGAAATGCCTCATCTCTAGGAGGGGTTGTAGTAGCTATGAAAGCTCTTGGCTATGGAGATAGCATATCAAAAATATTGCTAGATTCCATTGCTAGATCTAAAGCTAGGGTTGTTGAACCCTCTAAAAATCTATGTTTAATCTATGATAGATGCTTCACTAGATTTGAAACACTTGTAGAAAATGTTATAAGGATGCTTTCCCCTAATGGGGATAAAGAATGAGGGTGTTGTCAATAGATATTGGTACCACAAATATAAAGCTATCTCTTGTAGATATATCTATAGAAGATTATCAGATGAGATTTATAGAGAGTATAAATGTTGATCAGATGTTCATTAAAAATGAAGTAGGTTCTGCTGAACACATACCACAATATATAATATCTACTGTTGATAAGGGTATAAAACATATAGTTAAATCCCATGGAGCTCCAGAAGCAGTTGCATTGGCGACTTATCTTTTCGGGCTTGCATTAATGAATAGATCAAAAGGCCTTTTAACAAATATATATACATGGGCAGATGAAAGAGCGGTTGAAGTTGTTAAAGAGATTAAAGAGCTTGGTGTAGAGCTTTATAGAAGAACAGGATGTCCGCCGACACATATCTATGCTCTTCCAAAGATTCTATGGTTAAGAAAGCATAGAAAAGAAATTGTACAGGAGGCTGATCTATATCTAGATCTAAAGTCTATAATTACAAACCATTTTCTACATAGAGCCATTACAGATATGTCTTCAGCTTCTGGAACCTATCAAATGTTTAATATATATTCTCTTAGGTGGGATGGTTATGCTTTGGGTGTTGCTGGGGTGGATGAGAAGATGTTACCAGAGGTTGTTGAAGCAGACTATGTAGAGTATATACCATTGGATGTTACAGCTGAGCTGAATATATATGATAGAATACCATTGGTTATAGGATTATTTGATGGTGCTTCGATGATATATGGATTAACTGGTGGTAGAAGCAATATAGCTGTTGCCAATCTTGGTACAAGTGCAATGATTAGAACAGTTATAGAGGAGCCTATTATCGATAATATTAATATGATGAGGTTTCAAACCTATTATTTCTATAGAGAAAAGTGGCTTAGTGGAGGAGCTATAAATAATGCAGGTATAGCACTAAACACACTTATAGATATATTGACATCTGGTTTAGAGGTTGATAAACAAAGGCTTCTTAACGAATTATATAACTATAGATTTAATGAGGATAGAAAACCACTATTTTTACCACTCATATATTCTGAGAGAATACCGTTTCTTAAGACAGATATAGGGGGGAGTATTATCGGATTAAAACCAGATGTAAAGACTTTAGATATAGTTGCTTCATGTATCGAGGGAATAGCAATGCTTTTGAAGGTTATATGGGAAGCACTTGAAGACAATAATATATCTATAGATGATGTTAGAGTTGGTGGGAAGCTCTCAGGAATACCATTTGTTAGAACAATGCTTGCAAATCTTTTTAATAGAAAAACGATATGGACAGATATTGTAGATGTGTCCCATTTAGGTAACGCTCTCTTAGCAGCTACATCTTTAAGATATTCATCAGCTAAGCAAATCAGAGATTTTATAGATTATGCAATTGCGAAGATGTTTATAATACCTGAAGAGAAGTATGTAGAGAAATATAGAGAAAGATATCAAATATTTAAAAAATATCTATATAGTCTATATAGTTCGTAAACCTTTATCTAAAAATAAGATATTTTCTATTATATAATATAAACATGTGTTTATAGCATTGAAAGTAGGTCTCTTAAATTGTTAAATGATCTCTTTATAGATTCTATTGGTGGTTTATATGGGTATGTCTCCTGTTCAATTATAATCCACTCGGTTCCGCCATAATCCTTCAAAACCTTTAATATATCTACCCACTGTACATCACCTTCTCCAATAACTACCTCAAAACCTTTATGGATATCCCTCAACTCTATAGCTTTCTTCTTTGAATATTCTTTAGCATGTATCGTTACAGCTCTTCCTCTGTACCTCTTAACAACATCTATAATATCATTGTTATCGATTTGCGCTGAAAGAGCATTGCCTATATCTAGCTGCATTATAACATCTGTAGATGTTCTGCTAAATATTATGTCCCATGGACATTCACCTTCAACCTTAGTAAATTCTATGGCATGGTTGTGATAACCTATCTTCATTTTGTGTGGACTAAGCTTTTTAGCTAGGTTATTTAAGAAATCTGAGAATTTTATCCAATCGTTTTTTGTTCTTCTCATTTCTTCGGGAAGGGCTGGTATAATGAGATATCTATTCCCAAGAGTAGCATTAAATGATATTGTTTTATCTATTTCCAACTCACTAAAAGCTTGTATAGGGATATGGGCGCCTGCAACATCAAGTCCAACCTTATATAAGGTCTCTCTTAATTCATCTGGATCTCTTCCATAAAACCCAGCAAATTCAACACCTTCAAAACCTATATCAGCTATCTCTCTAAGTACATCGTTAAATCTTTTTTGAAGATCCTCTCTTAAAGAATATAGTTGAAGAGCTATGCGAAAGGCCAACACATCCACCTGATCTAGATGTTTAAACACTATTATTCTTAGCGAAGCATTTTAAGTTTTGCTTTTTGTATCATAAAGATGATCCATACAGAGTCTTCTCGACATGCTTTTGTCTATTATTCTGAAATTGCGGTATAGTATAAAGCATTTAGACTTAAGGGCTCGGGTTTTCTTTATTAATATAAACTATGTTTTCGTTTTGGTAACTTCCTCTATAGGTATATCTAGTTGTTTTATCCATGTATATAAATATAAGCTGAGCTATTTGAGCATTTACCTCAATTTCTATTCCATTTAGATTAAAAACCACCATTAGACCTTCGCCTCTTCCATTGTATCCAGGATCCCATACAGCAGTATATATTGTTGCACCTGCTCTTAATAGTGTTGACCTTGGTATTGCTAATGCAATTGTATTTTCCGGGACCTTTACAACTTCCTTGTATCGTATTTTATAAGCTCCAGGTTTAAGTATATAGAGGTTTTTTTCATTCGGCTTAATCTCGTCTACTTCAGGTAGATTTTTAGTGTTTCTATATAGTCCACCTCTACCCTTAAAGGTGAAGACTTTATCTAGATGTAGCTTTAAGCCGCTACAATCAATATCGTCTACACTAAGGTTGAAAATGTTTAAAAGTGTTTCAGGTGATAATATCACTGAAGCTCCCTAAAAATATCTTTATTATGTAAATTTTAAAATTGTAGCCTCTATTTCTTTAATGGGCAACGGTCTTTGTTAAATATCTTGGTGTATCAATAGGTCTTCCTAGCAACACACCTAGTCTATATGCCATAAATTGCAATGGTATAGTTGTGATAATTGGTACTAGGTATCTTTCAACACTAGGTATACGTATCTTAGCTACCTGTGTTAAGCTGTCTAGATGTTGGTCTGTTTCAAAGCCTATAGCAACTGTCTTTGCACCTCTATCAATTGCAAGTTGGATAAGGTTGTAGGTTGAGGCTATCGCGGGTCTCTCAAAAGGAACTATAAATATTGTGAATATACCTTCTTCTAGTAGAGATTGTGGACCATGTCTAAACTCGCCTGTTTCCACACCTTCAGCATGGATGTATGCCGTCTCTTTAAACTTTAAAGCTCCTTCTAATGCTATTGGATATGTTATACCTCTTGATGTTATATAACCACTTCTACATTGTGCTATATATTCAACAGCTTTTGAAGCTTCAGCATCTATTTTATGCATATAGCTTAGCAGCATTTCTCCTAAAATCCATAGCTTTTTAACCCCATCCCTATATTCAGATTCATGAATTTTGCCAATATGTTTTGCAGTATATAATGATACTAGATAAAGAAGTGTAAGTGTTGATGTAAATGTTTTTGTAGCTGGGATAGCCACTTCAGGACCTGCTGCAACAGGTAGGTAGAGGTTAGATAGATTAGCAAGCTTGGAACCTATATAGTTTGTTATACCCATAATAGTTGACCCTCTAATTTTGGCTTCAAATACAGACTGTATAACATCCCCTGTTTCACCTGACTGTGAAATAGCTACTACAACTGTTCCTGGAGAAACATTGTCAACATAATAAAGTGGAAACTCAGCAGCGCTTACAACAATTGAGTTTACTCCAGCAAGTTCAGAGAGATAATATGAGGCTATCAAACCTGCATGAAGGCTTGTGCCATTGCCTATAATAAATATGTCTTTAGCATCAGAAATAAGTCTTGCAGCAAACGAGAGATATTTTTCTTGTATTGATGACAATGTTCTTAGAATTGAATATGGTATCTCATAAATTTCTCTAATCATGTGATGTGGATATCCATCTTTATCAATATACTTTACATCTATATCTAGGTTTTTAAATGGCTTATCTATTCTACTTAATTCTGAAACACTATAAACCTCAACACCATTTTCTGTAATTAAAGCTACATCATCTTTACCTAACTCAATGTATTTATCTGCAATAGAATAAAGCATACCTCTACTCGATGAAACAGCAAACAGCTTATCTGAGACACCAATAAAAATGGGTTGGAGTGATGTATAGACAGCAATACAGCTGCACAAACTATTTAATATAGCGAGACTATAGAATCCATAGAGTTTTTTAATAGTGTTTACCAAAGCTTTTAAAAAATTAGGTATATCTTCAAATTCCTCTTCAAATAAATGAGCAACAATCTCAAAATCGCATCGCGAAACAACTCTATGTCCTTTGTAAATAACCTCATCTCTTAGCTTCTCATAGTTTGCAATAGAACCATCACCAACAACTGCTATAATGTTTTTGCAATCGCTATGGGGCTGGGTATTCTCTATATGAGGTTTGCCATGGGTAGCATATCTAGTATGGCCTAATGCAACCCAGCTATAGAGTTTGTTTAACCCATACCTCTCTACTAAAACATCAATTCTTGTAGCATCTTTAAATACCTTAACAGTTTTATCAACAGATATAGCTATACCACTTCCATCAAAACCTCTATACTCAAGACCTTTAACACCTCGAACCACAATATCAACAACATTATCTTTTCCACGTGAAATAGCTCCGAAAATCCCACCCAAGATAACCACCTAAACTATTAATAACACTATCCAATTATAAAGCTATATATTTATCGAGATCTTTGGATATAAATAGCCAGATTGATATCCTAAGATACCTATAGCAATAGATCTTCTAATACCATTCAATACAAACTCTTTATCATAGCCCAGCACCTTAACCATATATCTAAGTAGATCTGATGCCTTTATAGAACCAAACTCTCTAACATGGTTTACAACCTCTCTATATATCAACATAACATCTTCTGGAATCTGTGATTGGTATACAGAATTACCTTTAATGTTTATCAATATCACTTCATCTTCATATATATTTAACAAGCTATATGTAGCCTGGTCAACTCTTTTAACTCTATAAATACTCCACCCAGCATTTCTAAGCTTATTAAGAAACCAAACCCTTTCTACAAATGCGAAAAGCTTATTAGCATTAACAAAACATCTCAATAAATTATCTGCTTCAATATTGCTTAATATTATGACATAAACATTAGAGTTATTTAAACATGTAAAACTATTTAGAAACTCAACGTTTTTATATTCATCGATAATCTCTTTAACTAATTCAGGCGAAACTTTATAAGAACATATCACTATCCCTTTCTCGGCTATAGAACCTACTAACTCATTAATTATATTTAAACCAAGTAAAATATTGAAGTTTATATATGGTGAAACCAATATAGCTCTATTCTTATTAACGAGATTTGTAAACATAAAGCTAACCCTATTTTAGTTATTTTTACTACATTAATTTTTGAGAGTATAGTAAAAGATATTGAATTCAATAGCTATATAACCCAATGTTCTATTGTTTCGCTTTCTCATTAAACATTTTATATAGTCTTTCAAGTGCTTTTCTTTTAATCTTAGCATCTATTTTTGCCTCTTCTATAGCCTCTTCAAGAAACTCTATAGTCTCTTTCATAACATTAAGCTTTATAGGATATGGCACACCATCTTTACCCCCATGTGCATAAGAGTATATAAATGGATCAAATGGATGTGTAACAGGGTCTTTGGAAGAGGGCTTCTCCCCATATATTATATCAGCAATGAGTGTTAGAGCTCTTATTGTTTCAGCTCCTACACCTCTTAAGATGAGAAGCTCTTCAAAATTAGATGGTTTAATTTCAGCTAGTTTATGAAGCGTTTGCTCTATTCTATTCATATTAACAATAGGTCTATAAAGCAAAGGGTTTTCCCCATGGTTTATATCCCTATAGATTAACCCGTCTCTACCACTAGATTTTCTAAACCATTGCTCAAGAGATTTATTCCCTTTAAGCATGCGATTTATGTCAGCTATATTTTTTATCAATATATTTGGAGAAGTTGAACTAATTGTATCTATTATCACCTTTCTAACACCTTTAGATGTGTAATCGATGAGGTTTATAGCCCTGTTAATAGAATTACATGCGATACCACTATGAGGATCTTTCTCAACTGTAAGATTGTTATGTATATGATATCGGCGAGCCATCTTTGTATTGGTATTCATACCTTGTTGAACAACAGTCCATAGACTGTTATGTGACAATATAAGGCTGTGGATATATAGAGAGTAACCATCTTGTAATGCAATACCATCTATTTTAGCAGATAACAAGCTAATATATCTAAATACATCAGCATCAACATCACTATTCTTACTTAATATATTCAACTCATCTACAACATTTCTAGAGTCTTCACCTTTACCTCCAAGAACAGCTATACCTATATCGTTAAATGTATATATGTTAGCAAAATCTTTAAGAACATATAGAACAACTGTTGTAGAGCCGCTGCTATCCCAATCCATACCAATCACATTGTTAAACGCTTGAAACCATAGAGGATCAGACAATTTTTCCACAAGTTTTTCAGGTCCAAAAGCATCAATTATGTATAGAGCTATTGCCTTTCCAAGCCTCTTCATATATTGTAAAAGGATTGGAGGCACATGGCCCTCGTGGAGAGGAAGCTCAGCAGAGCCTTTTATATACATATCTATCAAATAGGATGTATCTCTTAAAATATTTATAAATATTGACTCTTCAACAAAAATATTCGTTGACAATAATATAACTTTTATAGATTTATATCTCTATATATTTAGCGTGCTAAGGTGTTGATATTGATTATAGCACCTACAAAAATTGAAGATGTATGGCTATTAACTTTTGAATATGATGGTATTGCCTCTTTAGGGGGTTTGGGAAGAGCTGTTGCAATGTATGCAAAAGCGCTTTCTAAAGATGGATATAGAGTCACAGTGTTTATGCCTTCTCATGGCAGACATATGTCTAGAGATGTAAAGGGTTTTAAACCTATAGAAGAATTCCATGTTTGTGGATATAGAGTTGGTGTTGATGGTAATAGATATTGGTATTGTATAGGAGCTGAAGAGATATATATCGATGGTGTTAAAATTGTTTTGTTTAAGGGTCTAGATCCTGGTACAAGTAGATTTCTTGATGATTGGCATATATATGCCTATGCAGAGGAAAAAGCATGTCTATATTCCAGGGCTCTTATACATTGGATTGATAGATTTAACAATGTTCCTCATCTAATCCATGCAAATGATTGGTCATCAGCATTAGCTGGAGTAGCATTGAAGATATTCTTTGAGTTAAAGGGATATGCAATACCATTTGTATACTCAATTCATCTACTATCATGGAGATCATTTCCATGGCATTACGCCTCAAGTGAATGGTGCGGTCTACCCGATGCTCTTCACAGAATATGGAGATTTCATAGACATGAAACTGTAATTACGAGAAGCCTTTGGGACAGTGTATATGGAAACATCGATTGGTTTGCATCAATAGAGTCAGATATACTGGTATCTAATAGCTGGAGCTATATGAATGAGATCCTTAATCGCTTTGGTAGATGGATGGAGGAAAAAACTTTTGTTATACACAATGTAACTGACTGGAGTGTTAAAGATGTTGAGGCAAAGGTGGAGAGGGTATTTAAAACTAAAAGCCGTTCAGAAGTTAGAAAAATACTGATAAACGAGTTTCTTAGAAACTTAAAGAAAAGAAAAATAGGTGAGATTCATAGCTGTAGACTCCTTGTATCGGCAGCTGGTAGAGTTACATGGAGTAAAGGATTCGATATAATTGTCAATGCATTGGATTATATAGATAGAGATTTATGTGTAGTGATAATGGGTATACCTATAGGCGATATAGAATATGAAAGATTTTTATCTAGTATTGTTAGCAGTAGATGGGGTAGAGCATTAATTATATTAGATTCTGTTGATCAAGAGATATTGAAAACAGTGATATATGCATCAAATGTATTTGTAGTTCCATCGAGATATGAACCATTTGGATTAGTATCTATAGAAGCACAGTCACTAGGAACACCTGTGGTTGTTGCCTCTATTGGAGGACTCCCTGAAACAGTTTTAGATTTAAGGCATGATCCTATTAATGGCAGCGGCGTTGTGGTTTCAATAAATGATTTATGGAGTATGGGTGAAGCTATAAATGATATATCTATTTTAACAGAATTCACAGATACAAACGATATATCTGTCTTAAGAAACCTTAGAAGTTTCTGGGCTAAGGATATAGTCTATAGAAATCCCCAAATTGATTTAAGAGCCAATGCTATTAAATGGATAGATAGTAGATTTAGAGAAAATAGATTGAGAGAGTTATTAAGATCGTGTTATGAGAAGGCAAGAAACTATGCATATTATAGAGCATTATCACCACTATAAAACAAAGTCTCAGTAAACCTTATAAGGCAAACTAATAGCTGTTTAGCATCTATATGATGTAAGGCAATAGATATGGCATTGGCTATAGAGGTTAAGGGCTTAGTTAAAATCTATTCAAGGAATGTTATAGCTTTAAACGGTGTTGATCTAAATGTTGATGAAGGTAGTATTTTCGCTCTTCTAGGTCCTAATGGTGCTGGTAAAACCACGCTGATTAGAATTATAACTACACAGATTAAGCAGACAAAAGGCTACGTAAAAGTTTTTGGATATGATGTATCTATCTATGGATCTAAAGTTAGATCATTTATAGGCTATGTTCCTCAAGAAATGTCTCTGTGGAGCGATTTAACAGGATATGAAAATATGTTAATATATTCTAAGATCTATGGTATACCATCTAGCAGTAGAAAAAAGGTTATTGAGGAGCTTCTAGATTTTATGGATTTAAAAGAGGCCTCTAATAGAATGGTTAGAACATATTCAGGTGGTATGATTAGAAGACTTGAGATAGCGATAGCTTTGATGCATAAACCAAGGCTTTTAATTCTCGATGAACCTACAATAGGCTTAGATCCAGCGGCTAGAAAGCTTGTATGGGAGAAGATAACTGAATATCGAAGGGAATACAATATGACTATATTCTTTGCTACTCACTATATGGATGAAGCAGATAGATATGCAGATTTTATAGCTCTTATGAATCGAGGTAAAATAGTGGCTAGGGGTAGACCAGATGAACTTAAACAAAGCGTTGAAAGTGGGAAAATATCATTGAGACTATCTATAGATGGTGCAAAAGCTTTAGATATAATTGGTAAGCTAAGGGACGTCACTATATTGGGTGTTAATGGAGATATAGTAGAATTTTCAACACCAAACATACCACATGTTTTACCAAAAATCTTAGAGGAGCTATATCAAAACAGCTGTAAAGTTTATGAGGTAAAGATACATGAGGCAACACTTGACGACGTCTTTATAAAGCTTACAGGTAGAAAGCTTGCTGAGGAGGAAGAACATGGTAGATATAGGGATGTGGTTGCTATGAGAAAAATTATTAGAAGGGTTAGCTGAGATGTATATAGAACTCAAGAATATCGCTGTATCTATTCTAGCTATGGCTGAAATGGAGCTTAGGAGACTTAGACATGACCCTCTTGAAATCATTACTAGAGCTGTTCAGCCAATTCTTTGGATAACAGTATTTGGTGTTATAATGGCTAAAGCCAGAGCATTTTCAAGTGTTGAAGACTATATATCTTTTATCACACCAGGTGTGATATTACAGTCATCAACATTTATTGCATTAGCCTATGGAATTTCCCTGGTATTTGAAAGAGATCTAGGTGTGTTGAAGAAGCTGCTTACATCGCCAATACCTAGAAGCTCTATAGTTATTGGAAGAGCAATTGCAGGTGGTGTAAGAGCTTCAACACAATATATAATAGTTCTCATATCAGCTGTGGCTGTTGGTGCTAAAATAATCTATAATCCTCTAAATCTATTGTTAGGCTATATACTTCTTATATATGGCTGTATAGGCTTTACAGCACTATCTATGATATTGGCTATAACCATGAAAACACGTGAAAGGTTTATGGGGATAATAGGGGCTATAACCATGCCTTTATTCTTTGCAAGCAATGCTCTATATCCTATAGAAGTGATGCCTGAAGGTATAAAACATCTTGCTATTGTAAATCCCTTAACATATGTTGTAGATATACTTCGAAAGCTACTTACTTATAACTCATATGAGATTCTAGCTGATATAGCTATAATATCTATTTTTGTTTTAATATCAATAGTAGTAGCTATAAAGATGCTGAATAGAATAATAGAATAGATATTTTAAATATGGAATAAAAACCTGTTTTGAATTCTAATGAAATAATTTATTTTGCTGAAACATATCTATTTTTTCTTATCATTGGAGGCTCAAACTTATCTTTAATAAGATATCTTTCAATATAGTCTATAGCTTTATTTCTTTTATTTTGATGCTCCTTCAAAAACCTTGATACTCTTTCACCTAGTTCAGCCTTACATTCACCGCACAATAGCCTACCTCCTTTACATGCATAGTATCTCTCAAGCAATTTTTTATCGTCTTCCTCAAACATCATCTCATACATTTTATAGATGGGGCATATATCTGGATTGCCACCAAGTTTCCGTTGAAGCTCTGCTGTTGCTTGTCCACCTGTATAAGCCCTTAATACTTTGCTATATGCAGTTTCAGGTGGATCTGTGGTGTATATAGCTGTTTCTGGTTTTGATGAAGACATTTTACCTCCAATGCCAAGCCCTGGAAGGAGTTTGCTATGGATTTGAGAAGGCTTTGGGTATCCTAGCGATGTAGCGATATCTCTTGCGATTCTCCAATATGGATCCTGGTCAATACCAGCAGGTATAAGTACTTCAACAGGTTCTCTATATAGCTCAGATGGTAGGAATGCTACAGCTATTTGTAGTACTGGGTAGAATATCATGCCAACATTTGTAGAGTCTGTAAATCCAAATGTAGCTCTCTGTATAGAGAATGTAATTTTCTTTGCAATTTTTATAGCTATTGGATATAGAAAACCTATATCCTCTGAATCTATTATTACATGGGTCTTTCTATAGTCTAAACCAAGAGCAGCTAAATCAAGTATATTTTCATAGGCAAGGTTATTAAACACCTCAAACTCTTTTTCCTCACTATGCCAAAACTTTTCATCGTCTGTCATCTGAAAGAACAGCTCTAAACCAAGTTTATCTTGAAGCCACTTAGTGAATATCCATGGAAGTATATGGCCAAGATGTGTATTTCCAGAAGGTCCTCTACCGGTGTATAGTGCACATCTCTTGCCAGATCTATACGACTCTAAAAATCTATCGAAATCTCTATGGGAATAGAAAACCCTTCTACTTATCAATATATGTAGCTCGTTTGCAAGGCTTTTTAGCATATCAATTTCATTTTCAGTTAAAGGCTTTGCCCCAAATATCTTTACAAGTCTATCATAGTCAACAAAGGCTTCTGCTTCCCATGGTGTAACAGAGGCTGTGCCTAGCTCCACAAAAACTTGTCACCTATATGATATATCGTGTTATATATTGTTGCTTTGCTTAATTTAAAAAGTTTATAGTAATGATATAGATGTGAATCTTTTCAACAATATATTTACTCCTAGAAAAAGCAATAGTATTCCAAACACCATTAGCATTGCTCTATATCCTTTTTTCCCAGTTATCGCTATACCTCTTTTCCCAGCTTCAGCTATCATTGATAGCCATAGAAAATCAATCCAGATATGACTAAAAAACATTATCATAACTCCAATAAAGCCTATCTCAAGAGCTAGCAGTATTAAGCTAAACCCTATACTTAACCACCACAATAGAAAGAATATATTTAGAGAAGTAAATAGAAATCCAATGGCAAATGCATTGCCTGTTCCCCTAACACCTATATCCCTAGCACCTACTTTGGGATTTGATAAAGATTCTCTGATAAGCGATAATGCAAAGAACATTAAAACACCAACACCAGCAACTGTAATTATATCTCCTATTAAACTCGATAGAATATCTCTAATAGTATTCATTGTAAATGCTATTAATACAACATATGGTAATTCAAAAGACATATGTCCCAAAGCTACATATACACCTTTTCTCCAACCACCATTAACACCAAGAGCTATTGTTGCAAAGGTTAGTGGTCCTGGGCTCAAAGCACCAGATGGTGAAGCCATCAACGTCTGTATAATAACTGTATATATACTCAATGAGCTAGCCCCTCGGCATCTCTATCTGCTGAAATACTGCAATAATATGAAGAAACTCTGTTAATATATCTATTAGATGATGCACACAGCTCTCCTCATCATCAAAACCCTTCTCTCTACAGAATGCCTTAACCATATTCCAACCAACATCATCTTCACTTAAAATAGTGAGACAACCATTTTCAAATCTTTTAATAGATGATTTATATAGTGCTATCGACGCTCTTAAACTATTGAAAAGTTCTAGTAGCCTCACAATCCTATATCTAGATGAACATACATCAACGCCATACACATTGTTTAAAACAGCTCTTTCAACATTATCTATCTCAACAACGATTCTATTACCTTCATCTACACTAAACAAATTTTTTAGCTTCATAACCAACGCCGTTGCTCATACCTCTACAAAAATCTGTAGTAGGTTGAATTAAAAACCTAATGTATATAACCTACATACCTAGTACATAGCTGATTTACTACACATTTATATTAACTAAAAAGACCTTACTAATATTGATATAGAGCTATATAAGATAATATTGGTTGTTGATGTAAAACATAAGCTATTAAGAGACATGCCTATGCCGCTCTTGCTGAACTCCATAGCCATTGCTACTCTCAAGAACACTTTTAACAACTTCTCTATGTAGAGGAGTTTAGTAGCTTCTCCTCCATACCAAGTCCAGAGTCTTTCTCTAGTATTTTATACCCAATCGAGAGATATATACTGGTGAGAGTATGAATTTAACTAGGTGATTGTCTGTGCCTAGGCGTTGGTGCTATCGTTGGAGACATTGTGGAGTTAGGTTTCAGGTTGAGAGTAGCATGGATATTGAGAATATTTTTTATCTACCTGTAAAGCCTGCATCAGGGCTTTCAGTAGAGGGCTATGTGGAGCTCTACGATTATGAGATAGAGGCTTTTGCATTGGTGCATTACGAGGGTTTAACCACAGAGGAAGCTGCAGCAAGAATGAGGCTCTCCAAAGCCACTTTCTGGCGCATACTAGAACAAGCACGGTTTAAGTTGGCGAAAGCATTTGTTGAGCGTAAGCCAATTATGGTAGTGTCTCTGAAGCAGGGCTCTCAGAAGCCAGTTTAATAGTGAAATATATTTTATTATACTATGTACAGCAATACCAAAAACTTTATAAAGGTTTTGAAACATATTTCAAAGGTGGTGAGAAAATATGGGTTGGCAATGGCACAAACCCTATCCAGGGCATGGTCCATGGAGCAACCTACCTCCCTGGGAAGGACCTGGCTGGGTGCTTAGAGGCTGGGGCAGAGGCTGGTGCTGGTGGCTATGGAAACAAGCCTACTTACCAATGCCTTCACCATGGCTAAGTAGAGAAGATGAGATAAGATATCTTGAGGAATTAAAGAAGTACCTTACAGAGGTTGTGTTAAAAGAGATTGATAAGAGGCTTGAGGAGCTGAAGACAGGTAGGTAATAGTAGAATGCTCGGTAGTGATCTCGGTAACCAAGCGCTAGTTGTTGGAGCACCAGTTGTAAGTATTCACAACGAGTACTATCTGAGTCCTCACTTTGGAAGAGCACCTCTTTTCGCTTTTATACAAATCTCTAGCAATAGCTACAAGATTCTTGAGGTTGTGGAAAACCCTAATATAGGACATGGTCGAGGAGGAGGTAGGGCGATAGTAGAGCTTCTAGCATCACGAGGTATAAATGCTGTTATATTACTGGAGGTGGGCTATGGAACATTCTATATGTTGAAAGAGCATGGAATCAAGCTATATTATGTCCCAGTGCATAGGGTTGGTAACGAGCTTATTCCATTGAGTAAAGCAATAGAAATGTTTATGAATAGGCAACTAGAGGAGGCAGTAGAGCCAAGAGAACTATATTAACTTTCCCTAGCAGAAAGACAAGGTTTTTTATAAGGTATCTCCTTAACACTATATTTATTAAGTCATATGCTTATGAACAGCAAAGTATCTAAGAGGTTAAAGAAAAAGTTTAGAATAACTATTGCTATTGTTCACTGAGTTGCCTAGTACCTGCGAATTGCTTATTACACTAGGTAGAGATTTTGGTTTAGCAGGTGATCGAGTTGATGTGGTTGAGCTCTGGGCAAATACATTTTTATACTTTACCATCACTTTTATATTTATGGTGCAGGGTTTATGGAGTCTGTGAAAAGTGATGAATATATAAATTTTATATTAACTAGAAGAAGCATTAGAAGGTTTAAACCATTAGCTATAGATATGAATCTGATTAGGAAGATTCTTGATGTTGCTAGATATGCTCCCAGTGCTGGTAATAGACAGCCATGGATATTTATAGTTGTTACAGATAAAGAGGTTAAAGAGAAGCTTGCTAAGATACATAGATGGGCATATCCATTAGAAAACGCACCCCTAGGAATAGTAGTAGCATGTAACAAAGACATATCGCCAGAGTCTTACCAAGTTGACTGTACATGTGCTACTATGTATATAATGTTTGCAGCTCATGCCCTTGGACTAGGAACAGTATGGCTGCAAACCCTTAGAAATATAGATGATGTTCAGCAGATACTGAATCTTCCAAGCAATTATATACCTGTAGCAATGCTTGCTGTGGGTTATCCAGATGAGCAACCAGTAGCAAAGGCAAGAAAAGAGCTAAAGGATATAGCGTTTCTAAATAGATTTGGTGTAGCATTTCAATAATGAAGCAGCTAGATAACTGTTAATGGAATTCTATAATTTATGATTTGCAAAACTAGTTTTCAGTTCTGTATCTAACAATAATTTTTTATTTTTATAATTTTTGCTAAGTTACAGCATATTGTTGGATATTGATGTAAATGTTTTTCCTGTTTTAAAGCTCTTAATAGGGTTTTCTTTGTCTATCTTTATTAATAAAGAGATGTTCTTTTTATAAAGATTTATTATCTATCTAGGGATTTTATACTGTGGAAAAGTGATGTGTTGTGCCTATATCTATTGCTGTTGCTAATTATAAAGGTGGTGTAGGGAAAACTACATTAGCAAGTGTATTGGCTGCTACACTTGCTGAGCGCTTCAAGAAAAAGGTTATAATAATAGATGCTGATCCCCAGTCCAACATATCTGAAGTTTTTATCTCTTCTATAGATTTCGATAAAATTTCTTCCTATGCTAAAAATCAGGGGAAGGTTTTCTCGTTAGAGTGGATTGTAGGTTCAGGTGAGCCTCTTATATATAGCATTACTGAAAACCTAGCTATAGTACCATCAAAGCCTGAGTATATAGGATTGGCAAAGTTTATGATTGTACCTGCAGAGAGGATTCAGGAACTTAAAAAGGAAATGAATGAAAGGCTAAAAGATTTTGACTATATATTTCTTGATCTTCCACCTCAGATGTATGGACTTATAGGACCTCTTATAAAGATAGCGGATGCTCTTATAACACCTGTTACAAGAACAAGCTTTGCACTTACAGCACTATATTATCTAATTAGAGATATCAGGGGTATTCCACCAAATGAGAAACCACCTTTTTTAGGTGCTGTATTAACGAGATTTAGAAGAAATGAGACTCTAAATATCGAGATATATAGAAGAAGAATTAGAAGAGTTGTTGATGAAGCATATAGATCAATGGCAATGAAATGGGAGCTTGAAGAAAAGATATATTCTCATTCATTTAACAATATATTCTATGCACATCCAAAGCTTGCTGATATTAGAGCATTACCATTTGATGAAAGTGAAAATGTTAGAATGATTAGGGTTATTAGAGGTAAGGTAAGATATTCAAACCAGATACTATCTTTCGTTGAGCCTTTAACAAAGGAGCTAGAAGATAGAGTTAATATGGCTTTATCATAGATCTTTCTAAACTATTTGTATATCCTAGTTATTTTTAGCTACATGACAATATTAAATCTAGCTATTTATAACTAAAAGCCTTTTCTTTAGGGTTGGGCTGTTTCGTAGTTGATGTTTATGGATTAGGTTTATAGGCTCTGATTCTATATTTGGTTTGAATCTGTTTAGGCAAATGGGGTCAATGCCCCAAAGCCTAGACACTTAGCTCTCAAGGGATCTGTGCCGCTGACCCCAATGCCCAATGAACCTGCTCCATAGGTAGCAGTGCTACCATTGAAGTAGTGGGTGAGGAGAAAGCCCCTAGATACAACAAATAAATACAAAATAATGAGAATAAGCATCTAGAGACAAACGGTTAAATATAACCATAGCTAATTAATAATAGGTAAACACAATATAGGCAATAACATAAAAGTTTTTAAGTATAGTATAGGGTAGAAGAGCTGGGGATAAATATGAGGCTTAGAAGCTCATATTACATGGCTTCAGGTATACCGCTTGGAGGAATCGGATGTGGAACTATTGAGATTAGAGGAGATGGTAGATTCTATGAATGGCACATATTTAACAATGGTCCATGGGCATGGAGAAGAGAAGATAGAGATAAAGAGTATATGGGGCCTGCAGATCTATACTTTGTTGCTAGGATTAGAGATGGTGATAAGGTTGTTGTTAGATTTCTCCAAGCATTTAAAGGCTATAGACAGTTCCCAAAGGATGAAAGGCCTTGGGCGAGCTACGGTGGAGATCCATATACAATGCCTTGGCTTAGATCTGTAGATGGTATAGAATTTGACGGTGAACCACCATTTGCATTTCTAAGATATTTAGATGAAGATATACCTGTAGATATAGTGCTGGAGGCTTTTACCCCATTCATACCTGGAGACTCTAAGAATTCTTCTCTACCAATAGCCGTATTTATATTTAGAGTTAGAAATAAGCTTTCAAAAGATATAGAGTTTAGTTTATTAGCTGGTGTTAAAAGTCCATTTAGTGCAATACCAGCTAAAACACTAGTTGAAGCTACAATTTCTAATTCTAGTAAAAGCGTCATCGTTACACAGAGAGGTGTTGATGTCTCTGAAAAACATTCAATGCATAGAGGTGAGTTAAGTCTTGGACTATTTAGCGAAGGTATAGAGATAGGTTTTAGATTAGGTGTACCTTTTGATGTAGATTCATTTAGAAAGCTCTGGGTAGAGTATAGAGCTAGTGGAATATTGAGAGAGTCAAAGAATATAGAAGAGTTTAAAGAGGTCATACACAGCTTTATAGCTGGTAAGAAGTCTTTAAAAGGTGGTGAAGAGGCTAGAATTGTTGTTCTACTTTCATGGTATTTCCCCAACTTTTATGACGATATTGGAAACTATCTTGGACACTACTATGAGACTATATTCAATTCATCGAGAGATGTTATAGAGTATGTTATTAAAAACTTCGACTATCTCTATACATATACAAGAAAATTCCATGATATACTATACAATACCTCTATTGATAAATGGCTTATTGATTTAATAGCATCTCAGTTAACAACAATGATGAAGTCAACATTTTATACAAAGAATGGATTATTTGGGGTTTGGGAAGGATATGGCTGTTGCGGGCATAATACAACGGATGTAGCATTCTATGGCTCTATAATGATTCTACAGATGTTTCCAGATCTAGAGAAGAAGTGGATTGAATACCAAGCTCTATGGCAGTTAAAACCTGATATGTGGCCATATTATGAAGCATTTGCTTTAGCAATACCTGAAAATGCTATGATGTTTAAAGAGATGATAAAGAAAGACCCATCTATAGCAACAGATCTAAAGAAGTTTAAAGAAGCTGTTAGAGAAGTTGTAAAGTCTACAGGTAGGGATCCATCTGGAAGAGTTATGCATTTCTTTATAGGGTCATTTAAGAGGCCAGACACATATGATAGACCTGATATGAACCCTGAATATATATTGATGGCTATTAGAGATGCTTTGTGGCTTGGAGATAAAGAGCTTTTAACAAAGCTATGGGGTAATCTTAAAGAAGCTATAGATGTTATACTTAGAACACATGATCCTACAAGTGATAAGCTTCTCTATCACTATACACCAGCTGGTTATGAAGCGATTCGCCAAAGCATTGCTAAACATGTAACACTGTTTCCAGAATCATCGACATATCGCTTGATTCTAGCATCTCTTGGTGCTGGATATACATTTTTCCCGATATCTGTACAGACATTTGATACATGGAGCTTTATTGGCTTTGCATCATTCACAAGTATACTTTGGCTTGCATCGTTAAAAGCTATGTTAGAGGCCTCAGGTATTGTTGGGGATACTGCTTATAGAGAATATGTTACAAGGCTTTATCAAGAAGCTAGAGAAAAAGTGTTGAAATATCTATGGAATGGTGAATATCTCGATCTATGGTATGACCCTATAAGTGGCAAAAGAGACAAGGGATGCTCATCATCTCAAATAGATGGACAGATGTTTATGTCACTTCTACTTGACATGGGATATGTAATTGACAAAGAGAAGGTTCTAAGCATCTTGAAAGCTATATATAAGTATAACTTTAAAGGTGAGGAAGGGCTTATAAATGGATCTTATCCAGGTATGCCTAGACCAGCTTTTGCAGGAGATATGCCGTTTCCAAACGATACAGGGCTTATATATACAATAGGCTCGCAGATAGATACTCCATGGACTGGAATAGAATTTGAGGTAGCTGCTCATATGATTTATGAGGGCATGGTTAAAGAGGCTATAGATATACTGAAGTCGATTCATGAGAGATATGCGAGATATGGAGAGTATTGGAATCATATAGAGTGTGGTGGGCACTATTATAGAGCTATGGATTCATGGCTAGTTTTGATGGCTATAGAGAGCCTCTTTTACAACGGGTTTGAAGCAAAATTGAGATTTATGCCGAAATTAAATAAAGAGGTGTTTAGAGGGTTAATCACTGTTACAGGGGCATGGGGATTAGCAGAACAGAGTGTAAAAGATAAAGAACATAGAGTTTCTATATTCTTGGAAAAGGGATCTATAGATGTTAAAACCATTGAGGTGGAAGCCTTTGGAGAGAATATAAAGCAGCTAGAGGTAATTGTGGATGGTTTAAAGGTTGATGCAAAGTATCAGATAGTTGGTAAGGTAATAAAAATAGATTTGGACTTTCTATCAAAGGTGATAAAGAGTATAACAATAAACATTATGTATAGCTAGCTATGTTAATTTAAATAATTCAATATATTTTATTGTTTTACATTTTTGCTGTATCTATAAAGTTATCACTTTGTATCTATTGATGTTATCTATAAAGTTTAAGGCCTTGGAGAATCTTTCTATTAAGCTATATACCTCAGACTCATATCTTTTTCTAATTTCAGCATCAGTATTGTATAAATCAATTAGTTTTTCTCTTAATATTCTATAGCCTTTATCATCTCTTAATGTTTGAAATATATAGAAGTAGTGTCTAAATATATCAGCTCTAGGACTTCTTCTATATGATGGATCTCTCTCTATAGCTTCTTCATATGATTTTAAAAGCCTTTCTAATTCAGGTGAATAGATACTGCCTTTAGCTTTTACTACATAGTATATATGTTCAAGTACAGAGTCATATATCTCATCATAGAGTTTTCTAGCTTTTGATCCCTCTGGGAATTGGTATAGAAGCTCTAGAAGAAGCTGTATTAAGACTCCAGACATTTTATATTTTATGAAGCCGTTTGTAGCTTTTCTTATAATCTCCCATATACCTCTACCTTTATCAGAGTATGGATGTGCACCGCTTCCAGAGTGTATAGAAATGTATATACCTAGTGATGAGAGTGTTGTGTGAATGTTTTTTACATGTTCATAGAGTAGATTGGGGTCTCCACTATAATCCTCTCTTTTCTTGAATCCTATATTTGGTGCAAGGAAATCTATATATATGCCTCTATTTTGCAGCTCCATTGAATAGAATAGAACATCTTTTACACTACTTATTATAGGAAACTCATCCAATGCTATCTCTATACCAAATCCATCTACATTGTATTTCTTAATAATATCTATTATCCTCACGGCATACTCTATACTTTTGCTATATTTTAATGCAAGTCTAGCTATATCTATTTTATTGAATTTAATAAAAACTTCTCTATCATCTGATACAAAGACAAATCTTCTTAAGAATCTATTTTCAAGAGATTTTCTATAGTCAGAGTCAAATTCATTTTCATATCTAGATATGATTTCTTCATTAGACATTAACTCAACTTTCGTATCTACAAGTTCACATGTATCTATAGTTACAAAATCTACACCTCCAGCCTTAGAAACCTCTCTAAACTCCTCTTCAATATAATTCAGAGACTCGTTTATTTCAGCATCGCTTAGACCCTCTTCTATAGCAACACCTGCAATTCTTTTTAAAGCCCTTTCAACACTACCCATGATAGATACATGGTCAGCCTCGACCTCTATAGGTATTGAAAATTCTTTAGAGTGGTTTCTAGCACTATTTATATACTCATTTATCGATGTACCTGTATGGCCTAGATAGAAATGCTTTATATCCAGAGAATCTATATATTTCTTTGGAGCAGTTTCTCTATTAAATGAAAGCATTAGCGTACCAGCTATATTTAATCTCTTAAAACTTTTGAGTATAGCTGGTACAACAATCTCTGGTATTCTAATGCCGAAAGCAGGTCTAGGTATCTTACCTAGATACATTGCTTAGACCTCTAACTAGGTGGGTTACCAGCTAAAAGTTTTTAAATATTTTGTAATGTATATAGCTGGGAATATCTATGCTGTATGGATATACAGTTAAAAATGGTCGTGAAGTAGTATCGAGGTTTCCATGGGATATAGGTATAGTTGCCTTTATGATATTTCCAGAGTTGATGAGGATAGATAAGGGGGTTAGCGATAAGCTAAAGCCTTTAATCATAGATCCATTCTTTGATTTAATTGAGATGACCCCTATGGATGATGCAGAATGGAGTAGAGTTGAAGAGATGAATAAAAACTATAGAAAGAGATTTGCACTTGCTTTACAGCCATATATATTAACTAGAGGAATGAATATAAATGCTATAGACGAGGCTGAGAGAAGCAAAGCCGTTGAATTTATCGTTAATGAGATTAAAAGAGCTGGTTTAAGAGGAATGAAGGCTGTGGGTCTATGTTCGGGTCCTAATGTTGAAGACCCTGAAAAGAGAAAGGTAGCTATAGATGCTCTTGTTAAAAGTCTTGTTGAGATAGGTGCTGAGGCATCTAAATATGGTATGAAGGTGTTTCTAGAAACCTTTGATGTTACATGGGATAGAAAGAGAATTGCTGGATATCTACATGAAACTGTAAAGATTGTGGAGAGGGTTAGGGAGAGTGTTGGAAACATCTATATAATGTGGGATTTGAGCCATGCTCCACTATTAAACGAGGATCCAGAGATATTAAAATCATATCCTGAATTTATAGGGCATATACATATAGGGTGCGGGAAAAAGGTTGACGATAAACTGCTTGATACACATCCAGGTTTCTATAGACCTGGGGCAATCAATACAGAAAACGATGTTGCTAAACTACTTAGGGTGTTGCATGACATGGATTATAAAGGTAGCATTAGTTTTGAGATAAGACCTGAGCAAGACCAGGATCCATTTGAGGTATTAAATGCTGGGAAAGGGGTTTTGCTAAGAGCGTTTCAGCTATATCTCGATTCAATATTGTGACATAGCATTCCAATTTTAGATACAAGTTTTTAAACTATTTTTATTTACTGTTCTTGGGGATGGGTTTGGTTAATATAGTTACATATAAAGAATTGAGAGATGCTAAACTTATAGAAGATGCCTGTAGAATACATAATAAAGCTTTTCCATATGATAATGTTGAATGCGATATATATAAATCGTTTTTGTTAGATGATGAGAATCTTAGTGAAGAACTAATATTGTTTGCTATCGATGAGAAGGGTATAGTTAGAGGTTTTTTAGTAGGTGTTGAAATTGTTAAAGAACCTAGTGAAGCAGTTAATAGCTTTAAAGAATATATTTGGGTAAAGGATCTAGCACTTGATAACGCTATTTCTTCTGAAAAATGGAGTGACATCTTTTCAAAACTTTTGCTAAAATTCTTTGAAATAGCGAAACAAATTGGAAAAAAGTATATTGTTTTATATGCCTATGCCCCTTACTATTTTATGCCAGGGATAAATATACTTTATGAGGATTACATTGAGGTTTTTGAGAAGCATGGATTTAAAAAACGAGAGGATACTGTTAGCTATGAAGTAAACCTAGCAGAGTTCTACTATCCAGATAGAGTTAAAAGAATTGAAAATATACTTACATCAGAGGGTATAGTGTTTAGAATAGGGAGAGAAGAGGAAGCCCAATATATAAGTGAATGGGTGGGGAAAACATTTAACAACCCATTTTGGCGTCTAGAGACATTGTATTCGTTTAAGAACAAACCTCCCACAATATGGATAGCAGAGCAAGGGAGTAGTATAATAGGGTTTGCAGTATATCTCCGTATGAGGCGTAGTGAATTTGGCCCTACAGGTGTTGATCCAAATAGAAGAAGACATGGCGTTGGTACAGTACTGTTATTTAAATCGTTATATGATTTAAAGCAAATGGGGTTTAGATACGCTGTTATACCATGGACTTCACATCTATTCTTCTATACACAGATACCAGGGATAGAAAAAATTAAACATTATCTTATAATGGTTAAACCTATATAGAAATACTTCAATATTGTCTCATTTTAAAATTCTTTCTACTATTTTTATTAACCCTGTAAACGATTCCCTTGTCCCTTCTTCTCTGCTTCCAGATGGTGGAACATAGTGTGTTTCTAGAGATAGAATAATATCTCTATTTGTAACATCTCTTAGCTGTCCCTCATAATCTATCATGCCTTTGCCAATGGGTTTAAATACAAATTTGCCATTTTCTACTGAAGCATCTTTTAAATGCATATATATTATATGGTCTTTGACTTTGCTATAGCCATATGGATATGGAGTTTCTCTTGCAAAAAAGGCGTTTCCTGGATCCCATAAAGCTTTTACCCATTTGCTTTTCAGCTTATCTAGAAATAGATGAAGCTCTGCACCTGTTCCAATGAAGCACGAAGGTTCGTTTTCAACCATTAGATATATACCCTCTTTCTCAGCTATCTCTATAGCGGGTTGAAACTTCTCTACTATTCTATCAATATATTGCTCTACTGATCCCTGCCACCAGAATGTAAATATCCTTGTGTATCCCAGGTCAAAGAATTTTGTAATCTCTATGGCTCTTTTCAATATAGAGAGATGCTCTCTATAACCTTTATCGTCATCTATATAGATTTTAAATGTTGGAGAACATACATGTGAGACTCTAAGTCCATAGCTATCCACAATGTTCTTTATATTATGTATCTCATTGTCAGAGAAATCAACTATATATCTATTCCAAAGTGTTCTAAGCTCAACATAACTAGCTCCAAGCTCTTTTATAACTTTTAAAGCATGCTCAAAGTCTTGTGAAATTTCATCAGATATTATTGATAGATTTACCAAAGGGTACACACCTTGCATATCTATTAAGGTGGGAAACTTTTAAAGCATTTTTTAGATATGTTTAATGGCTGATAGCGATATAGAGGTATGGTCTATAGATTAAAAACATAGATAGAATCTCTTCATATTTAAAGCATTGTATTATTAAATATTAAAGCTTATATATTTAAGCAGTTGATATGTTAAAGGGATGGTTTATGTCCCGTAGAATTGGTGTTGCAGTAGCCGGTATTGGTGCTATTGGGCGTGTTCATATCGAGGCTATTAAGGATCTTGAAAGATCTACAGATTTTGTAAAGCTTGTTGGAATTACCTGTATGAATAGATCTCTTATAGATGAATATGCCTCTAAATATGGCTGTAAAGGCTACTATACATATGATGATGTTGTAAAGGATCCAGAGGTAGATGTAGTAACAATAGCAACCCCTCATTATTTACATGCATGGCAAGCTATATATGCTATAGAGTTTGGTAAACATGTTATTGTTGAGAAACCTATTGCAACTACGGTAACAGCAGCGAAGGAGATGATTTTAAAGGCTAGGCGTAAAGGAGTTAAGCTAGGTGTTATATACCAGGGTAGATATGCTGATGGTGTAAAAGAGCTTATGGGCTATATCAACAATGGTGTTTTAGGCAAGATACTTCTAGTTGTTGGTGAAATGATGTGGTGGAGAGATGAAGCAACGTATTATCTTAGAGATGAGCTTGCTAGAAGTTGGAGAGGCATGTGGGGAACAGAAGGTGGTGGGGCATTAATAAACCAAGCAATACATACTATTGATTTAATGCTATTGTTTGGAGGCGAGGTTGATGAGGTTGTTGGATATATAGATAATCTTGCACATCCATCTATAAATGTAGAGGATATTGGTATAGGTATTATGAAGTATAGAGGTGGAGGCTATGGAGCGTTAACAGCAAATCTATTCACAAAGCCCTCTACACATCAATATAGAAGAGTTAGGGTATTTGGTTCAAAGGGCCAGGCAGAGCTATGGGATAATGAGTTGATATTGCTGAAATCTGAAGATGGGGTTTCTATAGAGAGGAAACCTGGGTATTCGGTTGAGACTGTAAAGGTTCCAGGGGGGCTGCATAGAAAGCTGTTTGAAGACTTTTTAAAAGCATTGCTTAATGATAGAGATTTTCCAATAACAGGTGAAGATGGTTTGAAGAGCCTTGAGATAGTTAGAGCTATATATTATTCAAGTACAAGAAAAACATATGTGAAACTGCCATTGCAAGCCGATGGTGTTTTATAGATGAAAATCACATTTACAACTCTTGCATATCCACATCTAAATCTTGAAGAGGTTCTTGAAAGAGCTAAGAGATTTGGTTTAGATGCTATTGAGCTTAGAGTAGCTGATGATGGTATCCATCTCAAGCCTCAATATCCTGTTGATAAAAGGTGGCTAAAGGTTATAGAGGAAAGCAATATAAGGGTAGCATCTATTGCAGGCTATGCTAGGTTTTCATCAATTGATATAAATGAGAGAAGAAGAAATGAGGATCTGCTTAAAACACTTATCTTGATGGCTGAAGAACTTGGGGCAAAAGCTATAAGGGCTTACGCAGGTAGATTTCCAGATGATGTAGAAAGCTCTATTAATAGAATATCTGAAAGTTTAAATAGATTAGCAGATTTTTCAGATATTCATGGTGTTTACATAGCTTTAGAGACTCATGATGAATTAACAAAACTTGAGATACTTTTAAAGCTATTCAATAAGCTTAGCCCAAGTATAAAGATACTCTATGACGTAGCTAATATGATTATGGTTGGAGAGAAACATGAGGAGATATTTCCATATATAGTAGATAAAATAGTTCATGTACATATAAAGGATTTTGTTATGAGAGAAGGTAGAAGGGTTTTTGTAAGACCTGGAAAGGGGATTGTACCAATCTGTAGAGTTGTAAAGGATCTCAAATCAGCAGGATTTCAAGGATATATATCTATTGAATGGGAAAAGATGTGGATTCCGGATTTAGAGGATCCAGATATAGTAATACCTCTCTACATAGAGTTTATAAAGAGATGCATAGAAATATAGTCTAAAGATATATTTTTATTTATTTAATTTGTAAACATAGATAAGTTTTTAAAGAGTCGTTAATAGCTCCTATACTCTATAGTTTAACCAAAATATAGGTGAAGAATTTATGAAATTATCGAAAGATGTTGTATTGGATATTCTAAGGAAATCGAAAGTAGAAAGCCTTTCACTTCCAATGGAGCCACGTATAGACCATGCAGATCACATAATTAAAACCGCTTTAATGGGCTGGACAAAACTTGCTGCGGATCATATTATCCATCCAGAGATGTGTAGCTATCTACTCGATGTTATAGCTTCTCTCATTAGGAGAATAGGTTTGATAATTAGAAGTGAGAGGTTGGTTGATGGTAGTGAAGCTGAGGTTGTTAAGAAGGTGGTTAGAAGGGCAAGACTATATGATACAATGCTTGAAATAGTATTTAATTTAGTTGGTGCTGAAGGTAGATGGGCAGGCTTTAGCTTAGATCTTATTGAGCAAGCTGTAACAGCTGTTGTAAATGCATTTGATGAGTGGGAGGATATTGAGAGAAAAGAGCTTGGTGAGCCAATAGTTATTGAAGCTGTTATAGAGCTTCAGCTTAGAGATTTGACGAAGGTTAACAAAGGTAGAAGCCTCGTTGCTGAAATTGCTCAAAATGTTATGAAAAAGATATCAAAGACAAGAATTGCTAGAAGCTATGTAGATGCCATGGTCAGTGAAATTAGAAATAACTTTTATAGAAAGGCATATGATTTAAATCTATGCAAGTTTGGCAACGACTATGCACTAGGTTTGAGATTCTTAAGACATCTAGGATTTGTGCAAGTATCTACAAACCCTGTATTAGCTGCTAGAGCTTATGATGATGATCCTGAGCTATGGGATAGATTTAAGAGATATGCTGAAGAGGTGCTTTTAAAAGAGTATTCAGAGTGGTTTAAGGAGCCTGATAGATATGCTGATGATATAACTATGGAGGCTACAAGATTTGCATTGATGGACAACTTCTATGTTTTTAGAATTCCATTTATATTATCAAAGTATCACGATGGCCTTGTAAGCTATCAGCTAAATCCATTAATTGCACACGATGTTGAGAAAAGTGTTGAAGCTGTAAAGATATTTGCCACAAGGCTAGAAAAAGATCTAGCTGTATATGATGAGTATCTGTGGTGGGGATATAGTGTTCCTGAGAAAGGCAGACCTGATCTTGTTATAAAGGTTGCTGCAGCATATCCAGCTGCAATAGAGATTGCTGAGAAGATAAATGAGATGGGTGTAGGTCAAAACATTACTGTGAGCTATACTGTTAGCCAAGAGGTTCTAATTGGCGTTGCTGCTATGAGGGGTATGGCGAAAGCTATTAGAAAAGGTGTTATGCCGACACAAACCTATGATACGAATATGGGTGGTAGGTTAGAGGATCATCTTAGAGAGGATATAGCTGCCAAGCTTCTTTTAAACGGCTTGGAAAAGGTCGATGAGTCTAAGAGATGGTCTGTATTAGATAAGTTGGCAAAGGGTCTTGGGGTAAAAGAAGATGTGTGGAGTGATGTTAAGAAAAAGGGCTTGAGTTTTGCTGTTGATTATCTATGTAGCCATAGAGTACTTGGTAGAAATATGGTGAGAGATCCATATATCGATGCATTAACTGAGTTAAATGTGTATAGCTCTAGAGATGAGGTTTTAAAGAATGTTAAAATGCTTGAAGAAGCTATAGAGTTATCTGGTACATTTGTTGCTCAAAGAGTATATGAGATTCTATTTGCTCCATGGAACCGTGAAAAATGGATAAACTATTTAGTTAATGAGATAGGTGTTACAAGAGAGCAGGCTGAGGTTGTAATAGATAGAATAGATCTTCTCCCAGCATCTAAGAGAAAACCCATTGACACTCTTTACACATTTGCCTCTAGAAATATGACAAATACAGAGTTTCCAGATCATCAGCAGAAGGTTGTTAGAGAGGTTGCTGAAAAGAATATAAAGCTTGACGATATTAAAGAATCCATATACCAGAGCCTAGAAAAGAGATATCTAGAGATATTGATGCAGTATGAAGATTTTGTAAAAGCTTATGAGGCATCGCCAGAGCTAAATGATCTTCTTAGAAAAGTAGGTATTGATAGAGACTATGGAAATAGAGGTGTTAGTCCAAGTGAATGGCCAAAGTATGGACCATGTGTAAAAACAATGAACGAGTTCACAAATGAATACCTAGCATTTAGATCAAAGGTCTTGAACCTAGTAAAATCTATGGCTCAATCCTAATCTTTTTGGTGGTACATTAATGGATAGTTTTTATTTAGAGTTATTTGATGAGATAAAAAATATTCCTGTTGTCGATATACATCAACATTTAAATCCATTATCGCTATCAGCTAAAAGCATCGATGATATCGTATTTTACCACTATATAGTAACAGAGCTTGCATCATCCGGTATGCCTAGAAGGTTTTTTGAGGAGTTGAAAGGAGTAGATAGATTAAAGGTTGCTATGAGGTATATTAGATATATAAGAAACACCTCTACCTTTTGGTGTTTAAAATCAATTCTTAGAGATCTCTATGGATTAGAGCTAAAGAGTTTTGATGAAGATACTGTAGAGAAGCTAGTTAATGTTTTAAGCAATAGATTTGGCGATGAGGAATGGGCAAGGAGCGTCCTCAGGAATAAAGTACCTGTTGAAAAATCTTTTCTAACGTTAAACCCACTTGAAAAAATAGTAGAGTATGATAGAGAGCTATTTGTTGGAGCTTTAAGAATGGATCCAATTCTACCAAATCTAACCCAATCTAATTTAAAGCGTTTAGAGGAGGTTGCATCAATAGAGATAACAAATTCTAGCAAACTTGAAGAAGCTGTTATATCTCTTCTCAAAAAGTTTCTAGAATACATCGTAGCTTTAACTATAAATATTCAACCAGATGACAACTTCATTTCACTAGCTATTAGCAGAGGTGATAAAGCTGTTGTAGATACATATCTAAATGTTTTGAAAAACCAAGGGATAATAGATCCACCAGCTAGAAACGCTATAGCGTCATATATCCTTAGAATTGTGATTGAGTTTTGTGAAGAACGTGGAATACCTATACAGCTTATGCTAGGTGTAAAGAGACCTGTAGCAGGTGCTTCACCACCAGACTATGCAGTGACATTGTTTAACCCTAGCCAAATCATTGATTTAACAAAGCTTTTTTCAACGTATCCTACAGTAAAATTCGATGTATTTATAGCTGATGCCTTATTGAATCACCCAATAACGGTTGTAGCTAAGAATTATCCAAATGTTTATTTAAGTGGCTACTGGTGGTATTCAATGTATCCAGAGATAATTAGATCGTATCTTCGTATAAGACTACAGATGATTCCATATAATAAGATAGGGGGGTTCTTTAGCGATGCATATATAGCTGACTGGGTCTATGGAAAAGCGATGTTAGCTAAGAGCCAATTGGCACATGTTTTATCAGAATTTATTAGAGAAGGTTTTATGGATAGAGAGATAGCTATAGAGATTGCAAAGGCTCTACTAAATGAAAATGCAAAAAGCTTATACAATATAAGATAGATCTCAATAAATATATAATATTTTTAATTGTTTCTATATTCTGGTAAGTGGGATTGTGCGAGTTAGGTTTATATTTTTAGCCTCTTCTCTATACTGTTTTGTGAGATGAGTTGAGGTCCTGGTTTAGACCTAGAATTTCACTTGAGGGTTTCTGGAAATTTAGAGTTGATAAAGAGCTGTTAGGTGATAAAGAAGAGTGGTTTAAAGGGTTTAGCTCAAATGATTTAATCTATGTACCATCGTCTTGGAATGAACAGAATCCAGAGTGGGATCAATTTGCAGGTGTGGCGTGGTATCAAAAAGATTTCTATATCGATGGATCTTTAAAAGATAGAATAGCTTGGATTATATTCGAAGGTGCTGGGTATAGAAGTAAGGTGTGGGTGAATAATAGTTTCATAGGAGAGCATGAGGGATCATTTACACGATTTAGATTTAGAGTTGACGGGGTTAGATATGGTGGTTTTAATAGAGTTGTTGTTAGAATAGATAATAAACCAACATTGTATGATTTACCACCTGCAAGAGAGCTTAATGTAACAGCATTTGACTTTTTCCATTATGGTGGTATCCATAGACCTGTATATCTAGAGTTTACAGATATGTGTTACGTTGATGATGTAGCTATATATGCTAATGCTGATGGTTTTCTCAAGTCATTAATTAATATTGTATGCAATAGAGATGTCGATGTTGTGTTTAGGTTAATGGATAAAGAGTTGACTAGTGTTGTATATGAAGAGGTTGTAAGGGGTGTTAAGCCAGGTATATTTACCTATGAGAGGAAGGTTGATGGTGTTAAGCCATGGAGTCCTAAAGAGCCTAATCTATATAGCTTTGTTATAGAGTTATATGTAGATGGTGTAGTGAGGGATTCTGTGTATGAGCGTATAGGGTTTAGAAGCATTGAGGTTAGAAATGGGAAGATATATCTAAATGGGAGACCTGTGTTCCTCAAGGGTTTTGGAAGACATGAAGATTTTCCAGTTCTTGGAAAATATATGCCTGGATCTGTTCTTATAAGAGACTATTATCTAATGGCGAAAATCGGGGCTAATTCGTTTAGAACTACTCATTATCCATACTCTAACGAGCATCTGGATCTAGCAGACGAGTTTGGATTTATGGTTATTTTAGAGCCGCCTCTATGTTATTCAGGTATAGATCGCATAGCTAGTAGAGAAGAAATTGCAAAGCTGTTTAGTAGTGAAGAGTATTTAGCAAAGGCAAAGAGGTTTGTTGAGGAGATGGTGAAGCAGCATAGAAATAGACCATCGGTAATAATGTATAGTATTACAAATGAGCCTCCAAGCAATATACCAGAGGTGGCAGAGTTTATAAAGAAGCTAGCTCAATTCTTTAAAGAGCTAGATCCATCAAGACCAACAACATTTGCATCCCATAGATCCGTAGGAGACCTTGCTCTAGGCTATGTAGATGTAATATCACTTAACTATTACCGTGGATGGTATTCCGAATGGGGTGATATAAATAGAGGTACAGAGGTTATGTTGAAAGAGGTAGAGCAGATACATCAAATGTTTCCAGAAAAACCAATTATCATAACAGAGTTCGGTGCAGATGCATATCTAGGTCTACATAGTGATCCTCCACAAATGTGGTCAGAGGAATACCAAGCAGAGTTTATTAAAAGCTATATTGAGGCATTGATAAAGAAGAACTATATAGTAGGGCTACATATATGGAACTTCGCAGATTTTAGAACACCTCAAAATCCGCTAAGAGCAATACTAAATAGAAAAGGGATTTATAGTAGAGATAGACAGCCAAAAATATCAGCATTAATAGTATCAAATCTATTTAGAAACATACCTACATTTATAGAATAATGATAAACAGCTACTAATATAGGCCAATACATGGACTGCATATTATTTTTACTTAAAACATAAAAATTTTTAAACCTTTGATTATTTATTCTGTATCGATAGGAGGTGTTATCTAATGATATATAGAGCCATAGCCTCTATATTAATATCAATAATTGTAATATCTTCATTCCTATTAATAGTAAATACACCATCTCTAAACGCACAGCTAGCTCTACCACCAGGTGTTAAAAGAGAAGAGGTTGTGATTTTCGATGTCCAGATAAGCAGTGTTGCAAACCCAGATAACTGGAATCCTTGGGTTATAGGTACACAAGCAACTGTTATAGGTATCAACCAAGTTTGTATGTCAACTCTATACTATACAGATTACAAAGACGGTGTAACAAAGCCGTGGGTTGCAGAAGATCTACCTACCTATAGCCCAGACTTCACAATGTTAACAATAAAGATTAGAAAAGGTATATACTGGAGCGATGGAACACCATTTACAGCTCACGATGTTGTATATGCTATAAATGTTTCTAAGGCTAATAGCAAACTAAGTCCATATTCATTTCTAAATGTTTGGGTTGATTCTACATGGGTCGTTGACGACTATACCTTAGCAATAAAGCTTAAGAGACCCAATCCCTATTTCCACTATGCAGCCTTTACTCTGATAGGCCCTGGTATATATAACTACATGATGCCTAAGCATCATTTTGAAGCAAATGGTATTAAACCTGAAGATGCACACACATTTCTATATAATCCACCACTATGCATAGGACCATATGTGCTACATTCATATGATCCTGGAGGGACATGGTTTTTATGGAAGAGAAGAGATGACTGGGATAGATCTAGCATAAAGCCTTTATATGACCAGAAAATTATTCTATGGCCAGGACCAAAATGGGTTATGTTTAGAGTGTTTAAGACTGAAACTGATAAAGTTGTTGCCATGGCTAGAGGAGAACTTGACTGGATATTCGATGCAACTTGGCAGGCATGGGAATCTCTACGCAGAATGCTTGGTGAAAGGGTACAGGCCTGGCTACCCTATTACCCATATTTCTGGGGTTACGACACTACAGTTAGAGGTATATACTTCAACAACATGAAATATCCATACAATATAACCATGGTTAGATGGGCATTAACACTAGCCATAAACATGACAGAGGTTATGACTGTAGGCTATAAGGGTGTGCAGAGAATGACTGTAGTTCCTAGTGCAGCTGCATGGCCTGCTGAAGCATTTCTAACATACTCTCTACTTCTAGATGATCTATTGAAGATGGAGCTTACATTGCCAAACGGCTCTAAGATTAAGGTCTATGA
>Ga0185307_1000188_pt1 | contig 43638 bp, 55 predicted proteins | sample LHCtaG_FD_128010 | JGI IMG/M metagenome (GOLD analysis project Ga0185307, IMG submission 128010) | Hot spring microbial communities from Little Hot Creek, USA to study Microbial Dark Matter (Phase II) - LHC4sed_matched (SPADES... | ecosystem: Environmental > Aquatic > Thermal springs > Hot... | reverse complement strand
GTGAAGTTCAACTTGTTAGTGTCGACGTATCGAAATAGGGAGGACGACTGTATCAGTGAGCTGTGGTACCTCTTTCGAGAGCTAGGCGACGACCAAGTAGAGGTGCGTAGGGCTCTAGTCCCCGGCCTCTTATTGGTGAAGACTAAGCTGGACGCCTACGAGGCCTCTAAGAAAATAGGAGAGATAGCTAAGGAAAGGCCGTGGGACGTTAGGTATACGCTTAAGCTCACCCCGATAGATGCTGTCACAAGCGATGATATTGAGGAGATAAAGAGGGTTGCCGTCTCGTTTGCCAATAAGAAGATAAGCGAGGGCGAGACTTATCGAATAACCGTAAATAAGAGGGTCTCCGGTATAAGTAGCCGAAGGCTTATAGAAGAGATAGCCGAAGAAGTCAATAGAAAGGTCAACCTGAAAAATCCTGATAAAATTCTGCAAATAGAGATCATCGGCAAAGACGTGGGGATAGCAATATTGAGGCCAGAAGACATAGTTTCTATAGTGAAGATAACTACCTCCTAAGTATTCAATAGGGACGTCCTCGTCAAAACGCTCTTCAGCTCAGGGCTTAAGGCCGAGGATTTATAGCTAGTCGTGCGTAGCTCTTCGTCGCTTATACGGAGGATTTTAAGTAAGGGCCTTGCTTCGCATGGTCGAGAGAAGTCGAGCTGCTCTACCTCCTTTATGAAGGGGGTAGAGAACAGGAGCTTAAGCCTCTCGTCGGAGGTCCCTCTACTTAGTGACAATATGTAAAGGTAAAACTCCCTAGCTCTATCGCCCATCCCTGCGATTTCTAGCGCGCAGACTATTTGATTCTCGCAGGCAAGACGCAAGAGGAACTCTATGTTGAATTTGTTGCTTATGTTCTTCCCCAAGGCGAAGGCCTTAATCGTATGATAGAAGACAAAAAATACATGAAGCGGCGATAGAGCTAGTCCAGGTCGTGACGCTGCCCACACGACGTCGGTACCCTCAAAAGTTCTCTCAAGCAGTCGAATAACTTCTCGTGATGGCAACTCCTCTTTCAACCTTATGTGCAATACCCTTAAATCCATTTCACCCCCTTTTTCACTCATCATAAGGGTTAGCAACTTTTTTGCTTTGTCCGCTGTGGCCGAGGTCGTAGACCCCCCGTGAACTGAAGGTATTAGCGTGATCTCGTTAATGTTGTCCGCTGAAGAATATAAGCCGCCCATTAAATTTACGTCAACGCCATCAACTAAGACTATTATGTCGCTCCTAATCTTTTCTCCGCTAGACTCAAAGACCCTCTTGAAGAGGATTTCATTGTCTTTACACGCTAAATAAATCACATCTCTTATACTTAGCCCTTGACGAACCTCGACCTCGACAGAGCTCGTCTTAGCCAAACCCCTAAGAACGGCTAAGAAGTTCACTTTAACCTTCACGCTAGCGAGCCTCCTATTGAGGTCGGTTGAGGTACATTTTTTCACCCCTCAGAGTAGGTCAGCCTCGTCATCCCTCGCTCCTAAGAGAGACGACAAATGTATTTAAACGTTAAAGAGAGGTTATGTGCAGGAAGCTATGACGGCACTTACTGGCAACAGTAATCCTGTGTGGCTAAAAAAGGAGCTACTTAAGGCAGTCCAAGAAAGGTTGAAAGATGAGGAGCTTAAGGTGGCAAAGAACGATTGGCACTCGAGGCGAAAGCCTATAGGTTGCGGCCTGACGATACATCCGGGCATCGGCTGTCCAATGCAATGCAGTTACTGCTACATCTACGACATGGGCTTTAGTAAGCACGTCACCCCCTACTCTCTTAGCGGGCTTCAGCTCGTAACCGCCCTCCTCTTCAACAAGTACTTCTACCCAACTAGGTGGGGTACCTACTTAGCATTTGGTAGCGTAACAGAGCCCTTTCTTCCAAGCGTATTGCCAAAGACTCTTGAGTACCTAAAGGCTATAAGAGAGTACTTGGGCAATCCTTGCCAAGTCTCAACCAAAATGGTCATAAATGATGAAAGCATCGATGAACTTGCAAGAGCCAGTAACTCTAAGCTCTCGATCTTGGTTACGGTGACGACTCTGAGCCAGTATGTGGACTTAGAAAGGAGAGCTCCACATCCCTTTAAGAGGTTAGAGCTCGTAGGTAGGCTCAGGAGCAAAGGGTTTAAGCCATTCATTTTCATGAGGCCCCTATTGCCAGGTTTAAAAGTTGAAGAAATAGACGAGATCGTAGAGCAAGCGAAAGCTTCAGGAGCTTATGGCGTGGTCGTCGGAAACTTGAGGTTGTCATCAAGTATAATAAGAAGGTTGATGAGTGAGGGCGTTGATGTTGTCCGGTACTTAAAGGTCGACCCCGACAAGTTGCAAAGCACGTTTGTCAACGTGAGGGTTAACCACTTTGTGCAATCCCTCATTAAGGAGAGGGCTTTGAACAAAGGGCTCATATTCTTAAAGAGAGCATGTTGCGCCAACACTGTTTCGCAACTACTTAGCGGATACAATGATGTCATATGCCCTTCTCTATGCTTTTTAAACGAAGACTCATGCGAAAAATCTTGTCCCTCTCGATGTAGGGCAAAAGCGAGAGGCGAGCCCAAGCATCTCAACTTCAACGAATTAATAAGAGAGGTTCTCGGATCTGACGACTACGAAATGGAAGTGGAGGACTACACGGTGTACATCAAGCTGAAGAAGCCTTTGAGGTATGAAGGGGTAGCGGGCTTCGCGCTATCGTACTTATTCCGTAGAAGAGTTCGCTTTGTGAGGCGTTTTTAGGTCTTGGCTTTGTGCGACCGCTCCGGGGGCCTTGTACCGCTTAGCGAGCCTGGTCAAATATCCGCTCACTCTGTTCAGCAAGTGCTTGGCCCTGATCGTGGATACTTCCAAGACCAGTTTTTTGTTCTGCCTGTAATCCAGGCTCACTTTGTCGTAGTACTGTTGGAATATCTGACGAGCTAGCCTTTTAACGGATGCAGGCCTAACCTTGCCCATGTCTCTTCAACCTGTCTTTGTCTTCTTCTGCTCTAACAAGGTTTAGTTTTTAAATTTTCTCGATTGGGGGCTTTCAGGGGGTAGCTGGTAGCTTAATACCTCAGGGGGTAGTAGTACTAGGTGGTGGCGATAGTATGGCTGAGCTACCGTTAGCCCCTATAGACAGGATAATCAGGAGAGCCGGTGCTGAGCGCGTCGGAGACGATGCCGTCAAAGCCTTGTGCAAGATTCTCGAGGACGTCGCCCTTGACATCGCACGAGAGGCCGTAGAACTGGCTCGCCATGCGGGTAGGAAGACCGTTACTGCCGAAGACATAAATCTAGCAGTAAAACACGTACTTCGCTGGCTCAGTGCAAGCCTATACAAGTGAAATTCGAAATAATTAATCCTCTTCCATTAGAAAAGATTATATAGAAGCCTTTTCTCATAACTGTCCGAAAAAGTATAGGCTAATGTTAGGTGATGATGCCATGGCCGCTGTTAGCGGAATTCCCGTCCTAATATTGAAAGAGGGCGCAACAAGGACTCATGGTAGAGAAGCTCAAAGGGCTAACATAGCCGCTGCAAGAGCAGTAGCCGAGACGCTAAAGACGACCTTGGGTCCACGAGGCATGGACAAAATGCTTGTGGACAGCCTAGGAGACGTCACCATAACAAATGATGGCGCGACGATACTCGACGAAATGGATGTTCAGCACGCCGCGGCCAAGATGCTCGTGGAGATAGCCAAGGCCCAAGACGAGGAAGTCGGCGACGGAACAACTACCGTTGTAGTCTTGGCGGGCGAGTTACTGAAGAAAGCAGAAGAGCTCATGGTCAAGAACATCCACCCGACTGTCATAATAGACGGCTACGGCAAAGCGCTTGAGTTCTGCCAAAAAGAGCTTGAGAAGCTAAGCTTGCCCGTCGGCCTCCAAAATGAAGACCTCTTGAAATTGATAGCCCAGACGTCGATGCACGCTAAGGTGGTGAGCGCCGCGAGGGATTACTTGGCGGAGCTGGCCGTCAAGGCCGTTAAGCAGATAATTGAGGAGAGGGACGGCAAGCTTGTTGCTGACGTCGACCAGGTGCAATTAATTAAGAAACAAGGCGGCAGCGTCATGGACACTAAGCTGGTTCAAGGAATTATAGTAGACAAGGAGGTCGTTCACACTGGCATGCCAAAGCGCATAGAGAACGCGAAGATCGCGCTCCTTGATTGTCCATTAGAGGTGGAGAAGACCGAGATCGATGCAGAAATAAGGATAAGCGACCCCGCTCAAATGAAGGCCTTCATAGAGGAAGAGGAGAAGATGTTAAAGGGGATGGTAGAGAAGATTAGGAGCATCGGCGCAAACGTCGTGTTTTGCCAGAAGGGCATTGATGACGTAGCTCAGCACTACCTAGCCAAAGCCGGAATTTTAGCAGCTCGAAGAGTGAAGAAGTCAGACATGGAAAAACTAGCTCGAGCCACTGGCGCTAGGATCGTCACCAACATCGAGGACTTAACGCCAAACGACCTAGGATATGCCGAGCTCGTCGAAGAGAGGAAGATAGCCGACGAGAAGTTAATATTCGTTGAGAACTGCAAGAACCCGAGGTCCGTGGCCATACTGATAAGGGGAGGGCTGGAGAAGTTTGTAGAAGAGGCCGAGAGAGCGCTAAAGGACGCTCTGAGCTCAGTCGCTAGGGCAATCGAATGGGGGCGCTACGTACCCGGCGGCGGAGCCATCGAGGTAGAGCTGGCTAAGAGGTTGCGCGAGTACGCGGCTAAGGTGGGAGGAAAAGAGCAACTAGCAATAGAGGCCTTTGCCAGCGCTCTAGAGGCGATACCGAGAACGCTAGCGGAGAACGGAGGGCACGATCCGATAGACGTGATGATGGCCTTACGCGCAGAGCATGAAAAGGAAGGCAACTACTACGTGGGTGTGGACGTTTACACAGGAAAACCCGTCGACATGCTTAAGATGGGCGTCATAGAGCCTCTAGCAGTTAAGGCGACTGCTCTGAAGGCTGCTACCGAAGCAGCTGCCATGATATTGCGCATAGACGATGTAATAGCAGCTGCTAGGAGCGAGGCAACGAAGGAGAAAGGAGGAGTAGGGACTAAAGAGAAGGAGGAGGGCGAAGAGAAGGAGAAAGACTAAAACGCCGCTTTCTTTTTAAACAAATAGCCGTGAAAGAACTTGAGGTTGTTAATAACTGGGACGCCTTCTACTGGCAAGACGACTATAGCAAAGAGGTTGGCCGAGGTCCTAAATTATCGGCACGTCGAGGTTGCAAAGGTAGTAGTCGAGGAGAAATTGTATAAAGGTTTGGACAAAGCGAGGGGTAGCCTCATTGTAGATGTTAAGAGAGCTAGAAAATTTTTTGCGGCATATTTCGTAAAGCACCGCGATGTCATCCTCGACAGCCACGTTGTTGAGATATTTCCAAGAAATTTCATAGATAAGGTGCTAGTTCTAAGAGCGCATCCTCTCCTCATCTTAAAGAGAGGAGTCGAAAGAGGGTGGCCCTTGGAAAAATGCTTGGAAAATGCGCAAGCAGAGCTATTAGGGGTATGTCTTTTTGATGCCTTACGATTTTATGGGAGAAAGAAGGTCTGGCAAATCGACTGCACGTGTCGCTCGGTAGAGGAGGCTGTCTCAGAGATCCTAGACATACTCCGAAATAGGAGGAGAAGGAATATAGATTGGCTTACAGAACTTGAGAAGGAGAGGAGGCTCGACTTATTACTGGAGCTGGAAAAAGCTCGTGATCTTCCTGTAGATCTCTTCAAACTTCTGAGCGATTGTAGATAGGAAGTCTCCTGTGGCTTTGCCCGCGCTATTCAAGGTCGTGCTGACCCCTCCTAAAAGTCCTATGACCATAGATAAAATTATCGAGAGAAGCACAACTGAGATGCCTATAAGCATGCCCTCCTCTAAGAGCAATGACCCTCTAACGCTTTTCCTGCAATTTTTATACACGCTTCTCACGACCTCTTCTAAGACAAAGGGCTCTTAAACATATCCATAGGGTGGTAAGAATATTATCACGGCTAGAATTATGAAGCAAATGGCCAAGTCTTTGAATGAGGGATAACGAAGTTGAATTATGCAGGTGAAAACTGTGAAGATCGTTATAGACAATGAAGCAAATGATATAAAGACGAGAGCGCTGGGGATGGGGTTCACGAACGAAAACTTTGCAAACGCGAAGAACGTCTTCATAACAAGGCCCAAGGTCATGGACGAGGCCATTTGCAACACCCTATACTTTAACTTCTCCACGACTATGAACTCTCTGAGCTTTTTAGCGTTAAGATGAAGTGAAAAACTCAAGTCATGCAGTGAGGTTACGAGGTTCCTCAAAGAGGCTTCGTCTACGAGGTTAAGCTTTTCTAGTAGCGAAAAAGCCAGCCTCGTTAGAGGAGACGAAATCTTCGTAGCACTTGAAGGATTTGTCCTCTTGGCCCCTGAGGTCCTCCTGTAAAGCAGGTCCCTTACAATCCCCTTCGTCTTCAGTTGGGCTTCGGATTCCTTGTGGGACATTTTATATGTCTCTTTTAGTAGAGAGAGCAAATTCCTTTGACGGCCTAAGGACTCTATAGACTTCGTAGTGAATGAATAGAAGGCTTCGTAGTCAGTAAAGCAATTATTTAGTTCTGTTACCACTTCGATGCAATCCTTTATGACCGTATATACGAAGAAGGCCACAGTAAGAGAACAAGAGGAAGAGAGGAGGAAGTTTGAGGTCATCGAGAAGAAGAATAAGAAGGAGTTCGAAGCAAAGACAAGCGCTAAGAAGACGGCTTTGATGATTAAAGCCACAACGATCACCTAAATGAGGATTGAGGCGTAACGCTTTAAGACCACGATTATCAGTTGCAGGGTGATACCGTAAAATAGCGATGCTATGATTGGTAGTAGTGCGAGAACTCCTTCTTGGTGAAAAAGCGCTGAAATGATTATCACTACAGGGGCCATAGTGATGCTAGTAAGCACTATTGTGACGATGTTTCTAACGTTGGACGTGAACAATCTCTTTCTCAGGTCTTTTACGAGCTCTTGAAACAGAAGCTCATTGATCTTCTGCTCATTTCGAGTATATAGGTCGGAAAGACTCAGATTGAGGAAGGGGGTGTTAAAAGACATGGTCTCTGCGCTACGCCCCAAAGAGAGGTTCTGAGCAAGCAATTTCAGTTGCGAGGACAGTATTTGACGCGAGCTCTCAAGCCTCGCTAAGGCTATAAATGACGACAAATTGTTGCGATATATGTGACGCATTATCGACAGCATCTTAAGCAACAGAGGATTAGGCTCTGCCACAAAGCCGCGTCTCTTTAAGCCCTTTAGCTGATGACTAAAAATCAAGCTAAAAAACACTATTAAGAGCAACGATAACATGACAGTGTGCTCAGGTAACATATGCACCCTCCTTTGCGAGTCTTTGAATAAGGTCGTCAAACGCTTTGGTGAAGCGCTCGACATCGGGTGGAGGGCTTAATGCTAATGAGTTTAATAGCACCTTTAGCTCTTCGTATTCTTTCTCTAGCATAGCGCGGCTATTTCCTAGCTCTAATAGCTTGAGTATCGAAAGCGACTTAAAAACGTCGTCTAAGACGATATCGTGTAAGTCTCTTTCCGGGTCCCACTTATATATCAAACTTAGAGGGACGTCGAATAGATCGATGGAAGCCGACTTTGGCGAGCCGACGGCCCACACCTCCGCAACTCGCCTTAGAATTCTAGAGCCTTGATAGCACTTCACCATGTGGACTATCAAGTCTATGCCGCTCAAATCCTCCTTAGAGATGCCACAATGTAATACTAGGCGTCTTATTAGACCAAAGACTGACGAGGCATGACATGTGTGTATCCCTCGAAGACCTGCCGCAATGGCATGGAATAGAGCTTTAAAGTGTTCCCTCGACTGTAACTCTCCTAGGCAGATCCAGTCTGGAGTCCTATGTAAGAGTTTAATTATCTCCACGGATTTTTTCCGGGTTTTCTCTTCCACTTCAAAGGGCTCCACATAAAGTCTAAGTTGGTGGCGACCTTGACCTCTTTGGTCCAGGCTCTCGATAATGTCTTCTATGTAGACTTTACGCCAGTTCTTAGGAGTACATAAATCAAGAGCATTCATTAACGTGGTTTTCCCTGTTCCGGGCTCGCCACATATTATGATGTTCCTTCTATTTATGACGTGTAGAATCAAGAAGGCCGCTTCCTCTCGTGAGAGCACATTGTTGAGAAAAAGGTCTACTATCGTGTACACTCTGTGCCTCATCTTTCGAAGGTCAAGAGAGGGACCTTCATGAGAAAGAGGGGGTATGTCTATTGACGCTCTGACGATAAAATCGCCCATTTTCATGTTCCACTTCAAGGATGGATTTAAGTAATTTAGCGGTAGCCTGCTTTCAAGTAATACATGATTTATAAAGCGCTCTACATCTCTGTCACGTAAAGCCACATTACTTACACATCTTCCAAATTCCTCGTGGTCTACGTATACTCTTGTCCCAGGCCTGTCAAGATAGATCTCATCAACATGCTTATCCAATAAGAAGGGCATTAACTTGTGCACCCCCAAAGCTTTGTACGCCGAGAAGCATGCAACTTTCTTGGCTAAGCGGTCATCTCCAGGGGCTAAGTTCTTGCTTTTTATGATGTCCTCGAAAGTATCCTTTAAAAAGCATATTTTATCCCATAGAGAGTCCTGTTTTATCATCTCGTCGAAGACCTTCTCGTCAATGCTTTCAATCAACACATAGGATAGGTACTTTAATGCGAGGGGCAAATTTTGTGACACATAATAGAAATAATCAGACGACTCTGAGCAGCGTATCTCCACATTGAATATGTCAAACTCGTAAGTTTTGATTTGTAATTTTTTGAAATGAGAATCAGAGAAAACCGATTTCTTGACTTTCTGTGGGCGAAATACATCCTTATAAATTTCATTTCCAAGGACTCCTTGACCCTTCTCTATAAGTAGCGAGATCAATTGCGACCCTTCAATCTCTTTTAGAGAAAGCGCCAAGAGGGATTTAAGGCCCTCAACGCACCTCTTGTCTCTACACCGCGCTTTATTGGCCTCTAGAAAAGCTAGACGCAGGGAGTTGTAGAAGGCAAGAGGGTCAATATAGGCAACGCCTAAATCTTTGAAGAAGGATAGGTTATCCTTACAATCGGCGACGCTCCTATATAACACACAGGACTGAGAGCATTGGTGTTGCAAGGACCGAGAATTGCTGACGCAATATTTTGCCCAAACCCTCATGAAGGCTTTTCTAAGCTTGGAAAGCCTAAAAGAGTAGTCCCTCAACAACTCTACGGTTGAGGGGCTGTATTCTAAGAGGGAGTCCCCTTCTTGTACCAAAAGGGAAATCCCCTTCACACTCTCGCTTAATAGCGATAACCTTAAGAGTAACTTGCCCCTGCATACTTCATTGTTTACCATATCGGGTTTGTCCTGACGACATTTCACAGCAATCATCGTCCTTCCATCTCTAAACAATATTTTGATGCAGTTTTCGCTGAGGCAATGGGGTATCATCATTGTATTGATTTTGACTTAAGTATTTTATAGACCAACATCGCTAGGTAACGAGAACACGCAATAGCATGAGGCTATGCACATCTGGTTTCTGGTTTTAGGTTTTAGCGGACCCGAAAGGTTTTAGTCTATGCTTGAGGGACTATCCTTAAGTTCGACTTCGCACTTCGATATGCGGTAAAAAAGAGGGTACGTTACATGGCGATAGATATCATATTAAAAGAAGGCATACCCAAGGATTCCGTGTTCGTCACTGGTTTTCAAGGAATGGGCATCGCAGGATACATAGCTGTTAGGCATTTAATCCACACATTGAAGGCTAAGCCATTGGGTTTTGTGACTTTGAAAAGAATGCCCCCATATGTATGGATGGAGGAGAGCAGGCTTGCGACTCCCATACAGCTCTTTGGATATCAGAGCTTCGTCTTCATGCTAGTAGAGTTCATGCCCCCCATGCCAGATCTATATGCATTCATAGATAAGCTCTGTAAATGGGCTTCTAAAACATTTGTTGAGGCGTTTCTCATAGGTGGCCTTGACATAAGAGTAAGAAAAGAGGGAGAGAGCGAAAAAGCAAAGTTCGCCGCCACGACTAAGGCCGTGGACAAGGTGCTCAAGTTAGGGTATAAGATATTGGATAGAGGTTTATACATAACAGGCCCTCTAGCACTAATGCTCATGAAATTTGAGCAACTGGACTACCCAGCTCTAGCTGTATTAGCTTACGCGAACGCTTCAAGGCCTGACCCTATGGCCGCTGCGGTAGCCGTTCAATATTTTAGTGAGATGTATGGAGTTAAAGTGGATACCGATCAACTCATAAGAGATGCGCAGAGGATAGAGGCAGAAATCGAAGAAAGCCTAAGGAGAAAGCAGGAAAGGGTGACCGAGGTAAGCGCGCTGTACATCTAAAGGTTCTAAGGGGTATGAAAGGTTAGACGGCACATTGCTAGCCTTCGACTAATTCTCTCAATAAGTGGATTAAGTTTTCTAAATCCTCCATCGCGTAGAGTTCTTTTGATCGAAGGACTTTGACGATGTTACACGATTTTTTACATGCGACCTCCAAGTGCTCGCCCCATCGCTCGACGTCATTGTAAAGGAGTATGGTCTTGGGTTTGAGGATTTTTAAAAGCCTCGCCACCCTAGAGCTGACATAGACTTTAGATAGGGCGTCAAGTTTGCTAGGCGCTTCGTACTGCGATAGAGGAAAGAAACCGTCAAGCTCTATAGGAATTAAGCAGAAAGGATAATCATAAAGGAGCACCTTGATTTCCTTGTCGTCTTTGAAGGTGTCGTAGATTTTCTTAACCAATTCTTCAACAAAGTTTTCAAACGGCTGGCCATCATTCCTAGGTATTAGAACTAAGGTCCTTTCATGAAGGTTGCTTAAACAGTTCTTAAGCCTCTTAAAGTGCCTTGTAACCTTAGGTCTGAATATGTCATGGTAATCATAGAAGAAGAGGCCTGATATTAAGGGTTTAGTACTAGGGTCAAGGCGTTCAAGGAATGAGTTATATTTTCTGAACTTTAAGAATGCTGAGAAAAGACGCGAGTGGGCCCTCGATCTTAAAGAGACGTATTCCCATAAAGATCCTTCTTTTATTGATTGCTTAATTCTCTTGATCTCGCTGACAAGCGCATAGAGGTTGTGCAATGCTATTAGTCTCACTCGCAAGTTTGACGGCATTTCGTTGAATTCTTGAGGCGCGTACTTCGAACATATGGAGCAAGAACATGGGAAGTACTCTAAATCCTGTAATCTGTAGGTCCCGTAGGGTGTCATGTATCTATTTTCTTTAGCATAAATTATGTAAGAGGCTGAATCGAAGAGGTCGCAACCTAGCGCTACAGCCATTGGAAGCATCATCGGATGGCCAGCGCCGAAGAGATGGACAGGCTTCCCTAGTGGCAATATTGTCTTAGAAACATATATGATGTCGACCAACGCTTCATAGTTATACGTTTCCATGATCGTTGTTGGACTTCCTATAGCATAGATATCGAAGTCTAGCGTCGAGAGCTGTTTAGCGCAGTGCCGCACTATATCTATATAAGGTGCCCCCTGGACCGGCCCGACCCATAAAATGGTTTCATCATTCTTAATGAGCTGCAAGGCCCTTGCTCTCTCTATGGTCTCGCCAACTCTGCGCAAGGCCTCGTCATAAGACGTCATGCCCGTAGGATAGTCGAGTATTACCGCTATGTCGCTACCGCACCTTTCTTGTAGGGCTACGGCCTCTTCCGGGGTAATGTCAACTTCCCCATAGACCAACAATTGATAAGCCCCTGAGTCGGTCATCACGGGCCCGGAAAAGCCCAATAAGTCATGCACGTCGACCACATCGAGCTCCCGTAGGGCTCTTCGCACATGCAGTATGTTCGTTATAAATGCGTTAAACCCTAGTCCCTCGATGTCCTTAACTGTTATCGTGGCGTCAAACGGATTTATGACTGGAAAAAGGTAGGGGGTCTCTATCGTACCCCTTCTCGTTTTAAGCCTCCCTATCCTTCCTGCTAAGTCCTTGTCTAGAACTTCGAAGCTCATATCACGCCTTGCTCTGTAATTGCTTTGAAGCCACGAACTCTTCGAATATTCTCTTAACTCTTTCGGCTATCGGCCCCGAGCCCTCGACCACGCCTGATTCCGTTACTCGAACTCTATCCATTACTGTTATGACGCCTGCATCTTCGTGTAAAGTTACCATGTTTGGAAAGGCCTTTTCGAGGGCTTCGGCCAAGCCCTTGAGGTCGAAGGGCTCCTCCAACCTCAAAAGCTGAGCCACATAATTACCATTGATGAGTACCCTTGCATACGCGTCTCCCTTATCGTCCTTAGCGTTTGCTAAGATGAGCGTTAGGGTGTTTTGGTCGTAAGCTATGAGCTTGCCCTCATAAGATGAGCCACTTGCTGTGATGACTTTCACCTTTTTGTCTAAGAGGGAGGACAATTCCGTTAAAAATCTCCGTGCGGCTAGGGGTTGAAAACTACTCATCTTACATGACACCTCGCCGTTTCTATCAGGCCTAGAGTTGTAAGAGCTTGCAGATTAATTTATATCCTCGAGGGGTCCATCTTTGCTAGGTGTATTTAAATGACAACCGACATATTGATGGACATAGAAGCTGAAATCAGCAAAATAGAGAAGAGCGAGCTAAAAAACCTAAGCGTTGTTAAGTTCGTTGCTTCAGAGACCGTTAACGTCAGTTTAGAAATCCCTCGTTCTCTACTTCAAGTAAAAGAGGGAGGGAAGGCGCGCTTAGTCATAAGTACCAATCCCAGCATCGAGCAGGATGTGAATGCTTTGTTTCTATTTATGATATACAATATCGAAAAGGTCAAAAGCGGGAAAGAAGAAAGGACCCTCATATATGGATCCATCGGAGGGCTTCAAGTTAGAATAGAAGGCAAGGGGCTTCATAAAAAATTCAAGGCCGGAGACGAAGTTTACTTAGGAATTAAGTTACTGTAAGTATACTTTCACTGACCCCTCTCTGCCTACAACTCTAGAAAATCATTGCCACGTACATACCCTTGTTCTAGTACTTATTGCAATCGCTCATTTAACAAGTACAAGATAAGCTTTAACTTTTAGCTTTTTGGCGATAAGCCTTGGTGATCATGGTTGCATGGAACTGCTTGCAAAGAGTGTGGCGGGGTACTAGTACTCTCAAAAAATGGTGAGTATGTCTGCGAAAGTTGTGGACTCGTTCATGAGGAGGCTGGAACAGCCTTATTCAGTTGTTTGAAGACCAATGACAAGAGAAGGATGCAACACTTCGAAGTTCTTGACAAAACGCCTTTCAAAGTGCCGAGACTCTGGCGCAATATAGATAGCAACAGTATTGAGAAGGCCGAGGTAATGAAGTACTTTAGTAGATTAGATTTCGTCCAGCGGTATTACATTGATAAGCTCTCAATAAGGGCTATTCGAAGGGCTTACGCTGTTTTATTGTCCCTATGTTCGCTTCTTCCGACGCAATTATCATCAACTATTAAGAGGAGGGCTCTAGAAATGTACTACAGCGCTATCTTGAGATTAAGGAGTGTCAGAAAAAACCACGTAGCACTGATGACTGCTAGTTTTTATGTAGCTACAAGGGAAAGGTATAGAAAATGTGATCTGACCTTAAAGCAGATAATCATTCACTTGAGAAAGATGAGCATTAACGTATCATTTAGCGATGTCTTCAAGGCTATCTTCTTATTAAGGAAAGTCGTAGGCGTTGCTTTGAGGCCTAGAAGCCCTGAAGAGTTGTTATCCGTCGCGGTAAGAAAGGTTATGTGTGACGAAAGGGTCAAGAAAAGACTGCTAAAGAATAACATAGACTTCCTCAAATATTCAAAAGAGCTTTACGCAGAAACCTCTATGTTACTTAAAAAAGTTAAGTGCAGCAAAAGCCCCTTATCGCTTGTAGCCACAGCTCTATACACCGCTGACAAGATTTTGGTTTTGAAACATGGGTGGAAGGACGTGTTGACTCAGAAGTCTTTAAGTTCTGTACTAAACGTGAGCCCTTTCACTATTAGAGAGCTATACTATAAAACATTTAGAAAGCACATTTTTGGTGATCAAAATGAGGAGCAAGACTGTAAAGCTGACCTTAGAGGACTTGCTTGAGGTATTGTTAGGTCATGGAATTCAACCTAGGAAAATAGAGGCAATAATGGCCAGCTTGGGCATCCCTCAAGAATGCGTTAAAAGAGCATTAGCAAACATTATGGCAACATCTTCTCAAAGAGGGGTTAAGGAGAGCGGCTTAAAGGGAGAAGATCTACGACTGAATGGAGCTAACAACTAAGTAGTTGAATGAAAAGGGTCTACAAAGCGGGTTGTTTAGAATGATGAAAGTAATGGGCCGGCCCGGACTCGAACCGGGGACCTCCCGCGTGTGAGGCGGGCGTTCTAACCAGCTGAACTACCGGCCCTTCAAAGAGAGAGTCAGTCTCAGATTAAAGGCTACTTCTGGATTGAGCGCTTCTTCCATCTCAAGTTATAGGAGCGACATCTCCTACACCTTTCAGCGGTAGGAGCGTTTCGGGCACCGCACTTTCGACAAATCTTCACCATTAATAACTTCTTCTGGGCCATTTGCAACTTAAGCGGGTCGGTTATCGGCATAGGACTTCCTAAACTCTCCTTAAGAGTCTGTCAAATAAAACTTATCCTTGACTTTACTCGAGGTAGACCCGAGAAGCGATATAACTCCCAAGCCATGGTATAAAGAAAGCGAAACTAAGGGAGGAGACATGAAGGAGAACATCGTAATAATTGGACGAAAGCCCGTTATGAATTACGTCCTCGCATGCCTCACATTATTTCACCAAGGCTCTGGTGAGGTGACCATAAGAGCCAGAGGAAAGGCCATATCAAAGGCAGTTGACGTCGCGAATATTGTTAAGGAAAAGTTTATCCCCACAGCTAAAGTTAAGAGTTTAGAACTTGGCAACGAAAGAATCGTGACGGAAAGGGGGGAAGTTGTCAACTTAAGCACCATAGCAATAACATTAACAAAAGAGTGAGGGGTGCAAAGTGCAGTTTCCGATATGTTACTTCTGCCTAAAGACAGGTCTTCTCTGTAAGACTTGCTATGAAAAGTTGAAGAAAGGCGAGATAAGTAAGCTCGATATAGAAGTCGCTAAGTGGTTTCTAGACAACGAAGAGAAATACCCGCAGCTCAAGGACTGCACGTTCTATAAGGCTGTCCAAAAAGACGATTTTTTAGTAGTGCTTATTGGATGTAAGAACAAGAGGCTCACAGCACTTTGGAGGAAGTTAGGCAAGGTGTTGAGTGACGAAAAAGGAGTTAATGTCAGGATTATCGAAAAGACCTCTTCTTTAAGGGGGCTCTTAAGTCAGTTATTCTTTCCAGCTAAAGTTATCTCACTAAATACGATTTGGTTGCCTGACGGCTCTTGTGAGAGCACGATCAAGGTAGCACCAGAGGACTTAAAGAAGCTGCCTGCTGATGTAAAGGCACTAGAAGAAGTGATACGAGAGTTGGTAGGAGAGACAGTTTATATTGCTACCTGATAAATGTATTCTGGTAATGATGCCAACCATAGACCTCATGGAGACGTGGAGGAAGACTCACAGAAACTCTGAAGTTGCACAGCTGCCTGACGGATCTGAGGTAGTGCTGATTGGCTGGCTTCATGAGATAAGAGACCTGGGCAATATTAAGTTCTTACTTCTACGGGATGCATCGGGCATCGTCCAAGTAACGATTAAGAGAGGAGCTGTTGATCAAAGTCTACTGGAGAGGGTCTCCCAAATAACTCGTGAGAGCGTCATAGCGGTTAGGGGCGTAGTCAAGAAGAGTGAAAAGAGCAGGCTCGGAGTAGAAGTGTTGCCTCATGAAATTAAGGTGCTCAATATATCTAAAGCCCCTTTACCTTTGGAAGTTACGGGCAAGGTCCCGGCAGACTTCGAGACCCGTATGAGTTCTAGGTTCATGGACCTGCGAAGGCCGAGTGAAGTCTTCGTCTTCAAGCTGCAACACGAGGTTTTAAAGGCCATAAGGGCTTTTTTGGACGAGAAAGGGTTTATTGAAGTCGTAACGCCAAAGATACTTGTCTCTGCGACCGAGGGTGGCGCGGAGCTATTTAAAGTGCAATACTTCGAAAAGACGGTCTATCTAGCTCAGAGCCCCCAGCTCTACAAAGAGGTTCTAACAAGCTGTTTTGAAAGAGTATATGAAATAGGAGTTTACTTTAGAGCCGAGGAAGTCAATACCCCTTACCATCTCAATGAGTTCGTGTCGGTAGACATAGAAGCTGCATTCATGGACTATAAGGATGTCATGGAGATCTTAGAGGAGTGCATAATCCACGTGTATCGATATTTAAGAGAAAAACACTACGATGAGTTAAAGAGAATTCATGGTGAGTTCAGGGAGCCCGAGACACCCTTCCCAATAATCACGTACTCTGAAGTTATAGAGCTTTTGCAAAGAAGAGGAGTAAACGTAAAGTGGGGCGACGATCTAACGACGCCTGCTCTAAGAGTGTTGGGCAAGGAATACGATGGTTACTATTTTATAATTGACTGGCCGAGCGAGGTGAAGCCCTTCTACATAAAGCCCCGCCGAGGCAATGAAAAAATATGTGAGAGCTTCGACCTCATGTGGCATCACATAGAGATCGCAAGCGGTGGGAGTAGGATATACCTTCGAGAAGAACTAGAGGAAAGCATCAAGCGCAAGGGGCTTAACGTTGAGAGCTTTAAAGAGCATTTGAGGACCTTTGACTACGGAATGCCGCCTCACGCCGGTTGGGGGTTGGGGCTTTCAAGGTTCCTCATGGTGTTGACCGGTAGGCAAAACATAAGAGAAGTGGTGCTCTTCCCGCGCGACAGAACGAGGTTGACTCCCTAAGTCAGCAAGGTTGTTAAGAAATGGCAGGAGGTCCTTTCTATTGGTGCATGAGGTACAACGTTCCTCTTCTCTCTAAGAAGTGCGATGTGTACGAAGACAAGGTAGGAGCCCTTGGACAAGAGGTTTTACGTATTATTCACGGACACTGGGAATAGAATATCCTGAGACGATAAGCTATAGAGAGGGTTCTAAGACGGCTGAAGCTTGAAGACAAGACTATGAAGACAAGCTCGCTTACAGGCTTTTTTAAGGCTCTTGAGCTCTTCGGTCCTCTAGCTCGAGACTTTAGGTGGTGTTGCAAGACTTGCGAGTTAGCGCCTATAGCCTATGCCATAAAGAACTTGGGAGGAAGATGCTTAACGTTCATCGGTTTACGTGGAGTAGAGTCAGCAAAGAGGAAGAAACAGGCTCCATGTGGAAGGGCATATGGATCAAGGGGCAATTGGGTGTCTCTCCGATACACGATTGGAGCACGCTCACCGTGTGGTTATACTTGTTCAAGGAGGGGATGGAGTTGAACCCTCTCTATTACAAGGGGCTTGGGAGAATAGGCTGTTGGGTCTGTCCCAGCATGGACTTAGCTGAAACGCGCATAGCCGAGGAGGTGATGGGCCCTTTATGGCAGGGATATTTGAGGAAAGTATCTGATGTGCTCTCCTTGGGCGAAAGAGAAGTGAAATTGGGTCTTTGGAGGTGGCGTTTCAAGTTCCCTAAATGGTTAAATGTCGAGGAAGTGAGCAAAGGCCCGATGCAGTGCTTGTTCGAGAAGAAAGAGGTCTGGATCGAGCGTGAAGGCGATTTCGAGAAAATACTTAGCGTGTTAAAAACCATGTACGAAGTGCGTAAAGAAGACGAGGAAAAATAGCATTGATGGACGAAAGGAGAAGAATCGCGAGCTTAGTGAAAGAGGTAAGGAGGTAAGAAAGAGGTAATAAGATAATCGTAGAGGCACAAAATAGAGATCGAGTTAAAGTCTTTAGAGGCATAGCTCGCGCTTTACTACGTGTGAAGTGCATGCTATGTTACGCGACGTGCCCCAACGAAGCCATAATGATAAGACAAAACAACATTGAGATCCTGACAGAGAAATGCATGGCTTGCGGCGAGTGCAATTACACATGCCCAATATGGGCTTACAGCCTGAAAAGCCCTCATATTGCGAAAAGGTTATTAGCCTAAATACATTATCTTAGGCTGAGTTTTTAACGACGCGGAGATGACTAATATGTTTACGCCACCAAGCTTGGGGTATGACAGAGCGATAACGGTCTTCTCGCCGGAGGGGAGATTGTACCAAGTCGAGTATGCGTTGGAGGCAGTTAAAAGAGGATGGACGACTTTGGGCATAAGATGCAGAGACGGCGTAGTGGTTGCCGTGGAGAAGAAGAGGATCTCACCCCTCGTAGACCCCGAGACCATGGAGAAGATATGGAAAGTGGACGATCATATAGGAATCGCGTATGCTGGGTTGGCCTCTGACGGAAGGGTCTTAATTGATAGAGCTAGGATAGAGGCGCAAATATACAGGTTGATATACGACGAACCCATAGACGTCGAAGTTATAACTCGTAGGATAAGTGATCTCAAACAATTATATACACAGCATGCAGGGGTTAGGCCGTTTGGTGTCTCGTTCATAATAGCAGGAGTCGATAGAAGTGGAGCTAGACTGTACATGACGGAGCCCAGCGGCGCGTATGCAGGTTATCACGCTGTAGTCATAGGTGCTGGCTCACAGACAGCTCTCGAGATCCTCGAAAAACATTACAACCAAAGGATGAGCATGGAAGAGGGCATAATGTTAGCACTTAAGTGCATGGAGGCTGTGGTCGAAGGAGGGCTAAGCGTCGAGAAAATAGAAATAGCAGTAGCCGAAGTTAAGACTGGACGCTTCGACAAGCTAAAGGCTCAAGAGGTCAGGGAGTTGATAGAGAAATTTAGAGAACAGATGAAATAGTTATGAGTAAAGGCGAGCATTCTATAGCAAGGCTCGTCCTCGGGCCAGAGAAGTTCGAAATACTCATAGACCCTGAGAAGGCTTGGCAGATAAAACAAGGAGCTAGGGTCGACATTAGAGAGGCCATGATAAGTGACGTGATATACAAGGATGTTAAGAAGGGGTTGAGGGCTTCGCGCGAGACTCTTCAGAAGGCCTTTAAGACCCTCGACCCCTACGAGGTGGGAAAAACTATAATTCAACGAGGAGAAATTCAGCTAACAGCTAAGCAGAGAAAGGAGCTTATAGAGAGCAAGCGCAAACAAATAGTAGCATACATATCAAAGAACTGCATTGACTCGAAAACTGGCTTGCCGTTGCCTTCGACTAGGGTAGAGCTGTTACTAAATGAGGCCAAGGTCCCCATAGACCCCTTCAAAGATGCCAAAGAGCAAGCATTAGAGGTAATCAAAGTATTGAGGACCAAGATTCCCATAAAAATCTCGAAGACATTGCTGGAGATAAGAGCTTTTCCTCAGCACGCCAGCAAAGTCTACTCCTTAGTACCCCGCTACGGTGAAGTGCTAAAAAGTCAATGGCTAGAAGATGGCTCTTGGAAAGGTGAAGTGGAGGTTCCTGCTGGATTGCAATTGGAATTAATCGATAAGCTTAACGCGATGACGCAAGGGAACATTGAAATAAAGGTTATAAGCAAGGGCTGAGACCCTATGCCCATTTACGTTAAGGATTGGGATCTCGTAGTTCCCGGAGAAGTCTTGGCAGAAGGGGATTATGTCGCTGGTCCTTACGTGTATAAAGAAGGCAACAAACTATTTGCTACTGTTATCGGGATAGCGGAAATTAAGAGAGGAGTCATAAGGGTAGTACCATTGCAGGGGCCTTACATACCTAAGGTGGGCGACGTGGTCATAGGGATAGTCGTAGACTACTTGCCCACGGCCTACGTCCTTGATATAAACTCCTCCTACAAGGCCATATTACAAGTAGCGGAGATATTACCTCCTCAAAAAGAGGTAAACGCCTTAGCCGAAGACTTATCTAAGTACTTAGATGTAGGAGACGTTGTTGTGTGCAAGGTTGTGAGGTTTGACAAATACTCAGACGTTGTAGTTTCTTGCAAAGGTAAAGAACTAGGTAAGATAGCTGATGGAAGGCTAATTAAAGTTAGCCCGGCTAAAATACCAAGGCTCATAGGTAGGAAGGGGTCCATGATTAACTTGATCAAGAGAGAGACCGGGTGTAAAATGATGATAGGACAAAACGGCTTCATATGGATAAAAGGCAAGGACCCAGCGTCCGAAGTTTTAACAGAAAAGGTCATACGAAAAATTGATGAAGAGGCCCACATAAGTGGGCTTACGCAACGAGTTCAGGTCATGTTACAATCGGAGAAGAGAGGCTGATGTTTAGTGAGCGTAAAGGGCAAGGAACTCACGTTGATAAGTCCTGATGGTAGGAGGCTCGACGGCAGGAGGCCAGACGATATAAGGGAGCTCAAAATAAAGGCCGGGATATTGGAGAACGCCGGCGGCTCTGCTTACGTCGAATTGGGCAACACCAAGATCTATGCAGCCGTTTACGGGCCGCGTGAGGTGCATCCTAGGCACTTGGCCCTGCCCAACAGAGCCGTCATAAGATGCAGGTACCACATGACGCCCTTTTCGGTCGAGGAGAGAAAATCGCCTGCGCCTACTAGGAGAGAGATAGAGCTATCGAAGGTGATAAGGGAGTCTTTGACTCCAGCAATAATCGTGGAGCAATTCCCATTTTCGGCAATCGATATCTTCATAGAAGTGATTAATGCGGATGGGAGCACTCGTTGTGCAAGCATAATCGCGGCGTCCGTCGCATTGGCATCTGCAGGCATACCTATGAAGGACCTCGTGGCGGCGTGTTCTGTAGGCAAGATAAATGGCGTGCTTGTCCTCGACGTCACTGACGTCGAGGATAAAAACGGAGAAGTCGACATGTCTTTTGCCATGATGCCCAATAGAAATGAGATAACCTTGCTCCAGCTAGATGGAGTGTTAAGCCTCGAGGAGATAGAAAGAGCGATTTCTATGACCAGTAAAGCTTGCAAGGAGATATACGAGAAGCAAAAAAGTGCTCTAAAGGAGAAGTACATCGAGCTACGAAAAGCCGTTGAAGAGGGCGCTAGAACATGATGCCAAAGCTAAAGAGGCAAGAAATAGTGGACCTCCTTTCATCTGGGAGGAGGATCGACGGGAGAGGGCTAGAGGAGCTGAGGGCTTTGGAGATTAGATGTCGAACTGTGAAGAACGCTGAAGGCTCAGCTGAGGTTCGGCTTGGCAAGACTTTAGCGATAGCAGGAGTGAAGACGAGCGTGGGGACGCCCTTTGCAGACACTCCTAACATGGGGGTGATGATAGTCAACGCAGAGTTCCTTCCAATAGCGTCGCCTACTTTCGAGCCTGGTCCCCCCGATGAGAACGCCATAGAGTTGGCAAGGGTCATCGACAGAGGACTAAGAAGAGCCGGGATGATAGACTTAGAGCAACTTTGTATAGTTCCCGGCAAAGCCGTGTGGGAAGTGTGGATCGACATATATGCCCTGAACCACGACGGCAACCTCATGGATGCCTCGGCTTTAGCGGCCGTTGCGTCTATCTTAACAGCAGAGATGCCCAAAGCCATGGTAAACGAAAAGGGCGAAGTGATGATAAACAAAAGCGAAAAACAGAAGCTACCAATAAAGAGCATACCGATCACGGTCACGATAGCCAAGATAGGTGATAAACTGGTGGCCGATCCAAGCCTGGACGAGGAGGAGGTCGCGGACGCGTTTCTGACAGCAACCTTTGTGAAGGACAACGTCTGCGCCATTCAAAAGAGGGGAGAGAAAAGCTTAACTGCAGAGGAGACTTTGAGGGCTCTTCAAATAGCAAGGCAAAGGGCTCGTGAGCTCCTCAAAATAGTTAAGGAGGTCGTGGGCAGTGGGTAGAATGAAGAAGGTCAAAACTACTGGCAGGTTCGAGGCGAGGTATGGGGCGACGATAAGGAAGAAGGTGGCAGAAATAGAGGTGATGATGAGGGGCCCTCACAGGTGTCCTTACTGCTATTCAGTGGGCAAGGTAAAACGTAAAGCCGTGGGCATATGGTATTGCAGGAAGTGCGGGACGATTTTCACCGGAGGGGCTTACGTACCGAAGACTGGGCTATGATCGAGCCCCCGTCTAGCGTCAAGTACGTGATATCGACATGTCTTAGACCTTCGAGAAGGCTGCGCACTTTTGGACGAGATCTGGCACACGCTTTAATTAGCGGTCATTTCATAACTCGAGGCAAGAAGAGGATACTGGACCTAAAGGGCCTAGCCTTAAACTTTAAAGCCTCTAGATTGATCATAATTCAAGCCAGGAAAGGCAACCCCAGCAGGTTGAATTTTTACGACGCAACTCTCAAGGAGGTACCACTCTTAGGCTTGCTACTTGTGTCAGGCGTAAAGCTGGTTAGGGAGCAAAAACACACTACATGGGCTCCTCAGCAAGCGAAGCTCGTCGTCGATTACGACCTAGAAGCTGTCCCCTCAGAGGTAAGGCGAGAAATAATGTTGATTCCTACATTATTTGACTTGGAGGTCAGCACGACGGAAGATGATAGGTGGGTTATGAAAGTTTCATGGACTGAAAAGGGCCTTGAGATTTCATTTATGGACAGGGGACGGGCTCTGTCGTTTGGCCCAGTCATAAGGGTGAAACGGGTTGTGCTATCGACAACATAGCGCAAAGATAATCATCGAAGGCGAAGAACACAAACTCGGCGTGTTGTTCTCGGCCCTCAAGCCTGAGAGTGAAGACAGGGGTAGGGGGTTTTCGGCTGAGATATCCATCGACGAGGAAAAGTTAATAATAAGATTGAGTGCTAAAAGCTTAAGTAGGTTAAGAGCGGTAACGAATTCGTATTTGAGGTGGATAAAGTCGATATTTGAAGTCATTGAGAGTGGTGATGTAGTTGCAGGCGCAAATCCCACCAGAAGTGCAGCATAAGATAATGCAACTACAGGAGTTGCAAGAAAGGATTAGGACACTTACCTTGCGAAGACAACAGCTTGAAGTGGAGCTAAGAGACGTCGAAAGCGCATTAGACGAGCTCAAAAACGTCGGCGAGGATGCTTCCATCTTTAAGTTTGCTGGGAGGGTTTTGATGCGCGTGAGCAAGGATGCTATGGTCAAGGAGTTGACGGAGAAGAAGGAGACTCTGGAACTGCACATAAAGACATTAGAGAAACAAGAAGTCCACGCTCGGAAGAGATTAGAGGAGTTAAGACAAGACTTGAGCCAGAGCCTAGTGAGCGTATCGATGTAAATGAAGTGTTCCACGAGATATAAATGCCCAATGTCGAGGAAATGCTTAAAAAAGTCCAAGAAGCAACTATAAATTACTTAATGGGCCTAGTACAACCCAAGGAGCTCATAGATGCGTGCGTCTCCCTATCCTTTGAGGACGGCGTCCTAAACGTCGAGGTTGAAGTGTCTTTACATGAAACAAGCTTGAAGAAACCTACCGAAATAGCTAAGAAAGTTGCACAATATGCGCTCGATCTATTCGATAACATATGGAGGGAGGGCCTTGAGAGAGGTTCTCTTAACAAAGATGGTAAAAAAGGCCAAGAAAATAGTCATAACCAGCCACCAGAACAGTGACGTTGACGCTGTGTTGAGCTGTTACGTTGCGAAGAAGATTATCAATAAACTTAATCCACGAGCTATAGTCAGCATAATAACGCCCGGAATGAACCTTCAAGCGAGAAAGGTAGCTGAAAGCTTGGAGATCGCGACTGAGATCGTTGAAGGGGATGACCTTCCCCCATATGATCTATGCCTACTGGTAGACGTCAATAATTTAGCGCACATAGGTGCGTTGAAGGACCACGTAGCGAAGGACAAGCCAGTAATAATAATAGATCACCACCGACCTTCGAGTGGCATGCCTTCTAACGCTTTTTCAATAATAGATGATGGGGCTGTGGCGACGGCGGAGGTCATATGCGACATTCTGATGAATTTAAATTTAAAACCAACGAGAGAAGAAGCGCGGTGCCTATTGATCGGCATACTTTCGGATTCTAGGAGGTTAATGATGGGGACCGAGAAGACGCTACGAGATGTAGCCTTTTTACTATCTCACGGTGCCTCGCTACCTGAAGCCGTCACTGTCCTCAGCATGCCGATGAGCTATTCCGAGAAGATAGCGAGGCTTAAGGCTTCGCAAAGGGCATCGTTGTACTCCTTAGGCCAATGGGTTGTGGCCGTTTCAAGCGTAGGTTCACATGAGGCTTCAGCGGCGAGGGCGCTAATTGATTTAGGCGCTGATCTGGCTGCTGTTTGTAATGAAGTTGACGGTGAAGTTAGGCTATGTGCTAGGGCCAGCGAGGAGTTCGTTAAGAACACGAATGTGCACCTCGGAGAAGAGTTGGAAAAGCTGGGTTCGATTATGTCTGGCTCAGGAGGGGGCCACGCCAGCGCCGCCTGCGTCACCGTCCCAAGACGGTGTAGCGAAGTTATAGACGGATTTCTCACACTTGTGAGTAGCAAGCTAAAATTGCCCACCAAGAAGATAGACTAAGACGGCATATGGAGTGAGAGAGTAAGAGGTCACAAGCGCAAATATCGCTTAATTCTCAAGCATCTTCATTGCTTCCTCAAAACTTCTTGTTACAATCTTCTTGTCGTAACCAACGTCGACTACATCCCATGGGGCCTCTTCTTTCGGCTTAAGGAAGTCCTTCGGCAAAAGTCTCATCATAGCGGCCCACGACTTTAACTCGAGCTCTGCCAACTTCACTAAATAGGGGCCCAGCTCGTCATCGCCGAGAGAGAGTATGGCCTGGAAAGCGGCCCTATAAGGATTTAGAGTCTCAAGCTTCACCCTAGGACCTCTCAAAAGCTTTGAGTAGAGTTTGTAGCTCCTCTTCACCTCATCTGGCTTGGGCGGAGGAAGCCATTGGAAGGGCGTGTGCGCTTTAGGTATCAAGGGGTTCATAGATATGTGAAGCGCTGTTCTGCCCTTAGACATGATTTTAAGGATCTTCTTGATTAGTTGAGCGCTGCTTTCTAAGTCTTCTTTGGGCAGACATGTGATTAAGTAAAACTTTATCTCCGCAAGGCCTTTGTCCACAATCATTTGCACGACATTTTCCAACACTTCATCGTCGTAGGTCTTGCCCAGAAAAGCTCTGTTCGCTTCAGACAGCGACTCTACTCCGAGCGCTATGGTCCTTTGGCCCCCTCTCTTAGTGAGCTCTAAGAGTTCTTCGTCAATGACTTCAGGTCTAAGAGATGGTATGGATAGGCTGAGGTTCCTCGACAACACCTCTACGCATATGTCCTTAAGCCACGGGACGTCAAAGATGCCCGCGCCGATGAGGACTACGCTATTGGCTCTGCTTCTCAAGGGGCCTTCGTCCAGCAAGTCCCTTATCTTGCTTAAGCTCCTATACCTAAGGGGGCCGTTGGTCCAAGACACGAGGCAGAATCTACACCTTCTATTACATGATCGAGAAACCTCAAGGCAAAAGGCATTTGCGAAAAGAGGGTCGATGAGCGCATCAGTGCTCGCAGCGGTGAGCTGAGCTAATATGTGAGGGGCCTGGTCGAGGTCCAGAGCTAGACATCTCTCCGCCCTATCCTTGCCGTGGCGATAAACAAACTTTAAGTTGCCGACGTCCTCTATCTTCCTTCTCTTGCTCGATTTCGACTTCAATACCTCTAATAGGTCACTGAGGCAAGGCTCCAAGTCGCCTACGAAGACGCAGTCCACTATTTTTGAGACTGGCAACGGGTTGGCTGACACAGCCTGGCCGCCAGCAATTACTATGGGATCGGCCTCACCGCGCTCGTCTGCAATAGGGTTTAGGCCAGCATCTAAGAGCATTCTCACCATGTTCACGTAGTCCTCTTCGTATTGAAGCGTAAAGGCGATGACGTCGAAGTCCCTCAGTTCTGCTCCACTCTCAACGGTCCTGAGAGGTTTTGTGAGGAAACACCGCTCGCACAGCACTTCGTCGTCTAGGTTAAACAGGTAATAGAGCTGTTGAACCGTCAGGCCAGTCATTCCAGCTTTATAGACGTTTGGATAGCAAAGGGCTATCTTCAACTTGCTCCTCTGCCAGTTCTTCCTCACCACGTTGTACTCTAGGAAGCTAACTTTTTTCGCTAAGTCCATTTTTGAGGCTCTCCCAGCTTAAACGAAGAGCAGGCCGACACTTAACTTAAACATACTTAAACATAAAAATGAGGCACACTACTAGATCATGAGGTTGAAATCGGGAAAGCCTAAGCTGGTTGCTGGAGGGTCTTTGCCTCTTCGCTTTCGAGCGGTACTTGAAGGAGCTTGCTCTTCATCGCTTCGACTTTTCTTAGTGGGTATATCTTCTTAGCCTTGTTGTAGGCATCGGACGAAATCTTTCCGAGGACCAGTTCTTGGACGAAGTCATCGAAGTTTAACTGCGACGCCTTCTCCTCCACCACCTGCCTCATTATTGCTCTTATAGCCGATTTTTGAGAAGTCTTGGCCCTCTTCACTGTCACAGCTAACATGAAGATCCTCACTCGATACCCATCCTTGGTCTCGACGTCAAAAATGCTGTCCACCCTCGAGGAGCCTCTTCTAACTAGGCTCCTCACGTAGTCCCTAGCAAGCTCATGTCCTTTAAAAATGGTGTACGCCTTGTCCTCCTTGACCTTAATGATCTGAAAGCGTAGCTTTATGTGTTGATGCGAAAAGTCATTTGTGATGCCGTATAGAGTGGTCCAGAAGGTCCTCTTAATGACTTTTCCAGGCGAAGATGCCATTGTCTTGCCCAGTTCTGCGAACCCGAAATACTTTGGCGCCAATATGGTTATCCATACCTTGGGTTGCGCCTTTATCGCTTTTACCTTCTTTGAGGACAATCAGAGGACACCTCTTAATCGCATCACCGAGCGTTTTCCCGTGACGTCGACTATAAGCGTAAAGACGCCGATTTAAACCTTTTCATTCGGCCACTAAGAGGGGTCGCCCTTACTTAGTAGTTTAAGGAGGGGTTGTAGACAGATGAATATGTCGTTCATGGTATTTATGATAGTTCCGACGTCTTCGGCTTCGATGATTATTTTTACGCGAGATTCATCAACCTTATCGACCCTTAACTTTAAGTTCTCGGGGAGTTTTGCGTTATCGGGGTTCAAGGCTTTCATCACGACGTCGACGAGGCCCGGGAACAGCACAAGAAGCTCTAACGCAGTTCTCTTTTTGCTCTTCTTCAAGATCGAGCCCCTGCTTTCAAAGACTTGCCAACCAATAGATCCACAGTCTTTATGAAGGTGTTGAGAGATTCAGAGGGAATTATAGCTCCCGCAGCATTTTCGTGGCCGCCACCACTACCACCCACCTCTTCGGCAGCTGTCTTAATCATGAGGCCCAAGTTGACCCCCCGCTTCGATAGAGCTTCATGCATGCGAGCTGATACCTTGACCTTGCCTTTGATTGAATGGGCTAGCGATATCAGGGGCTTAGATGCATCGCACATGTAAGAGGAGACGGCTATGGAGGCTACGGCCCCTAGTATCCTTTCATCAACGACGTTCCTCATGTCCATGACTTGCACGTTATTTAGCACCCGCATGTAGGAGGAATTGCTACGCAATAGAGATAGGTATTGAGCTAACCTCCTCCTATACTCTAGGGATATAGCCTCGGCTTGGCTTAAGGCCTCCTCTTTATCCCCTAGGCCTACAGCTAGGCCGACTCCATGCTTTCTTAGTCGACCGCACGCGTTCAACGTTTGCGCAAATTCATGAGCATACCTTAACGGCGAATCCTCGGGTTCATAGAGGAATTCGTAGATGAAGCCGAAGAGGGCATTTGCTGACTGAGGACTAAACCCTTTCATTAACAGGTGCTTTATCACTGCCGTGGCCAGCTTAGAGATCTCATTAACGCTTAAGTCCTTGTACGTCGTTAAAGAGCCGTTAGACTTCTTTAAAGTTATGCCCAAGCTCTCTAAGAAGCGCTCAGAAGCTGCTTCGTCGTACGTTAAGCCAGGCAATAAGGGGTCCACAGTATACATGAGTGACTTTACTAGAGGATAACGCGGAACGCCATAGAGCCTTAGCCCTGTGAACCTTCTGACCCAGCCTCTCTCTATCGCTTCTTGAGCTATCACCCTGTTCAGTCCCATAAAGCCTTGGGCGCCTTCCTGTCTATCGCCTATGGCGCCAGCCATGGCAAGATACGCTATCTCGTGGTCTAAGACTTTCATGCTCTTAGACACAAAATATGCCAGCCCTGAGGCGCTGACGTCCCTTCCACCGTTGAGCCCGAAGACGTGCGGGTTTAGCTCTCGAAGCTCTTTGTCAACGACTTCCGAGCTCCTTAAAGGCTCGTGGTGGTCAATTACGCTGGCTGGGAGAAGGCCTTTGTCTGCTATGGCTCTTACAGCTGAACTACCCAAGTCGACAAAGACGTAATGATCTCCCTTTGGGAGAGAGGTCAAAGTCTCCTCGTCTATCTGGTCTACGACCCTTACCACGAAGGCTCTCTCAATCTTCATGAGCAACCTAGCTATTATCGATGCGGCCGCCAGTCCATCAGCATCGTAGTGGGTTACTATTACGTATAGGCCGGCTGAAGAGCTCTCAATGCTCTCAGCTATTTGAAGAGCTACATCACTTAACTCGAATGGTCCCTCAAGCTGTCCATCACTTGAGACCATAGCTTATTCAGCTTACGCTATCACGCTTATCTTTCCGGGCTCATATTCCCAGTCCTGAGGCAGTACTCCCTTTCGCTTATAGTATTTCACAAGCCTATGTATTTTAGATTCCGTAAGCTGAAGACCTCTGAGCGAGAAGTAGTCCTTCGGATGTTCCTCTAAGTGGCGCCTTATCCTCGTGGCCTTCTTAATCAAATTGGCGAGGTCTTCTGGAATTTGGGGGGCTAACCCTTTTTCAGCAAGTACTTGGGTCAGCTTCTTCCCTATGATGGCCTTAGTCAATGCTATCCCGTGCTGGTCTCTAAGCAATGTACCGATCATCGATGGGGCGTAGCCCTTCTTAGCATAATCGACGATCAGAGAGATTACTTCATCCTCGGACACCTTTAGCTTTGCCGCTACATCACTTGTTATGGGCCTCGTCGAATGGGACTTCCCCTTCTTTTTGCCTCTCCGCACCTTGTCGACACCTTCCAGTTAAACTTTATGGAGTTACACATAAATATTACGTGTAATGAGATGAACTTCTATGCTTACGCGGATCGCCTACGTCACTGACAACCCCCACAAAGCGCGCGAGAGTTCCTCTATACTGAGAGAGCTGGGCGTAGAGGTAGAAGTCGTGCAGGCCAGCATACCAGAAATTCAGTCTGACGACGTAGTGAAGATAGCCAAGTTTAGAGCAAAAAAAGCTTATAAATTACTGAAGAGGCCGGTCATAGTGGAGGACGCTGGATTATTCATAGATGCGCTTAATGGTTTTCCGGGCCCCTATTCTTCATACGTCTTTAAGACCATAGGGGTCAATGGAATACTTAAGTTAATGAGGGGTGAAAGGAAGAGGGCGGCTACCTTTAAGTCTGTGGTAGTGTTTCACGACGGGAGGAAGGTGCGTACCTTCGTGGGCCAAGTGAGGGGGAGGATATCCTTTGAGCCCAAGGGATCGTCGTGGGGGTTTGATCCGATATTCGAGCCCAAAGGCCTGAAAGGACTTACGTACGCTCAACTGCTTCCTGCGATCAAAAACAAGGTGTCCCACAGGAGAAGGGCTCTCGAAAAGCTCGCCCGGTACTTAATAAGGAGGGCCAAACATTTAAAAAGAGAGGAGGGCTAACGCTCTCTTTGCTTAAGAAAAAGGAGGGTTAGCATTGTCTCTAAAGCCCGTAGAAGCTGGGTCGCTCAAGGAGGGCTCCTTCGTTGTGATAGACGAGGAGCCATGTAAGATAGTCGAAGTAGAGAAGTCAAAACCAGGAAAGCACGGCTCGGCAAAGGTCCGAATAACTGCTGTGGGGGTTTTTGACGGAGTTAAGAGGAGCATAGTCGTGCCAGTGGACCAGAAGGTCGACGTCCCGATAATCGAGAAGAAGGTCGCCCAAGTCATATCAATAACGCCGGCGGGCGTCCAGTTGATGGACCTCTCAAGCTACGAGGTCTTCGAGGTGGCCAAGGAGGTAATAGAGGCGGACTTATTTGACAAAATGGCGGTAGGAACCGAGGTAGAGGTATGGGAGTTACTAGGCAAGAGGAAGATCATACGGAGGCGGTAGATGTCTGAGCAATCCATTAAACCAAGGTGATGCGCATTAAGGATCAAACGCGTGGGCATAGTCTCAAGGCGAGGCCTAAAAGAAGCGTTGGAAGTCATAGAGAAGGTCTACCCGTTATTTAAAGCAAGAGGACTGGAGGTCTTCGTCGACCAGGAAATCGCCAACGCCTCGGCAAATCCGGACGTCAGGCGCTCGGCCTCGCCAATCCATGATTTGAAGAAGACCGACATGATCGTAGTGCTCGGAGGAGATGGCACGATATTACAAATCGTGCGAATGCTCAAACCTCCTCTCAGGATCTTAGGCGTCGATATGGGCCATATGGGCTTCCTTTGCGAAGCAGCGCCTGAAGAGCTCGAAGAGGTTATGGACAAGATTTTGAAGGAAGAGTATTACGTGCAAAAAGTGAATTTGTTGTCCGTGAGCGTGAATGGGGTGGAGAAGGGCGTTGCGCTCAACGACGTCCTCGTCCTCACGTCAGAGCCGGCCAAAGTTTTAGAATTCACGGTTAAGGCCGATGGGATTGAGATATTTGACGGCAGAGCCGACGGGGTCTTAGTGTCGTCGATTGTCGGCTCTACGGCCTATGCTCTTTCGGCGGGTGGCCCCCTCATAGACCCCCTCGTGGAGTGCTTGGTGGCCGTAGTGTTGAATCCCCTGAAGTTGGGCGCTAGGCCCATAGTGCTTCCACCAAGTAGCAAAGTCGAGGTGTCGTTCCCCAAGCACAGCTCTAGAACGGCATCGATATACTCTGACGGGGCCTTCGTTTGTCACGTCAGTGTAGAGGACGTCGTAGAAATATGTAGGTCGAGCCACCACCTAGAGCTCGTCAGGGTCGAGGACCTCAGGAAGGCCTTTTACAAAAAGTTCTACGAGGTACGCATTCGTGGAGGAAAAGAGCGCCCACGTAAGGTGTAATGAGTACGCTGTCGTCGATACCAGTGCACTCCTCGTGAATAACGCGGTACAGTACCTGCAAGGCTATCGCTGCTTTACCGTACCTAAGGTCATCCAAGAGGTCAAGACCCTGAGGCACAGAGCCGGTGCGGAGGTCCTCTTGGACGCTAAAGTGCTAGACGTCGTGGAGGTGGCTAAAGATTGTCTGAGAGAGGTGCTCGAAGCCGCGAAGAAAAGCGGTGACATAACGTCTCTCTCCGAGACAGATCTTGAGGTATTGGCTTTGGCCCTTCAGCTCAAGAGGCAAGGATGTGACCCGCTACTCGTAACCGACGACTACACAGTACAAAACCTCGCCTCGCGCTTCAAGATAAGGTGCAGTAGCATAAAGGCAAAGGGCATAGAGAAGAGGATAAGGTGGCGTTATCGGTGTACGGCCTGTGCCAAGGTATATTACAAGTTCCTGGAGGAGTGCCCTATTTGTGGTCACAAGCTGAAGAGAGAGGTAGCGGGGCATGAGGATCTTTGATACCGTATTACGAGCCCTCAGAGACGGCCCTGAAGATAATTCAATCCGTTTACGGAGGGGCAACGGATCAAGTAATAAGGGCGCTCTCGTCTCCTGGCTCGTGGTATACGGTTAGGGTAAACACCCTCAAGAGCTCCGTTGACAAGGTGGAAGAGGAGCTTCGATCCCTAGGCTTTGAAGTAAGAGCCCTCGCCGACCTCGACGTCGTGTTCATCAAGATCCTAGGGCCGTTTGACGTGCCCGAGCTCCAGAAGAAGATAGTAGTCGACAAGTTGACGGCAGAAGCGGTCATGGTCGGAGCTAACGTTTATGCGCCAGGGGTAAAGAGCATGGAGGGGGTCGAGAGGGGCGAGATGGTGACCGTAACAGATCCAAGAGGAAGGGCCGTGGCCATAGGTAGAGCCATAGTGAGCTCAAAAGAATTAAGGCTCTTAAAGAGGGGGTTGGTAGCCGAGACACTGACGTCTATCTATAGGCTACCGCCCGTAAGGAGTTTGGAGCTCTACATGAGGGGCGAGATATACCCTCAGTCCCTGCCATCCATATTGGCCGTCAGGGCCCTGGACCTCAAGAGGAGGGAGTTGGTCGTGGACCTCACGGCCTCTCCCGGCGGAAAGCTCACCTACGCTAGCCAGCTCATGAAGAACGAGGGGTTAGTGATAGGAATTGATCGTTCGCCGAAGAAAGTGGAGGTGTTAAACGAGAACATACATCGTCTTGGGGTCAAGAATGCCAAGACTATGTGCATGGACTCAAGGTATGCTGATTTGGAGTTAAAGGGCTTGAGGGGTAAGGTGGATGTGGTCATAGTAGACCCCCCGTGCTCTGCCATAGGCGTGAGGCCGAAGCTCTACGACTGCTTGACTGAAAAGGCCGTTCGAGACCTCAGCGAATACCAGAGGCAGTTCATGAAGGCCGGGTCCAACCTGTTGCGGAAAGGGGGCAAGATGCTCTACTCCGTGTGCACTATAAGCATAGAGGAGTGCGAGGACAACGTCAATTACGCCGCGGAGGAGCTGGGCCTGCAACCAGTCAGAGGCTCGAGCCCTATCGGGGATGTCGGGCTACTAAGATACTCGAGATACGCCGACAAGCTCGTCAGGTTCCACCCGCACGTACACGACACGCCAGGCTTCTTCTACGCAGTACTGGTGAAGGACTGCTGAGGCCCTACTCCTTCTTCGAGAAGAGCACGTCTCCGCTGACCCTGTTACGTATGAGCAACACCCTATGGTACGGGATAACCTTCTCGTCTCCGTCAGCGTCCTTAAACTTGAAGCCCTTGCTCAAGACCTGGGTTATGCAAGAAGTCGGAACAACCTTGACGTCGCCAGGAGCCCCTCTATGCACTATGTAGACCTCGTAGTCCTTAGGGTCGAAGCCTTTGTGCCACCTTATCTTGTTGAGTACATTTCTAATGAGAGACACCATACATCCTCACGACGGCCTTCCCCGTCCTCCACTTAAGCTTGCCCGCTGTCGCCTCCTTATTTAAGACGAGGAGGTCGTCGGTGGGGTCTGCGTCCTTGACGACAAGGACCCCGAACGTGGCCTCGATCGAGGTCGCGCTCCTCGACCTCTTCATGTAGCTAAGGACCAAGAGGCCCCTGCTCTTCAGCGCGTGGAGGAGGGAGCTGACAGCCTTTAAGGGATCGCAGTTCTGCAGGACCGTGAGGCACAATATTAGATCGAAGGATCTAGGGCGGAAGGGCAGGCACTCGACGTCGCCAAGCACGAGGTCCGCATCGCGTGACCCCAGCCTTTCTCTGGCCCTTCGGAGCATCCCCTCGGAGAAGTCCACCCCGACTACGAAGCGCCTTCTGCCTCGAAGCCTTCTCGTTATTAGCCCGGTCCCGCAACCCGCGTCCAGCACCACTCCTTTGAGGGGGAGAGGTGCGAGGCGAGAAGCGACCTCGAACTTCCTAGTCTGCTCGCCTTCATAGAGGGCATCGTAGGAGGCCGAGGTGACGTCGTACATCCGGCGAAGCTTAGCCTTCTTCGACGCCACAAGCCTTACTCGCGGAGCCGAGATATCAGCTTTCGGCGCTTAAGTGCTTTAGTCAGGCATGCGCGTTTGCGCGTTGGGTGACGTTCGCGGTTTAAAATAATGAGAGAGGTCAAGTCAGCACCTTACCGACTCTTCATCTCAAGCGATAGGGTGAGAGGAGGCTCATCATCGACTCGACGTAGTGAGCCCGAGAAAGTCTGGTTTTCGCTCCAATAAGGCCTCTGCCCGTCGAAGCGATTACCGAGGGGCTCCCTCGAGTGCGGGAGAGCTGGTTATGGTTGATGTGCCACCTCCCACACGAAGGATTAGTAGCGGGGGGTGGATTTGAACCACCGATCTCGGGGTTATGAGCCCCGCGGGATAACCTGGCTTCCCCACCCCGCTTCGTAACCGGCCCAGGTATTGTACTATAACAGAGGTTCACAAAAACTTTTTCTCTTTGTCAAAGGTTCAAGTTGCTTTAGAGGTCATAGCCAAAGACGAGGTCTCCCGAGTCCTTTTTGAAGTGGATTAGCCACACCCCTACGTTTCCACTGGAGAGGCTTCTCACTCCCGTTGCGACCCAAAGCTAACAAAGACTTTCTCTCAGAAGAGAGTATAAGAAAGAATAAAAATTCGTGGCAAAAAGAAGAAAACAGTTGCGGTCTTTTTTATCTATAATTTCCGATTTACTATTTTCTGCTACTTTCTCCAGTGGAAACAGAGGGGTTTCTCTGGGGAGGCAGACCGGCACATCAGCATGACCGCCTCCCTACATGCCTCTTAAAAATGATGAAACCCCTTGTAGAAAGCTTTGCTCGAGAAACTAAATCAATTGCTCATAATTTACTTAGTCTCTTCCATTTTTACTCTTAATTTATTTGTAGAAAAATTGTCATTTACACTTTTAGTGAAAAAATTGAGGACGATTTTGTTGAGATCAGCTATTTCTACTTTTCTGACATGAGGTGAAAAACCCTTTTTGGCTCAGATGGTGCCCCCGATGATTCTTGTGAGATGGCCTGTCTTCGTCTATGTAAAAGTTCTGCAACGGTAAATTTAAAAACTGTGAACTGTGAAAGTAAACTGTGAGCTGTAGAGCGTAGTCTATCTGTGGTGGCTATGGCTTTCAACGACTTCAGGTTCACAGTATCCTTCCCCGACGGCTCGAAGATGATCATAATTTTTCAAGGCAAAAACATACCGTGGAAGCGCATTCAAATGCTCAAGGACTTGATAGACATAGTTTCATCGGCCGAGCTCACTAACAACCAGAGTGAAGCCCAAGAGCAGACGCTTATGGAGAAGTTTAAGCAAGTCATAGAGGAAAGCTTTGGGGATGGCTCTTGGTTCACGAGCAAGGACGTTCTCGACGCCTACAGGAGGACTTACAACGAGGATCTGAGGCCGTCTACTGTCTCAACGTATCTTTTGAGGCTGTACAATAGCGGTTTTTTGGAGAGGCGGGGCGAGAGGAAGAATAGGATGTACAGGTCAGTCAAGAAGGTCGAGGTCTCGAGGATTTAACGGACCACAGGGTTTAATAGCCTTCTCGCTCTTCGTCCTTGGAGGTTATGAGCGACCTAGCAAGGGCGACAATCTACGTAACTGGGCTCGTCCAAGGAGTGGGCTTTAGACCCTTCGTCTATCGCCTAGCTACGCTGATGAACCTGAAAGGCTACGTCATTAACTTAGGCGATGCAGGAGTCGAGATCGTCGTTGAGGGCAGCGTGGACGCCATTAAGAAGTTCGTCGAGAAGTTGAAGCTGGAGAAGCCGGGTCCTGCCCGCATCGACAACATACTGATAGAGTGGCTTGACTACAGGGGGGACTTTAAAGACTTCCAAATCATGCCCAGCGACGACAGGGTCAGGCAGAGCGGCTCCTCGATCCCGCCTGATATAGCGATATGCAACGATTGCGTGAAGGACTTAATGAGTGACGATCCCCGCTGGTCTAACTATCCCTTCACGTGTTGCGCGATCTGCGGGCCTAGGTTTACGATGATAGTCGACCTGCCCTACGATCGCGAGCGCACCTCCATGATCAAGTTCCCTATGTGCGAGTTCTGCCGGCGAGATTACGAGGACCCAGCTAATAGGCGCTACCACGCCGAGGGCATATGCTGTCAGCTCTGCGGCCCTAAGAACGAGTTGCTCGACCGCTCTGGGGTCAAGGTGCCGTGTAAAGACCCCATAGAAGAAGCAGCCAAGCTCATCAAGGAAGGCCTCATAGTTGCCGTGAAGGGCATAGGAGGCTTCCACATAGCGTGCTTGGCGACTGACGACGACGTGGTGCTGAAGCTTAGGAAGAGGCGCAGAAGACCTCAACAACCGTTTGCCGTCATGTCCCCCTCTATCGAGCACGTGGAGAGCTTCGCCTACGTCAACGAGGTCGAGAGGGAGCTCCTTACGTCCAAAGAGCGTCCCATAGTCGTCCTGAAGTCTAAGCCTAACAGCCCCATATCGCCTTGGGTCTCTCCGGGCCTAGATAGCGTGGGCGTCATGTTGCCATATACTGGGATTCACTTGCTCCTGTCGGCGCAAGTCAACGAGCCAGCCATCATAATGACCAGTGGCAATTATCCCGGAGAGCCCATGGCCATAACGGTGGACGATGCGTTGAAGAGGCTGTCAGGGGTGGTCGACTACTTCTTGACACATAATAGAGATATAATGAACCGATGCGACGACTCTGTCATTCGCGTGTCGAGTGGAAAGCCCACGTTCCTGAGACGATCTAGAGGGTACGCGCCGTCGCCTGTAGTGTTCTCGGGGATAGAGGACAAAGAAGGATGCGTCATAGCCCTCGGAGGAAATCTAAACGCCACGATATCCTTCTTAGTGGGCAATAAGTGCTACGTGAGCCAACACATAGGGGACCTCGACAACCTCGACTCGCTCGACTTCTTGGCTCGGACCTACCGATTCTTTGAGAAGGCCCTCAAGGTGAGGAAAGTCGACGTGATAGCCTGCGACTTGAACCGAGCCTTCACTTCAACGAAGTTCGCTGAAGAGCTTAGCAAGGAGCTTGGGGTCCCGCTAATAAGGGTCCAACACCACTACGCGCACGCGGCCTCCCTCATGGCGGAGGCGGGGCTTGGGCCGGACAACGAGGCAATAGTCATAGCGATGGATGGAGTTGGACTGGGAGACGACGGCACCGCTTGGGGAGGCGAAGTGCTCCTGACGACGTATGAGCGATACGAGAGGGTGGGGTGCATTAAGCCCTATCCATTGCCCGGAGGAGACTTCTGCGCTTACTATCCCATCAGAGCCCTGGCTGGTCTGTTAAGCCAAGCAATGAGCCTCGAGGAACTCGAAGAGCTCTTGATTAGTAGGTTCTCAAGCGCCTTTAAGTACGGTCCTCGCGAAGTGCCGGTCGTCGTGAAGCAGTTGCGCTCGGGGCTGAACGTCGTGCTATCTTCAAGCACCGGCCGCTACTTAGATGCCGTCTCAGCCATGCTGGGAGTTTGCACCTACAGGTCTTACGAGGGCGAGCCAGCCATGAAGCTCGAAGCCCTAGCCCGCGCGAGCAACTCCAACGTCGCAGTAGCCGTCCCGATAGCCTATAATAAAGGTAAAGTCAGCGTGGTCGATGCCTCCCAAATAGCGCTACAGCTCCTGACGTCCATGAAGGACAGCTCGCCGAGCTGCATAGCCAGGGCGGCGCACGTAGCTATAGCCAAGGGTCTAGCCGAGATAGCTTGCTCCAAGGCGCTGGAAGAGGGGGTGAAGTTCATAGGGGTTTCTGGAGGTGCGGCAGTGAATGAGATATTGATCGAGACCATCGAGAAAGAGGTCTCGAGTCATGGCCTCGTTTTGCTGAGACATAGAGCTCTGCCTCCTGGCGACGGGGGCCTCTCGGCCGGCCAAGCTGTGGTCGGTAGGTTCAACCTCAACGCTTAAATCGAGTGCGAGGGACAGAAAGACGTATGAGCGAGCCAAAGATCAAGGTAGTCCCCATAGAGATACCCAAGGGGTCTAACGCCATAATAGGCCAAGCACACTTCATAAAGACTGTCGAAGACCTATACGAGGCCTTGGCCAGTTCGTCGCCACACATAAAGTTCGGGATAGCCTTTAACGAAGCCTCAGGGCCCCGGCTCGTGAGGAGAGACGGCAATGACCCCGAGTTAATCGAAGCGGCCGTCAAGGCCGCGCTAAGCATAGGCGCAGGACACGTTTTCGTGATATTCATAAGAGATGCCTATCCCATAAACGTGCTGAACGCAATAAAGATGGTGCCTGAGGTCTGCAGGATCTTTTGTGCAACTGCCAACCCTTTACAGATCATCGTAACGGAGACCGACCAGGGGAGAGGGGTCATAGGGGTAGTGGACGGCTACACCGTCGTTGGCATAGAGAATAAGGAAAAGGAAGACGAGAGGAAGAGCTTTCTCAGGAAAATAGGCTATAAAAGGTGATAGCGGCTGCAGAACATCGAGTCACGCCGCACGAACCAGTTCGAAACGTTTTGCTTCGTGTGCGGCAAGGAGTCGTCGCTAGTAGTGAGCGAGATATGCTACGAGTTCTCGGATTTCGGCAGCGCGTACCTCCTATCTGCCGTTTGCAGGAACTGCGGCTTTAAGCATACCGACGTCGTGGAGGTGAAACCCCACCAAGATCCTTTAAGAATCACGGTAATCGTCGAGGAGCCCGATGACATAAACCACTTAGTCGTCCGCTCGAGTTACGCCACCATAAAGATGCCGGAGCTTGGCGTGACGATAACGCCTGGCCCCTACGCCCAAGGAGTCATATCGACAATAGAGGGCTTCCTCCACAGGGCCAAGGAAATAGTCGAGTTCTTGGCCTCCAGTAAGCTAGACGAAGAGCAGATGGAGAGGTGCTTGGAGACCCTCGACAAGCTGGCAGCAGCGATAGAAGGCAAGCTGAAGTTCACCTTCATAATTGAAGACCCCAGCGGTCTGAGTACCGTAGTGCCTAAGTGTGGGAGGACAGCAAAGATAATAAAGGAGCTCCTGAGAGTTGAGGATTGAGCCATGTCGAGGAAGTCTAAGACCAAGTCCACGAAGACTGGCAGATCTCATGGGAAGAGGGCCGAGTTCGCCCCGATAGCCGGGGCTGGCTTGATAAGGTTCTTCAGAGAGGAGGCCGAAGGGACCTCCTTACCCCCTTATGTGGTAATAGCCATCGCGGTGGCTCTAATAGCGTTAGTACTGGCGCTTCCTGTGCTCCTGCCCATTTAAAAGGGATGCCTCATGCACGTAAGGGAGTTTCAGAACCTCATTAAGGAGATGTACTGGCACAAAGACGCGCGGCGGTCGGCTGAGAACAACTTCATATATTTGGTGGAAGAGATAGGCGAGCTCGGCAGCGCTATAGTCAAGGGGGACAGAAAGCTAATAGAGGAGGAGCTGGCAGACGCCTTTGCTTGGCTCGTAACCGTCGCCAATGCCCTCTCAATAGACATAGAAGAAGTGACGTTAAAGCGTTATGGAGGGAGTTGCCCTAAGTGTAAGGCTAACCCCTGCGAGTGCTCGACTAAGTAGAACGCTCACTTCTTGAGCTTGAACCTTATCTCAGAAGCCAAGATCCTCAAGTCAGTCCTCAAGAGTACGTCGCTCTCGTTCACTGCCAATCTCTCGAGCCTCTCGACTAAGTCATGGACGTCAGAGGCCTCCTTTAAGAGCCTCTCGACTACTTCTTCGACCTCTTTCCAACAAGTTAAGTAGGGTTTGCTGTCTACGAGGGCATCCCTAACCACTTCCTCGCCTTTCACGAGCATCTCCTCGCCAAGGAGCCTTATTCGAGTCTAAGTTGCGATGCCTAAAAAGCCGGAAAAGAGTGAGTTCTTACTCTGTGCACTACAAGAGGTCCTTTTTGACCATGAGCTCGCCTATCAATATCGAGTTGCCCGTAGCGCCCCTCACGATGTTATTGCCAAGGACCATGTACTTCAGCCAGCCGTCCTTACCGTACCTGAGCCTTCCAACTACCACGCTCATGCCCTTGTACACCTCTCTGTCGAGCCTGGGCTGAGGCCTATCCTCCTCCTCTCTAACGATGACCGGTGAGGGCGGCGCCATAGGCAGTTTGAGCTCTTGCGGGACCCCCCTGAAGTTTCTCAAAACGTCTTTGAGCCCCTCGAGGTCCACGTTCCTCTTCAACTTAATAAACACGCTCTCGAGGTGTCCGTCGAGCACGCAGACCCTATTACACGATGCCGAGATCGCTATGTCGGCGAACTTCACGGAGTCTTCAGATAGCCATCCCAATATCTTCAAGCTCTCGGTTTGGATCTTCTCCTCCTCCTTGGCTATGAACGGTATGACGTTGTCAACTATGGCCATGGACGCGACGCCCGAGAAGCCAGCTCCCGAAACGGCCTGCATGGTGGTTACGTGTACCGCTTCAACACCTGCATGGTCGATTATCGGCTTTAGCGACAGCGTGAGTATGATCGTGCTGCAGTTCGGGTTAGTAACTATGAACCCCCTCCAATTCCTCTTCCTTCTTTGAACGTGGATTAAGTTGAGGTGTTCAGGGTTTATTTCTGGCACCACGAGCGGGACGTCGTCAAACATCCTCATCGCGCTGGCGTTGCTCACCACCTTGAAGCCTTCCTTAGCAAACGCGGGCTCCAGCTCCCTCGCTACGTCAGAGGGCAGGGCCGAGAAGACCAAGTCGATGTTGTAGCCACACCTCTTAACAGCCTCGGGACTCGTCTCAAGCACCTCTAGGTCTTGAACGGCCTCAGGGAAGTCGGGCCCTAGCATCCACTTGGTTGCTATGCAGTATCTCTTGCCAGAGCTCTTGCTAGAAGCCGTCAAGGCAACGACATCGAAGAATGGGTGGTCTGCCAAGAGGCTGACGAACCTCTGCCCTACAAGACCTGTGGCACCCAGCACGGCCACTTTGAGCTTGTCCACTTCAATCACCCATGAATGCGTCATGCAAGGCCTTAACGGCTTTAACAGCGTCCTCCCTCTTGACCACGAGGGATATATTCAACTCTGAAGCCCCTTGAGCTATCATTCTAACGTTAACCCCCTTCTGGGCCACTGCGCTGAAAACTTTAGCTGCAACTCCCGGCCTCCCCCTCATGCCCGACCCGACTACTGCTATTGCGCACACGTCACCCTCCCAAATGACGTCACAATTTTCAGGTAGGACCCCCTCGAGTCCCTTTAATATCTCCTGCACCTTCTCCTCTGGCACCACTATTGATATGTTAGTCTGCGACGAGCTTTGGGAAACCATTACCGCGTTGGCACCCACGTCATACAGTACCTTAAATACCTTAGTGATTACGAGCGGGGCCTCGTAGAGCTCCGCTCCGCTCACAGTTATGATCGCCACCCGGGGGATCATGGAAATCGCCTTAACTATCTTATCACTAGAGGTTTCATGGTGGACTACTGTGCCTGGATTCTCGGAGTTGAAGAAGTTCTTCACCCTCAGCGGTATGCGCTTCTCGATCAAGGGCTTTAGAGCAAGCGGGTGTAGCACCTTTGCTCCAAAGTACGCCAGCTCAGTAGCCTCTTCGTAGGAGATCTTTGGTATGGGCTTTGCATTAGGCACAATCTTCGGGTCCGCGGTCATGATCCCCTCGACGTCCTTCCACACCCACACCTCGTCGACCTCTAAGGCTGCACCGATGATCGTGGCGGAGTAGTCAGAACCCCCTCTACCTAGCGTCGTCTCTACGCCCTCAACCGTTTGCCCTATAAAGCCCGTCACTACCGGGACCACCCCCTCCTCCAGAAGCGGCGCCAAGTTCTTCTTTAGCTTTTCTTCGCACAAGCTCATTATCGGACTGGCTCTGCCGAAGTTGTCGTCAGTTATGATCCCTGCTTGACCACCCGTGAAGTATTCGGCCTTTATCTCCTTCGACATCAATGCTCTCCACACAGTATTCGTGGCCATTTTCTCGCCAAAGGCCAAGACCCTGTCTCTAGTCCTTGGAGAGGCCTCCTTTAAATAAGAGATTATCCTCAAGGTAAAGTAGAGCTCTTGAATCAAGCTCTCGACGTCTCGTATAGCCTCGTGCCTCAACCTATCGTTCTCGATAGCTTCTGAGCACGCTCGCGCGTGTCTATCTCCTATCATCGTTATCGACTTCTCGACCTCCTCAAGTTTTCCGGCCAAGGCATCGTTTATGAGGCCTATGAGCTCATCAGTTACCCCGGCCATGGCTGATATGACCAGTACTACTTCGTCTCCTCTCTCCACATGCCTTCGTGCTATGTCTACGATGCGCAGGATATTTGTTCCCGAGGACGTGCAAACCCCACCAAATTTCATCACGAGCTTCATGTCACTTCACCGCTGCTTGCCTTTCTCCTATCGACTTCGCTATGGCGTGCAGCACTATGGCCGCAAAGCCTAGGGGTCCTAAGTCGTCCTCCACGCCTATGTGCATTGGGACTCCGAGTCCCAGCTCTTTTGCTGAAATCCCTGGCTCGCTACCCCCGAAGACTATCGCCACTATGCCTTTCTGCGCCTCTGAGATTACCCGCTCGGCATCGAACGATTCCTTAGCGTACTTCTTGGGGGTGACGAAGATGAGGAGAGACGGCCTGATTACCTCCACAACGTCCTCCAACTCGCTAAGCACCACTAGGGCTCTGCCTTTTTTAAGGGCGAGTTTCTGCGTCTCGGGCACTCCCGCTTGAGCCGCCGCGCCGCTAGGCTTACTTACAACGACTGTCTTGAACCCCAGACCATAGCATATCTTCGCGAACTGCTTGACTACCTCGACGCTGAACACGTTGTGTATCACTGGAATGACTTCGTCCATCTTAGGTCGCTTACTAGTCTCTCAAGACCCCCTTAATAACTTAAGCGCCTCCCTAGCTATAGCTCTCGAGAGCGGCGGGGGCACGGCCTCTCCTATCATGTTGTACTGAGCGTCGAACCCTCCCTTGAACACAAAGTTATCTGGAAAGCCCATGAGCCTCGCCTGCTCTCTTACGGTCAGCAGTCTGTTTTCATAGGGGTGCACGAACCTGGAGCTCCCGAGAACGGTCGGAGCGAGCTTAAGCGGGTGTAGCCTAATCCAGTTAGGCAATACCTTCCTTCCAGAGCCCTTGTACAGCACTAGCTCCTCCCTCCACTTCAGTTTGGCGATCTTCTTGATCTTCCTCAGGGGTAAGGGCTTGATCACGTGGTTGGGGACGTCATTAATCTCTCCTGGGTCTGGAAGTCCCGCCAGAGCCTCCTCTACCGTAACGAATTTCTTGACGGACCTCGGCCTAAGCTTGAAGTTCGATATGAAAACTCTCTTTCTATGAGAAGGCGTCCCGTAGTCCTCGGCGTATAGGACGTTGAAGTATATCTTGGGGTAGCCCACGACCTTGTGCTCGTGCTCTATCGCCTCCTTCAACGAGGGCTCCAATATCGAGGGGACGTTCTCGATTATGAAGAGCTTAGGCTTTAAGTCACCTATGATCCTTATGGCGTGAAGGAAGAGCCTGCCAACTTCGTCATTGTAGAGCCTGCTAAGGACGTCGACCTCCCTTCGTGGGTTGGCCCCTGTGAATGGCTCGCAAGGGGGACTCGCTATTATCACGTCAACGTCGGCTCCCAAGACCTCTCTCAAGTCCAGGGAGTGGACGTTTCTTATGTCCTCGCATAATACGTCGACCTTCAAGTTCTCCCTATAGGTCTCGGCGACTATCCAGTTCACGTCCACTCCGAGTAGCACTTCGAAGCCCTCCATGATGAAGCCCAGCGAAAAGCCCCCGGCCCCACAAAAGAGGTCCAAGACCTTGTACACGTCACCGGTCCCTCACTAAATCCCTCACTTCTACCCCTAACCCCTTTAACGCCTCAACTATGAACCTCCTGTGACAGAACCTCCTATCCCTCTCTAAGCACATCAAGCAAACCACTTTATCGCGTACGACGCTTAAAAGGGTCTCCATTCCTTCCCTAAAGCCATTGCTCTGCACATACTTTTCATAGCCTTCCCTCCTAAAGCCCCCGAGCTTGTCTCCAAGCCATAGGTATTTCACGCCATTTCTCTTGAGCTCTTCCTCCAGCTCCTCGCGATTAAACCCCTTAATCCTCGACCTCGGAAAAGCTCTCAAGTCTACGAGCACCTCAACCCCCTTAGCCTTTAGCACCTTGAGCAGTTCCTCGAGGCGTTTGAAGCTCCCATAACCGACGTCGTACAGGAGCAGA
>Ga0185307_1000187_pt1 | contig 43701 bp, 44 predicted proteins | sample LHCtaG_FD_128010 | JGI IMG/M metagenome (GOLD analysis project Ga0185307, IMG submission 128010) | Hot spring microbial communities from Little Hot Creek, USA to study Microbial Dark Matter (Phase II) - LHC4sed_matched (SPADES... | ecosystem: Environmental > Aquatic > Thermal springs > Hot... | reverse complement strand
CATCAGCCAAAAGACTAGAAGACTTAAACTCCACAAGACCAAGCTCAGCAAACTCCCAAACCAAATCAGAAACCTCAACAAAACGCCCCTCACACCTATCAACAACACTTATAGCATACTCCTTCTCCTTCTCCATTTTTTATCGTTTATTTTTATGGGGTTTGTTGGTATTTAAAGAGTTTGGTTTATGTTTTGTTGAGGTCTATTTAGTGTATGTTAGTACTTTTCCAGGTAGTTTTCCAGTGTGCTTTCCATCTTCTACCACTATTTCTCCGTTTACTATGACGTGTTTTATCCCTTTTGGGTGTATGCATGGTTTTTCGTATGTTGCTAAGTTTGCTATTTCTTTCTCATTGAATATTACTATGTCTGCCCAGTATCCTTCTCTTAGTAGTCCTCTATCTTTTAGGTTTAGGAATCTTGCTGGTAGTGATGTTATTTTCCTTATGGCTTCTTCCAATTCCATGATCTTTCTTTCCCTAACATAGTATCCTAGGAATTGTGGGTATGTGCCGTAGCTTCTTGGATGTAGTGCTTTTGGTTCGTCTTCTGTTCCACCATCTGTGGATATTGCTGTGAATGGTGCTTTCATTATTTCTATTACGTCCTCTTCCCTCATGTATCCTTCTGCAACTGTGGTTTCACCATCATCCATTATGTATAGCTTCCTCATGGCTTCCCATGGATCTTCAATTCCCATCATTTTAGCTATTTCTGTAAAGTTTTTGTCTACGTATTCTGGGTGTGTTTTTGAGTATGCTACGACGAAGTATGTTGTTGGATTCCATGGAATTCTGAATGGCGTCCCCCTCTTTGCAAGTTCCCTCTTCTTCTTCTCTATATATTCCTCTTCCATTTGATTCCTCTTTATGGCTTCTTCCTTCATCTTCTTCCATTTTTCATCATCCTTCATGTACTCAAGTATTTTCCCCCTTTCTCTGCTTGATATTTCCTCCACCCCCTCTATTCTGAAGAATTCTCCGACATTTAGCACTGCCACCTTTAACCATGGATATTGATCGCATATTACATCTACCCCATTTGCTCTTGCCTCCTTTATTAGCCTTATAGTTTCGTATGGTTTCCCCCAACTGTTTGGGTGGCATGCTTTGTGATGTGATATGCTCCCCGATACTCCTGCTTCCCTACATATCCTTATGAACTCCTTTACTGCTTCTATTAGCATCTCTTCTTCTGATCTTATGTGTGCCATGAATAGCCCATGATACTCTGCTACAACTTTACACATCTCTATCAATTCTTCTGTGTATGCATTTCTTTGGACATCGTATTCTAAGCCTGCAGTCATCCCGAACGCTCCATCCTCCATGGCTTCTCTTAGGAGCTTCTTCATATCATTCAATTCGTTTTCACTTATATCCGATCTCTCTCCACCTTCCCCCTCTTCACCTAATACACTTGTCCTTATAGTTCCAAATCCAACAAAGGGTGCTATGTTTATTGCGTAACCTCTCTCTTCAACCTTCCTTCTCCATTCGCTTAGCCTAGTCCAATCTATCTTGTAGTTCAATCCAAACTTCCTCAATCTCTCCTCATACTTCTCAGCATACTTCTTAGTCCACCCATAAGCTGATGAACCACAGTTGCCTACAGCTTCTGTGGTTATTCCTTGCATAACCCTGTTAGTAGCCTTGTTGTATATTAGGTTTCTAAGTCCCATATCTGAATGTGAATGTAGATCTATGAATCCAGGTGTCACTATGAGTCCACTTGCATCTATTTCCAATTCCCCCTTAATGCTGGCTTTTGTTATAACATTTATCTTCCCCTCTTGGATTCCTATGTTCGCCTTGTACCATGGATTACCACTACCATCAATTATCCTCCCATTAATTATTACCAAATCATATTTCCCAGCCATTTTAGAACACTGAAACTAGTTTGTTTATTATGTTTAAAAGCTTTTTCATTTTTATCATGTGTTAAATGAAACATAACCTTTATATTCTGAATTCACCAAAATTTTTTACGAGAAACCTTTTGGAGTGTTGAACATGATTAAGAGTGGATTATATTTCAGTTTTGCTCTTCTAGTGATAGCTATTGCCTTATACATATTCTTCATAAAGTATACCGTTAAGCGTGGAGTTCCACCTAAAATTAGGCGGATACCTGGTCTAGATGCAATTGATGAGGCTATTGGTAGAGCTGTGGAGACTGGTAGGCCAATATTCTATTCCACCGGAGTTGGTGGACTTAGTGGTGATGTTATGCCTCAAACTCTTGCTGGTCTGTCTTTATTGAATTATGTGGCTAGGAAAGCTGCTGAGTATAAGGCTTCTTTAACCTACCTGGCAACTGTTCCCGCTATTGTTCCAATAGCTGAGGATATGTTTAAATCTGCTTTTAGAGAGAATTATAGGCCTGAGCAGATACTATATATACCAACCCAAACGGCTTTAATGGCTACTGTTATGGGTATTTATGAGCGTGAGAAGCCTGCTGCAAACTTCCTTTTGGGTGCATTGTATTGGGAGACCATAATTCTAGCTGAGGCTGGAGCTAGGGCTGGAGCTATACAGGTTGGTGGCACTGGGAGATTGTATCAAATTCCATATGTTGTCTCATTATGTGATTATGGTTTAATAGCTGAAGAACTTCTTGTTGCAGGGGCATATGTCTCTAAGGAACTTCCACAACTTGGTAGTGTGATAGCATCAGACATTATTAGAGCTATAATTATTGGACTCTCTGTTATGGCATTTATTTTGGGGGGTTTAGGATTTGATCTCTCGAAGATATTTAGGGTTTAGTTGGGGGTGTAATGTTTGAGTTGGGTTAGACGTAGGGAAATTCCACTAATAATATTTGCAGTAACCTTCTTGATATCATTGCTACAGTATTATTTGGCTGTGCCATTCCTATCCGAAGTCAATACTGAGATGACCAATTGGGTTTTAATAATGTCTACATTTGCTCTGGGAACCGGTTTAATTGCATTATGCATCTATCATGGTAAGATAATTATGCAGAGGAAGGGTGGATACTTTGTTAGCATTATACTTTTCATTTCAATGTTAATGCTCTTCATATCATATTATGCCGCACCCGATTTCGCAAATTACCTCTATAATGAAATTTACACACCTCTCTCTATTGCCATAATATGTTTCACAGCATTCTACAATTATACCGCGATATATAGGGCTTTTAGGATTAGAAATATTGATGCTGCAGTCTTCGCTTTTGCTGCAGTCTTCTTAATGATGCTTTATGCACCAATATTTGAAATAATTCTTCCACAAACAGCCACCGTAGCTAATTGGATATTGGATGTTCCGAATATGGGTGCTAGTAGAGGTGTGATAATTGGTGTTGCGCTTGGAACTATTGCCATTGCTATAAGAGTCTTGTTGGGTTATGAGAGGGCTTATACGGGGTGATTAAGAGTTGAAATTAGAAACTCTCGCAAAATATGATAGGCAAATAATATTCCTAGTGGTTCTAGTGTTGACCTTCCTGCCAGCATTCTACCCAATAGGCTTACCGCTTCCACAATACTTCTTAACTAATAAAGTCTATGAAGCTATAAATTCATTGAATCCAGGAGATCTTGTTTTGATAAGCTTTGATTTCTCTCCTGGAGTATGGGTGGAGCTTGGAATTGCCATGAAGGATGTTATGCAACACTTATTTATTAAGCGTGCCAAGATGGTTATAATAGCTTTTGACCCCAATGGCCCAGCATTAGCCCATAGAGTTCTTAGTGAAATAGATCTTAAGGGTGCCGTTTATGGTAGGGATTACGTCGTTTTAGGTTATATTCCTGGTTTCGAGACTGGCATGGCTGCCTTTGTATCTAATCCAAAAATGTTTACCGTTGACTATTATGGTAATCCAACAGCCAATATGCCTATAATGAATTCTTTCAACACTATTAGTGATTTCAAAATGTACATTTTTGCTTGTTTAACTTGGGTGGATCCATGGTTAAGGCAGTTTTCAGGTAAGGTTGGCATGATAATTGGCGTTTTATCTTCAGATATTGTGCCACAGGTAATGCCATACATTAATACGGGTCAGCTTTATTCGCTTATTAGGGGTAGTAGGGGCGCTGCTGAGTATGAACGGTTACTTGGGATTAAGGGTGAGGCCACTGCCTTTATGGATGCTGCATCACTTACAGTTTCTCTTGGAGTTATATTGACCATAGTTGCAAATTATGGTTATTTGAAGAAGAAGTTGGGTGGTCAGAGATGAATGAAGTTATTACTCCACTTATTGTTGGTGCATTAACTCTGATGGCTTGGAGTCTACTTTATAGGGAGAATGTCTTCTATAGGATTGCAGAAGTCCTCATGGTTGGCTTCGGCATGGGATATACACTATACATATCCCTTTCAACACTGAATAGAGTGTGGTTTCAACCATTACTTAGTGGGAAGTGGTGGTTGATTATACCTGCAATACTTGGATTGCTACTTTACACCATATACTCTAAAAGGTACTTGTTTCTTAGTAGGTGGGCTATGGCTGCCATTGCTGGTGCAGGTTCAGGTTATGCTGTAAGCAGAGCAATTCCAGTAATGATTATAGGTCAGATAGAGGGGTTGGGTGTAAAGTTTTCAGAGCTTTCAGCTTTAGATTTAGTAAACCACGTGATTGCAACGATCGCTTGTATTGGCACGGTGGCATATTTCACCTTCACAAAGGAGCATAAGGGCTGGTTTGGGGGTTTAACTAGGATTGGTCGTTGGAGTATGATGCTTGCCTTTGGATCGACTTTTGGAGCTACGTTGTATGCAAATCAGATATTCACGATTGAGCGTGCAGCATTCTTAGCGAAATATCCACAGAATCTCCTGTTAATAATTGCAGTGCTATTCATAGTTTACGATGTATTTATGCGTAAAAAACGTTAATCATAAATCTTTTTTACTTCTTTTTATACACATGGTTTTTGATTGTTATGGTTAGGGTTAGTGTAGACCCCTATTCTGTTATCAATGAAACTATTGCAAAACTCAATAGTGGTGGACTTCTACTGGTTTCTATGGGTTTAAGTGGGGTTCCAAATGTTATGACTATTGGTTGGGGTTTGATTGGTAGAATGTGGAGGGAGCCATTCTTCCTCGTGGCTGTTAGGAAATCTAGGTATACGCATAAATTGCTTGAGGAGCGTGGAGAATTCACAGTTAATGTTCCAGGTGATGGTATGGATAAAGTTTTGGAGTATTGTGGAACTTATTCTGGTAGGGATCATGATAAGTTTAAGGAACTCAGCCTTACAGCTATTCCCAGCTATAAGGTTTCCGTGCCGTATATAGCTCAATGCCCAATTCACTATGAGTGTAGAGTTTCATTTAAGGTTGATGTTACCCCTGGTAGCTTGGAGAAGTTTATTGAGGAGAACATTTATCCATCTGGGAATTATCATACACTGTATTTTGGTAGAATACTTGGAGTATATGTTGAAGAATCTTTTGCTTCAAGGATTTAAAAATAAATTATTATTTTATTTTTCCATTTAAACCCTTATGCCTTTTCTAATATTTTTGCTTCAATTAATATTTCCATAGTTTTCTCCAATATTTCCCTTTCAACTTTAATTCCGAACTCCATTAGTATTGTTCTTTGAAGTTCGTTTAGGCTCATAGGTTTCCTCATGTATAATGGTATTATCACGCCCATTATTCTAGATATCATGGGCGTTTTTTCAGCAATTTTTCTAAGCTCAATGTACTTTTTCCATCCGATAACTCTGTATATGGCTCTTTCTGATAGGTTTCCTATGGGCCCCTTGTATATGTACTTCTCCCCCTCTTCAGCATATTCTTGTTTTCCAGCTTTCTCCATTAATGTTTTTATGTATTCGTCTTCGGTTATTTGTAGTGTCTTTTCACCTATAACGTTTATCAAGTATCTATATCTTTCATTCATATTTTCCATGTTTGTGTATTGTAGTTCATTTGCAATGTATTCGTGGAAGTATGTTTTTGCATACATCTTAACTTCTTCCTCGAATTCTCTTTTTGATATTTTGTATGCTGATTCTCCTGCGGCTGTGGCTATTATTTTTGCTAGTTGGGGGTCGAATTTGTCTATGGTGTCTTGATCGCTGTGGTAGTATTTGTCAGGCCATTGTAGTATCATTATTGCTGGTATCCAGAGTTGAATGTATACGTCGTGATCGCTTCCAGATTGGTATGGTGTTAGGTCGAATCTATATGATAATGCTCTTCTAGGCGACCCTATTTCTTCACTTAGTGACAAATTCTTCTTGAATGTGTAGTATGTTATTGCTTCGTATGGATGGTAGATTTTTGGTGGTGATTTGACGAAGTTTATTGTTGATCCTGTTAATTCTTGTTTCTCTCCGATCATGTCTAGGTTTATGTTGAAAACTGCTTTTGATTTTTCATTTAACATGTATGCTAGTGAACCTGCATATTCTGGTATCCATATGAATCTTATTGCATGTTTATCTGGCTCCTCTAAAATCTTTCTTTCAATGAGTCTTGTGAAGCTTAGGGCTAGCTCCATTAATGCTGCTGATCCACTAACATTATCATTTACTGTTCCAGCTGGGTGGCAGTAGTGTGCTGTTAAATGAACTTCGCTTTCCATATTTCCAATTTTCATTGTGACTACTGGTATTGAGGCTTCAACTCTATAGTTTGCATCAACACTTATTCTAACTATGGGTTTTTCCCCTCTTTCAATTAGTTGTATTAGTCTGTTAGCTGTATTCCTTGATACTGTTACTGCGGGTATCTTTGCTTCCTTTGCTTCTTCTGGTGTTAGGAATAATCCCATGTATGGAACTGAATCTTCTGTTCCACTTATCCTATATATTAAAACTCCTATAGCTCCCTTCATTAAGGCATTCTTGTAAACTATATTTCCATAGCCATATGCGAGTACTATCTTTCCACTTACATCTATCTTCTCATAGTTTTCAAGGGATGCTCCATTTCCAACATGTACCACTTCCCCTTCAACTACTCCTCCTGGACTGTGGGCTGCAATATGTGTTCTTGAATTCTTGTATGTGTGTAGTAGTTCTTCTCTTGGCTTTATTAGTCTTAGTTCTCCTCCCCTAACACTCCAGCCAATTACTGGGTCGAAGGATCCATGCTGAACACTATAACTATACTTCTTTAATTCCACGTTCCATCCACTTCTCTCCTTCAATGTTTCCTTTATGTATTCTCCAGCTTCTTCAATTCCATCGCTACCTTGTATCCTATGGTATTGGCTTAACCTAGTTACAAACTCCATTAACTCTTGTATTGAGTACTCTTCCTTTAGGATTTGATTTATATTCTTCATGTTTAGTCATTGTTTAGATTTGTTTGCATCTAAATTTAAGTCATTCTATTTTGTATGGGTATTGTTAAATACTCTGCCCCTATCAATATTTAATGGTGAAATATAATTGTCTTGTGAACTTTCGAATATGAGTTGGGTGGAGGCTGGTAGGAGGCTATCTTCTTCTGGTATGGTTATAGTTCCCGTAGGTTCCACTGAGCAGCATGGTTTACATTTGGGTTTAGGTACTGATTGGATTATTGCATGGGAGCTTGCTAAACGTGTTGGTGAGGTTAAGGGGGTCCCTGTACTGCCAGTTTTGCCTTATGGTGTTGCTTTGCATCACATGGATTTCCCTGGAACTATAACATTGTCTTTCAATACTTTTAAGTCTGTTATTATGGATGTTTTGGAGTCTTTGCATAGGCATGGTGTTTCTAAAGTTCTGTTTATTAATGGGCATGGTGGTAATTTGAATGCTTTGCTTGAGGCTTGTAGGGAGGCTAGAGCTAAGTTTAATATGATTTGTGTTGTTTGCCAGTGGTGGGATGTCCTTGCAGGTATGGGTTTGAACGTTGAGGGTCAGCCTGCACAGACTCATGCTGGGTATGCTGAGACAGCTTTAATGCTTGCTTTTAAACCTGAATCTGTTCGTCTTGAGAATGCGATACTCTCATCAACTAAGCAGGTTCATGATGAAATTAAGCTTGAAAGTTTAAGTTCAGCTAGATTTATGGGTGGATTGGTAAGGTTGGCTTTGAATACTTCTGATGTTTCTGATACAGGTTCCATGACTGAAGTTCTTCCAAGCGTAATTCCAGATGTGAGGGATTTCTCTAAGGTTAATGTGGATTTGGGGAGGAGGCTCATGGATTTACTTGTGGATTGGCTTTGCAGTTTCATTGAAGCTTTCAAAACCTTCGATCTCCAGAGGGCAAGTGTTTCTGAAGATAAAGCATTCAAAGCTTTAAGGGGTGTTTAATTATGGTTTACATTGATGCTCATACACATTTTGGTCCTCCAGGTAAAGATCTACCCCCAGTAACTCCTGAGGAGAGGGTTAAGCTTATGGATTCGATTGGTATGGATGCCATGGTGACGACGCCACCATATTCTTCAATATCTGCTGATAGGAGTTATAGGGAGGCAAACCTCTTCCTATTTGATGTTCAGAGGAGGTATCCTGATCGATTTTATTGTGTTGCAAGGGTTAACCCGCATCTTAGGGGGAGAGCTGTTGAAGAGGCTGAGTGGGCTTTGAAGAATGGTTTTTGGGGTATAAAGATTCATTTGAGGAATGAAGCTGTTTCCCCAGATAATCGTATCTTAATATTTCCGATAATGGAGAAACTTGAAGAGTATGGTGGCCTACTACTATTACATACTGGTGAAGCTGATTATTCCCATCCCACCAGTGTTGGGTATTTGGCTGAGCATTTCCCAGAAGTCCCAATCATTATAGGTCATCTTGGTAAATCCTTCTATATGGATGCTATACTTGTGGCTAGATGGTTTGATAATGTTTTTGTGGATACAGCTTTATGTTATAGTTTAGAGGCTATTGAGAAGGCTGTGGATCTTGCTGGTCCTGAGAAGGTTTTGTATGCTTCTGATTTCCCTCAGGGGTGTATTGAGCTTGAAACTTTGAAGATTAAGCTTGCAGATATATCTGATAGGGATCGTGAGCTCATTCTTGGTTTGAATATTAAGAGAATTTTGGATGATATTAGGAAGAGGAGGGGGTTGTGATGGTGGTTATAGATGCGCATACATTCATTGGTGAGAGCATATACTTTAGGAGGGGGAGATTCTTGGCTGAAGATTTATTGAAGGTTATGGATGAGAATGGTGTTGATATGGCTGTGGTGGTGGCTCCTCCACCTGGACCATACTATGATTCTGGGAATAGGTATGTTTATGAAGCTACCAGGAAGTATGATAGGTTGATTGGAGTTTACCGTTTGAATCCATGGTTCAGTGCTTCAGAGATGGATAAGGCTAGGAAGGCTATTGTGGAGTGGGGGTTCAAAGCCTTATATATTGATCCGCAGAATGAATCCTTCTCCATAACTTCTCCTATCGTTAAATCTGTTGTATCCTTGGCTGAAGAGCTTGATGTCCCATTATATGTTAAGAGTTCTCAGTCGCAGTTTTATTCTCCGGAGGGTGTGGTCTTCTTATCTTACATGCATCAGAATGTGAAGTTTATTACTGGTCAGTCATCTGTAGCTGCAATAATATCCACTAGGTCTCCAATGGCGCAGAATCTTAGAAACCTCTTCTTGGAGACTTATCCTTTGAGGGGTGGACATATGGGTGTTGACTATTTCCTTAAACGTTTACCTGAAACTATGGATCCCAGTAGGCTTGTCTTCAGTTCCCATATGCCTTTTGGACATGTGAAATTGGAGTTGAGGACCATTGAGCTTACTGGCTTGGATGATTCGTATAAGCGGCTTATATTAGGTGATAACATTAAGCACGTCTTAAAAATATAGGGGGATAACCCCCCACTATGTTTTTAATGGTTTACATATTATTTCCATTATTTTTGTTTCGAAGAAGTCATGTGTATTGGTAGCTTTTACGACTATTGCTGTATCTGCACCTCTACCTGTACCTGCAATGCTTATTATTTCCTCACCTGGTTTAACGTAGCCTGAATCTACAGCCATACAGGCTATTTCACATGCAACTTTCATTCCCTGCCCGAATAATCTAAGCACGTTTGCTACTATTTCATCGATTTGCATCGTATTAAACTTCCTTCTAATGGCTCTACCTATCCCCCCAAATGCATGTGTGGCTGTCACTATTTTACCACCATTCTTCAATATTTTCTCCCTATTCTCGCTTGAGAATTCTTCTACTCCTGGGCCTTTCCACCATGCCACGTGGCTAACTACTATTAAATTGTATCCTTTAAACATCTCTGAAGCCTTTACGCCAGTCTCACCGGTGCTACTTGCTACAACTATCGTTTTTATTCCAAGCTCATCTGCACGTTCCTTTGCTAATCTTAATGTTTCATCGGTATTTTGAGGTCCAGGTTCCTTAAAGTAAACTATCTTTTTCTCCACTCCAATCATCACATGTACCCCTCTAAAGAGTTTTGTTATTGATTGTGAATTTAACGTTTATCATCTCTAATTGTGAATGTTAATTGTTATATATTCCTAGTTTAATGAGTCTTTAGTGGTGATATCATTTGCAGTTGAAGCTGTTTACAGTTGGGCCTGTAGCATGCTATCCTCAGGTTTTGGAGGAGATGGGTAGGCAGATGTTTAGTCATAGGAGTAAGGATTACATTGATTTGCATAGGGACTTAACCTTCCTACTTAAAGAGTTTCTTGAAACTGAGAGTGAAATATTCTTCTTCCCAAGTTCTGGAACTGGATTTATGGAGGCTTCTGTTAGAAATTGTGTTGAGAGGAAGATGCTTATATGTGTTAATGGGAGTTTTGGTGAGAGGTATGTTGAGGTTGCTAAAGCCAATGGTAAGGAGGTTGTGGTTTTAGAGACTCAGCTTGGAGAACCAATTATGCCCGATGTATTGGATGATTATTTGAAGAGGAATCCGGATGTTGAAGCTGTAGCTGTAACGCATAATGAGACCAGTGTTGGATTGATTAATCCATTGGAGAAGATTGCTAGTGTAGTTAAATCTCATGGTAAATTGTTGTTTGTTGATGCTGTAAGCTCTATGGGTGGTGTGGATATTAAGGTTGATAAGTGGGGTATAGATGTATGTTTTACAAGTTCACAGAAGTGCTTTGGTATACCCCCTGGATTAGCTGTTGCTAGTGTTAGTGTGGAGGCTTTGAAGAAATCTGCCAATATGCGTAATAAGGGTTGGTATTTTGATTTCATATTGTATAAGAAGTATAATGAGAGGTTCTCTACGCCTACAACTCCGCCGATACCTCAAATGCTTGGTTTGAGGAGAATACTAATGATAATAAGGGATGAGTGGGGTGGTAAATATAAGTATTTTGAGCTTTATCGGGAGAGGAATAGGATTATACGTGAAGGTGTTGAGAGGATTGGTTTAACGCTATTCCCAAGGAAGGGGTTTGAAAGTCCAACGGTCAGTTGTATTAATGCACCTAAGGGTATGAGTGGAGATGAAGTTTATGAGGCTATGAGGGCTAGGGGGTTTGAGTTAGCTCATGGTTATGGTAAAATTAAGGATAAAACGTTCAGAATTGGTAATATGGGGTATATAGAATTCAAAGATATCTATGAAATGTTAAAGAATCTTGAAGAGGTGGTTAAGTCTAAGATTTAATTCCATGTTTGCTACTCGTTTACGTAAATTGTATCCCCCTTCACCCTAACAAAATCTCCACTTTTTATTTTACTTATATCTACCATGTCTACGCAAGGTATGTTGGCTATTATTGCACCTACAGCTACTATTGGTTCGCAATACTCATTTATTATAGCTGCTGGTGCTGTGTTTAGTTTCTTCATTCTATATATTATGTAGGTTCCAACAGTAGACCCTTTCCCATGTGGGAATACTAGTATCTTTCCACTTATGGATTTCCCTTCAAGTGGATGTCCTCTTTCTATTACTATTCCTGTCCTCGGGTTTATTCCTCCCAGAAATGCTATTGGCTTAGTTGATACCAGTGCTTCTCCTTCTGCCTCCCCCTCCTTTATAATTCTGCCTTTAATTATCATTCCAAACACCACTTAGAGCTGCTTTAATACAATCTTCTAAGCTTCCAAATCTAACTTTTACTTTTGAATGTGATGGTGATAGTGTAGCCATTTTAGCACTGTTTGTGGCTAGTGTTTTGAATCCTAATTCTTCTATTGGTGCAACCACTATACATGTGTCTCTTATAACTCTTCCTCCAGCTTCATTTATTATTTCCAGTAATCCTTGTCTTTTTGCTTCATCATATATCCTTTTTGAAGTTGTTATCCATAATTGTGATTTAACTTTTCTACCTTTAATCATGTATGCCACCTTTCTTATCTCCTCTATTGAAGCGTGTGGGCATCCAATGCTAACCACATCTATTTCCCTAATATCATAGTTCAGGGTTTCATAAGCTTCCTTTAGATTTTCAATTTCAATTTCTTCAGCATGATCTTTAATCATCCTCTTAATTTTTGCTTCTGGGGTTATGTTTTCCATGTGGAATAATCCCACAGCTCCACTTGCAGCCATTGAAGCTCCAAGTGATTTTAGTTCATCTAGATCTGCAATTTTTATTCCTGTGATGTATGGAACTTTATCTCCAACGATCTTTCCGATCAAGTATCCTAGTGCTCCGAAATCGGAAACCCCCTTTACATCACATTTAACTTTTACTATGTAGTTTGCAAGCCTATTTTCATCTAGGTGTAACCCATATTTTGCAGTTCTACCGGTTATTGCTGATGCTAGTGCTGAAATTCCACTCTCCCTATTTGTTCTAGCGCCTAGAATTGAGTTTGCATATATTATTGCTGATGATTCACTCCATGCTATGTGTTGCCCAAATTTAGGTTTATTTCCTATAAGGTATGGTGTGCATGTACATGTGGCTTTCACACCCATTCTCTCATATGCTTTAACTATCCTTGTTTGCTTCTCCGCAAATTCCCTGCTAAATCCAAGTTCCTCCCACGATTCCATATCCATTCCAGCTGGGTTTAATGTTGCTTCAACTATTGTTTTTACTCCCATACTTGCAAATTCTTCTAGGAATTCAAGACCTTCATCTCCCAAATTCTTGTAACTCACACCGGAAATATGTGCACTTTCAACCTTAATTAACTCTTTTGCATTGTATATCTTTCCCAAAGCTACTATTATCTCCATTGCTTTCTGTACACCTTCCCCCATTTCACCATTAAGCATAGCTTCCTCTTCCCTAGTTAGCATCACATATATCACTATATATGGATGAACTATAAATAGGGTACCCTTTTTACATTTGACAGATTGTTTGCTTCTGATTTGAGAACATGTTTTTCTTAAAATTGTTTGAAGAGGGTAAAGTTAGCGACAGCTATTTATAATGCTGAAAAAGTTTAGGGTTTTAATAGTTTCTAAGCTTCTTCTCCTATGAGTTTCCCATCTCTGATGTTATATATCTTTTCGCATCTCTCTTTTACTATTGGGTCATGTGTTGCAATTATAAATGTTTTGCCAAGACTTCTATTCAACTTTACTATAGTCTCCATTATCTTTATGGTTGTATCTGTGTCAACATTCCCTGTTGGTTCATCTGCTAACACTATTGAGGGATTATTTGCCAATGCTCTTGCTATGGCTACCCTCTGTTGCTCTCCTCCACTCATTTCATCTGGTTTATGGTGCATCCTATCTTCAAGTCCTACCATTTTAAGCAATTCTATGGCGCGTTTTCTCCTCTCCTCCTTCGGCATTTTCGCCAGTATCATTGGTACTTCAACGTTTTCAAGTGCTGTTAATACTGGTATTAGGTTTAGAAGTTGGAATACGAAACCAATCTTGTTTAATCTGTACTCTGCTAACCTTTTTTCACTTAATTTTGTTAAATCTATTCCTTCAACGTAGATCTTCCCTTTAGTTGGCATATCTAATCCTCCTATAATGTTTAGTAATGTTGTCTTACCGGATCCCGATGGTCCTACTAGTCCAATTATTTTTCCATTTGGTATTTTCACAGTAATTCCTCTTAGAGCATGTACTTCTATCTTCCCATGTTTATACACTTTAACTAGGTTTTCTGTTTCAACTATTGGTTTAGACATGTCTTAACGCCTCCACAGGTTTCATTCTTGATGCACGCCAAGCTGGATATAATCCAGCTATAAGTCCCACTAATACTCCTAGTCCAATACAAATTGTAATGTTGGTGGGTGTTAATGTTGGTGTGAATACTTGTGTGCCTCCCACTTGTCTAACTCCTCTAATTGTTGTTCTACCTAGTATGGATGCTGTTCCCATTATTCCAGGCATGAATGTTGGTAATATGTATGCTAATACTCCGCCTATAGCTACTCCTATGACTCCTCCTAGAGCGCCTATGATTATTGCTTCTGCTAAGAACATCTTTAGTATATCGCTACTTTTTGCGCCTATTGCTTTTAGTATTCCAATTTCACGTGTTCTTTCAGATACTGACATTAGCATTGTGTTTACTACTCCAAAACTTCCTGCTACAAGTGCTATTAACCCTATTGTGGCGAAGAACATTGTGAGTGTATTTAGTAGTTGTGTTGCTTGTGTTACCATTGCAGTTGGAGTTGTAACTCTGATGCCTGGTATGTAGCTTGTTATTGTATTTGCAACTTCATTCACCATGTATGGGTCTTCGCATTTCACAAGTATTTGTGTTGCTTCATTTTCTAGTCCAGTTATCTTTTGTGCATCTTTTAGGGTTATGTATGCTGCATATTCTTGAAACATCATTCCAGTTTCAAATTCACCTATTACTTCAAACTCTTGTTGATCTGTTGTTGAGGTTCCAATTTTAACTTTCCCACCTATAGCTATATTTAATGCTTCCATTAGGGCTTTGCCGAGAACTATCTTCCCACTATCCTCAGCACTTAGCATTCTCCCATTAATTATGTTTAGTCCACCTGTAACTTCATTGTATGTCTGTGGGTCTATTCCATGCATTGTGACTCTTGTGTTTTCAATGTATCCCATGAAGGATAATTGTGGTGAAACTGCGTAGACTCCTGGTATCTGGATTATTTGCTGTATTATATTTAGGTTTATGGTTCTCTGTATGGTGAATCCAAATCCTCCGAAACCTCCGAAGGGTTGACTTCCTCTTGCTGGTATTGTGGCATTGTATATTGTTATGTCTGCACCTCCAAGTGCTCTTACCATTTGCGTTACTCTTACATCCATACCTGAAACTATTGATAGTAGTGCTAGCATCATTCCAACTCCTACAACTATGCCTAGTACTGTTAGTGTTGTTCTAAGCTTCCTTCTACCTATGTTTCTAATAGCCATTTTCCATGTTTCCATATTAATCTACATATAGATTTGGAATGCTGTTTAAAAGGAATTTGTTGAAATACTTTTTCCATGTATGGGAAGTTTTATGTGTATAATTGTTTACGGTTATTTTGATGATTGAAAGATTATCTACTGGTATTGATAGTTTGGATGAGATTTTGGAGGGTGGAATTCCTAGAGGTTTCTTCGTTGCAGTTACCGGTGAGCCTGGGACTGGTAAAACTATTCTCTGTATACATTTCATTAATCGTGGTGTTTTGGATGGTGATAAATGTATTTACGTTACAACTGAGGAGTCTAGGGAGTCGATAATTAGACAGGCTGAGCAGTTTGGATTTAAATTCTCTAAACATGTTGATGATAATAGGCTAATAATAATTGATGCATTGATGGGTAGGGAGGATCAGTGGAGTTTAAATTCTCTTACTATTGATGAGATGGTGAATAAGGTTTTGGAAGCTAAGAAGTTTTTGGGTTATGGTAGAGCTAGACTTGTTATTGATTCTATGAGTGCCTTTTGGCTCGATAAACCTGCAATGGCTAGGAGGTATTCATATTATGTTAAGAAGGTTTTGTATAAGTGGGATTTCACTATACTTGCAACTTCACAATATGCTATAACCACGTCTGAAGCTTTTGGTTGGGGTTTAGAGCATGTAGCTGATGGAATTATAAGGTTTAGGCGATTTATACGTGGAGGTCAACTTAAGAGGTATATTATAGTGGAGAAGATGAGACAGACACAGCATTCACTATATTTACATGAAATAAGTATTGAGCCTAAGGTTGGCCTTAAAATTATTGGTAGGGTTAGTGAGAGGGTTGAGGATATAGCTTTACCAAGTGAAGTTTCTAGGAAGATTAAGAAGGTTAAGGAGAGATCTGAAAAGATCGTTGAAGAATGAAGAGAGTTAATTTAAATTCCGCTTTACCGGTTATGCAGGTTTAGAGTAATGGCTATTATGTCTATCCATATATCAGATGATTTGAATAAGGTGATGAATTGTTATGTGATAAGGAATTTAGGGATAAAAGTTCACATTATAACTTATTCTATTGATAATTGTTTATGTTTTTCAGAATTTTGTGGAGTGGGATGTGAATGTGGTTTATGTTGACTTGTCCACCAGGTTTGGAGGATATTGTGGAGCTTGAATTGAGGGAGAGGTTTGGCTCTATTGATGTTGTTTTGAAACCATTTAACATTCAGGGTAGGGTTTTGGTGGATATACGGAGTTCTAATGTTAATGAGCTTCTAAGTTTGAAGTCTATTCATCATATTAGGAGGTATATTTCTACGTTCAATGTTTCCAGTTCTAAAGATGGTTTAAAGGAGATTTATGATGGTGTTTACTCTTTGGATTTAAGTGAATTTCTACCTAAAACTGCTAGTTTTAGGGTTACTAGTGAAAGAATTGGTGTTCATGAGTATACTTCTATTGATGTTCAGAGGGTTGCTGGTCAAGCTATAGTGGATAAGTATGGGAATAAGGTTGATTTAGATAATTTTGATGTTGAAGTTATCGTTGACATTATTCATGATAAATGTGTTGTATGTATTTCTGTGAGTAGAGAGTCTCTCCATAAACGTCATTATAGGGTTTTCGATCATCCTGCATCTTTAAGGCCTACTATTGCTTATGGTATGGTTAGACTTTCAAATCCATTGGAGGGTAATGTCTTTGTTGATCCCATGGTTGGTGGTGGAACTATACTTATTGAGGCTGCACTATACATGGGTTCTAAGCTTAAACTTTATGGTTTTGATATTAATGAGCGTTTCCTTGATGGAGCTAGAGCTAATGCTGAAGCTGCTGGGGTTCTCAGTATTATAAATTTTTCAAAAGGGGATTGCACTAAGCTCTCCAATTATATTCGTGATGTTGATAGGATTGTAACTAATCCACCGTACGGTATCAGGATGGAGCCTAGAATTGGCATTAAGAAGTTGTATTTCATGTTTGCATCTGAAGCTTATAAGTGTATGAATAGTGGTGGTAGACTTGTAACTATAACTTTGAAGGAGGGGGTTATGCGTAAAGCTTTACTGAATTCTAATTTCAATATTGTTCATGAAAGATATATTTTGCATGGAGATTTAAGAGCTAAAATTTTTGTGGCTGAAAAATGATCAGATTCCATTAATTTTGTAATTGTTTCGTTAAGCTTTTATCTTATTGTGTTATAGTTTCAATTATGATTTCTCGTGAAAGGCTTTTGGATGAGGATTACGATGTGGAGTCGGTTCTCCGTTCAAAAATGGATCCTAAACATTTTGATAGGCTTATGAAGATTAGAGATCCTGAACTTCATAGGTGGATCGCTGATATAATTCTTGTTTGTCAGCCATCTTCAATTTACATAAATACTGGTTCTCAAGATGATATTGAGTATATTACACGTGTAGCTCTTGAGCGTGGTGAAGAGATTCCAACTAGATATCCATTGCAAACTATACATTTTGATGGAATTAAAGATCTTGCTAGAGATAGGGAGAATACTAGGATTCTTGTGGAGGATACTAGTGGCATTCCATTACTGAATACTAAGGGGAGAATTGATGGTTTAAGTGAAATTAAGAGTATTTTGAAGGGGATTATGATTGGTAAGGAGGCTTATGTGGGATTCTTCTGTTTAGGTCCGAAGAAATCTCCATTATCACTTTATGCTGTTCAAGTTACTGATTCAGCTTACGTCATGCATAGTGAGAATATACTGTATAGGATTGGTTATGATGCTTTTGTTGAGAAAGGATCTGAAATAAGGTATATGCGTTTCCTGCATTCAGCTGGTGAGAGGAATGAGTATGGTTGGAGTAAGAATTTGGATAAGAGGAGGATTTACATAGATCTTGCCGATGATACTGTTTACAGCACTAATACTCAGTATGCGGGTAATACTGTGGGTCTTAAGAAGCTTGCTCTAAGATTGACTGTTTATAGGGGGTATTTGGAGGGTTGGCTTTCTGAACACATGTTCATTGCTGGTATTAAGGGTCCAGGGGATAGATTAACATATTTTACTGGAGCATTCCCTGCTGGTTGTGGTAAAACTTCCACTGCATTAATGTCTGATACCGTTGTGGGTGACGATTTAGCCATTATAAGGGAGGTTGATGGTGTTCCTAGAGCTATAAATCCTGAAGTTGGAATGTTTGGTATAATTGATGGTATTAACCCAAAAGATGATCCTGAAATATATGAGATACTTACATCCCCATATTCTGAAGTTATATTTTCCAATATTCTGTTGATGGGTAATGGTGAAGTTTGGTGGAATGGTAAGATTGGTGCGCCTATGGCTGGATTAAATTATGCTGGTATATGGTGGCCTGGTAAAGTTGATGAGCGTGGTAATCCAATTCCACCATCACATTCCAATGCTAGATTCACAACACACATAAAATATCTTAAAAATCTTGATCCAAGGATAGAGGATCCTGATGGTGTTCCTGTGGGTGGAATGATTTTTGGTGGTAGAGATTCAGATACGTGGGTCCCAGTAGAGGAGGGGTTAAGCTGGGAACATGGAATTGTAACGAAGGGTGCAGCTTTAGAATCTGAGAGGACAACTGCTGTTCTCGGTAGAGCTGGTGAAAGAGAGTTCAACCCCTATGCCATATTGGATTTCATTTCTATATCTGTGGGGAAGTTTACTGAATTGCACTTTAGATTTGGTGAGAAGCTTAAAGTTAAACCAAAAGTTTTTGGTGTAAACTACTTCCTTAAGGATGAGAGTGGGAGATATTTGGCTGAAAAGGTTGATAAGAAGGTTTGGTTAAAGTGGATGGAGCTTAGAGTTCATGATGATGTTGGCTTTATAGAAGTTCCTACTGGCAGGATACCAGTATATGTTGATCTAGTTAAATTGTTCAATAAAGTGCTTGATAAAGATTATTCAGAGCAACTCTATGAGAAGGAGTTTACCATTAGAGTTCCACAGCGTTTAGCGAAGATTGAGAGGGTATGGAGGATATATGCAAGCATACCTGATACACCAGAATTACTATTTAAGATTTTGAGAGAGGAGAAGGATAGGTTGAAGAAGGCTGAAGATCGTTATGGAAGCTACATTTCACCAATGAAATTTGATAAAAGATGAAAGTGAATTTAACACAATTAATTAGCTATTCCATATTCAAACTTTTATCGTTTATTGAGGAAGATTTAATAAGTTTAAATCCTTATTACTTGACTTGTATGTTAGAGATTTCTGATTTGTGGGTTGAAATTGCTGGTAAGCTTGTTTTGAAAGGTGTTAATTTAAGGATTGAGTATGGTGAAGTTCACGTTCTACTTGGACCTAACGGTTCTGGTAAAACTACACTCATAAATGCCATAATTGGTGATCCGAGATTAAAGATTATTAGGGGTAATATAATTTTTAAGGGTATTGACATTACTAATATGCCAATTCATGAGAGGGTTAAATTGGGGATTGGAGTTGGATTTCAAATACCTCCAAAGATTAGGGGTGTTAAGCTTGGAGACTTGTTAAGAGAGATGTCCTTGAGGTTTGGTGGAAGATCGAATATTGATGAGTTGGCTAAATCTATAAATATGCATGAATTCTTGGATCGCGAAGTTAATGTGGGATTTTCTGGTGGTGAATTGAAGAGGTGTGAAGTTCTGCAGGTTTTAGTTCAATCCCCCGATCTAGCAATATTCGATGAACCTGATTCCGGCGTTGATGTGGAAAATTTATCATTATTGGCTAAAGCTATAAGCAATTTTTGCGGTTTAAGCGATAAACCAATTATGAGGAAGAGATCCGCATTGATAATAACTCACTTGGGGTACATTTTAAATTACATCAAAGCTGATCGTGCACATGTTATGATGGATGGAGTTATAGTTTGCTCAGGTAGACCCGATGAGATTATAGAAAATATCAAAATTCATGGTTTTGAAGGGTGTTCTAGATGTCTGATGGAAAAGGTAAGTGGATAGAGGAGATTAAGGAGAAGGCGAAGAGGGCTATTGATAAGCCTCCAGCTCTTGGTTTGGATCTGGACACTTCAAAGTTCAAGTTCACATCTAAATCTTCGGAGTCTATTTCTAGGGATTTAGAAGAGAAGGCTTCTGAAGTTGGTGTAGATCTTAGTGGTAGGGGGAGGGCTGGAAGCTATTTGCAGGTGGACTCTAGCATACTTATGGGTTCCTCTCTATATGAGGGTGTTGAGGTTTTACCCATCTCTAAAGCTTTGGAATTTTATGATTGGATCGCAGACTACTATTGGAGGGCTCTTGATGTTGATATGGATAAGTTCACAGCTTTATCTGAGCTTAAGTGTAGTGGTGGCGTTTTCATTAGGGTTAAGAGTGGTGTTAAAGTTGAGCTTCCAGTTCAAACATGCTTCTATCTTAAAAGTAGCGGTTTATCCCAGAATGTTCATAACATTATTATTGTTGAGGAGGGGGCTGAACTTAACGTTTTAACTGGCTGTGCTTCTCCGAGGATTAGTGAAGCTCTACATATTGGTGTATCGGAATTTTATGTTAAGAGGGGTGGGAAGCTAACTTATACTATGATTCACTCTTGGAGTGAGGGTGTTGATGTTAGACCTAGAACTGGAGTTTTATTGGAGGATGACGCATCATTTACAAGTGTATATGTTAATGTTAATCCAGCTAGGACTATTCAAATGATGCCGATAGTTCATCTTAATGGTGAAAATTCCAGGTCCAGTTTAGTATCCATAATTGTTGCCTCTGATAGTAGTGTTATTGATGTTGGGGGTGAAGCTCATCTTAATGGTAGCGGTAGCAAAGCCGAAATAATTTCAAAGGTTATTGCGAAGGATGATGCCAATGTAGTTTCCAGAGGAGTTATTGTGGGTGAGGGTTATAATTGTAGAGGTCATTTGGAGTGTAGGGGGATGTTGCTATCCTCAAAGGCTGTTATAAGAGCTATACCGCAATTGGATGCTAGGAATGCTAGTGCAACGTTATCTCATGAAGCTGCTATTGGAAGATTTTCTGAAGATGAAGTGTACTACCTTATGTCTAGAGGGTTTAGTGAAGAGGAAGCAGTATCCATCATTGTTAGAGGGTTCATGGACATTGGACCTGTGGATTTACCACCATTACTAAGCAAATATGTGAAGTGGGTTCTAGACAACGTTTCTAGGAAGCTTTAGAGTTTGAAGGCTAAAACCCCCATTAAATCCCTCCTAACCTCAACTTTAAATCCAACATTCCTAAGCCTATTTGAAACCCCCTTAACGAAATCTACTCTACGTTTTATTCCAGGTTGACCTGTATAGTGGTATAAAATGCCTCCAAACTTCAAAACTCTGTAAAGCTCCTTATAGAATTCCATGCTATAAAGTTCTCCAGCCAATTGGAATCTTGGTGGATCATGTATAATCCTGTCAAAGCCTCCCTCCTCCATTTCATGTATAACTTTTGCTGCATCTTCAACGATAATTTTGATTCTATCATCCTCCAATCCTCTAGACCATGGGTTTATTTCTGCTATTTTCAGAACGTTTATATCCTTCTCTACGCTTATTACGCTACTTGCACCCATATTTGCTGAGGCTATCGCTGTGTATCCGAGTCCTGTACATATATCCAGGACCTTCAACCCCCTATGAATTTTTGCAGCTTTAACTTTCATTAACGAATCTTCCCATGGAGTTACGCCAACTATTCTATGCATATGTATCCCATTTATCTCCAGTGTTGGTGCAGTATTTTCCGCTACGTATCTAAGCTTATAGTATTTTCCATCAGCATAAAATGCCACTTTCACTATATCTTCATCTTCAAGGCAGTATATGTCGTTACTGTCAATCAGTTCTTTAAGTAAATCTATTTCAATTTTGAATCCATTGATGACTACTATTGAATCATAATTCATTATTTTCACATCTTCTTCTGATATGCCTAAATCAAAACTGAGTTTCACATATCCTCTACTGGTATTTAATGCTTCAATTATTTTGGTTGCAGTGTAGCGTGATATCAGTTTTTTCTTATGGTAAACATACTTGTACTCCATAACTCCATGGTTAATTTTTGAATATTGAACTTTTAATGTTAACTAAACCTTTTTAAATTTCTAAGTCTATTTTTCTTGGGATTCGCATGATAAGGGTTATTGATATAGCAGTGAAGGATGTTAAGGTTATAGGTGAAGATGAAACAGTCCTTAAAGCTGCCGATATAATGTCGCAGCATAACATTGGATGCTTAGTTGTGGTTAAAGATGGTAAGCCTGTGGGGATTGTTACGGAGAGGGATATGTTGAAGAAGGTGATTGTTCCCTGTTTAGATCCGAGGACAACTAAGATTTCGAAGATAATGTCTAAACCACTAATCTATGGGGATCCGGATATGGATATAGTTTACGCTGCTAAGTACATGATAAATAATAACATAAAGAGACTCCCAATAATTGATCGTGGCAAACTTGTGGGGATAGTTACTTTAACTGATATATTGAGAGCCTTTCCAGGAGTCGTTAAAGCTTTAGAGGAAAGCTTGATCATTGACAAGTTACATCCAAGATTTAGAAAGTTGCTTAGAAGGTGAAGGGGGCGTGGATCTTTAGATTTCAATGTAACAAATACTTTACTGTTTGTTTAAAGGTTAAGTTGTTTTTTCAACGGTGAATATTTAATTCTTAAAGGAAATTTTGTTGATATGTGCTTTTTAAGAAATGCTTATATGTACTGAATGAGATATTTAATTGACTCTTGCAAAAAATTGGAAGAAGAATCATCAACACTACCATTTTTTTGCGTGGTGTGTACTTTGAGGAGTATACGGGTATCGATCCCGGAGGATATTTTACGGGACATCGATCTACTCATAAAAATTGGACGTTATAATTCTAGAGATGAAGTTATCGCTAAAGCGCTAAATGATCTTCTAAGTAGGGAGTTTGTTAGAATTAGTCGTAGTAGATACTTTGTGAAATCTTGAGATGGTGTAATGTTAATAAAATGTTTAGCCTATATATAGGTTAACCTTTATATATTTCGATGAATTAAGTTCTGTTTGGTGTAAGTTTTGGTATCTAGAAGTATGGTTATATCTGCTTCAGCATTTACAACAGCTTTGGTTTATGTGATGACGTGTATAGCTGTTCCCATGCCGAAACCTCTTGGTGTTTGGCATGCTGGTGATATTGCATCCTTTATTTCATCGATACTCTTCGGCCCTATTGTTGGGGGGTTTGCATGTGGTGTTGGTGCAGCTCTCTTTGATATTTGGAATCCACTTTACCACTCATCATTCATAATATGGGCTCCAGCAACACTAATTATCCGTGGAATTATGGGTTTCATGCTTGGTAAGCTTAGGAGGATTATTCCAAGTAGACCTAGATCATCCGAAGTTTTAGCTATGATTATAAGTCATGTGTGGAAGAATTTTGCATATTTTGCATATGACTATTATCTTTTTGGTCCTGTAGCATACTTAGATCTATTGACATTCTTCCCTTTGAGTGCAATTGACATTGCTATCACGGTACCATTATTGGCTGTTATTAGGAAATCTATTGGGAAGGAGTATTTCATGTGATTTTGGGGTGGTGATATATGTCATTGATAATTGATTCCCATACCCACCTTGGGAATTTCCCATTATTCAATGTGAGTTTAGATGTTGAGTCTATGATTAAAATTATGGATGATTATGGCATTACCGTTTCAGTGGTATTCTCATTACCCAACGATTTGACTTTGAATGCTGTTAAACGTTATCCTAATAGGATTGTTGGGTTGGTTTGGGTTAATCCCCATAATGGAGAAGAGGCTTTGAAACTTATTGAAGAGTATGTTTTGAAATTTGGGTTTAAGGGTGTTAAAATGCATCCCTTAATAGACTCATTCTTACCAGATCAAGATATAGTTCACCCAATTATGGAATTGGCAAGGAAGCTTAAAATCCCGGTACTATTTCATTGTGGGCATCCACCGTGGTCTCTGCCATGGCATTTTGGTTCATTGGCAGATATATTTCCAGATGTACCTATAATTTTAGGTCACATGGGGCATGGACATATAGTTTACATTAATGGTGCCATAGATGTTGCGAAGAAACATGACAACATATTATTGGAGACTTCTGGTATGCCTATGCATAGCAAGATATTGGAGGCCTCGAGACTTATAGGTGCAGATAGGGTTCTCTATGGTTCAGATATGCCTTTCGGTCACCCAGCTTTTGAGATAGAGAAGATTAAAGTTTCAGGGATCAGTAGAAGTGAGTTAGAATTGATCTTAGGATTAAATGCACTAAGAGTTTTCAATATTAAACTTTAATCCCCTCCATCTCATATGATTTGAACTTTAGTTCCTAGTGATTGGAATGGTGGTTGTTTCCTGAAGTGTACGATTACGCATCCACTATTCCTTCCATGCAATCTAACTATTTTCCCAATAAACTTCTCCCTTGTTTTTGGATGAATCCAGATAACCTTTCTCCCAACAAGTCTATTAAATATCTTCACAGCATCGTCTCCAACTTTTACTATTGCCTGTTTAAGGTGTTGTCTACCGCCTCCACCTCTCCTCATGGATAATAGAACCCCCTCCATCCCTCTCACCCGCAATAAAGCTTTCTATTACATCTAATAAGATTTTGGATATCTATCAGGAAAATAAATTTTCATTTGAGTTTTTCACGTGATTTTAATGGTTAAAAATTTGAAAATGATTTAAATTTAATTTAGTTTTCCCATGGCATTTTATCCTTTATCTTGAGTAGTCTTTTTGCATTATTTATTGATATGAATCCCGCTGAGAATAGTGTATTGCTGAATTCTCTTTCACTTATGTTCGTATGTTTCCTCAGTTCTTCTATCATTTTGTATCCTGTGAAGTAGCAGACATTGTATCCTCTGTTTTCCAGATGCCATTCCACAAGCCCTCTAGAGGTTTGTTCATCGAATCCCATTACTTCCATGTATAGTTTTACTGCATCTTCTGGGGTTAGTTTTTTCGTATAGAATAATCCTATGTCTATGTATATTCTTAGTGTTGTTTGTACTCTTCTCCATGCTACTAGTAGTGGGAATGCTTCATCTCCATATATGTGTTGGAGTAGTTCTTCCCCTCTATGTGCAAGTCCCTCTGAGATTGGCGTTGCTATTCCACTGCTTATTTTGAATGTTTTTGGTATGTTGGCTAACCCTATTTTAATTGAGTGTATGTTGTGTCCATAGTATGCTTCATGTATTGCCATCATCATTAACCACCCTCTTGAGAATGCTTTGTAATTGTATTGGTTTAATGCGACATGGCTTTCCAACCCTCCTTCCAAGGGGTCTGGCCCCCCTGCATGCCCCATTGGATATATATCTTTTTCAAACTCCTTTAAGCCAACTACTTTGCATGTTACTTCATCTGGGAATTCTATATACTCTTTCGCATATTTCTTGGCTATTTCCAAGAATTCCTCCATTGCTTTAAACATTTCTTCAGGGGTGTTGTATGGGACATGTATTCTTTCTCTTAAAACTTGTAACGGTTCTTTGTTTGGATCTAACTTTCTTGCTAACTCTTGGAATTTCCATTTTGCCTTTTCCATTTCATCCATATACCATTCCATAACCCATTTTATGGGTATGCCATAATGTTTCATCATTAATTCTTCGTAGGGGATGTCTTCAATTACTTTTCTACTAGTTCCAATTATCGCCCCAATTTTTGGTATATATTCTTCGATTACACCTTCTATATTTTTAAGCTCATTTATGATTTCCTCCTTCCATTTCTCTTCTTCATCCACTTTAACCTCTATTTCCCCAATTATTTTAAAATACTTTTCCAGATCTCTTTTTAATCCTTCTAGGCATTTCAATGCTCTTTTAACTCTATCGTCATCTACTTTCAAGCATATTTCATGTACTGCTGGTAGGAGTTTAGCAACTTTTGCTGATATCTTCTTTACTTCTTCACTCTTCTCTTTTAAACTCTTTCTTTCATCTTCAATTATCTTGAATATTCTGAATCCTATTCCACGAAGGTATTTACTTGGTTGTCTCATACCTTCTTTTATTCCAACTTCCCAGCAATCCATTAACTCTATTATGTGATTTACCCATACACTATTTTCCACATCCTCTTCCACGATGTCTGCTCGGATTTTATATGCTTCTTCCTTTATGCTCTTTATATCATTTAGTAGTGAATTGATTTCTTCTATTGATGGTACTAGTATTTCTCTCATTTTTTCCATGTATATCTTCAATACCTTTTCATCTAACTCCATTAACTTTGTTTTTAAATTGAACTTACTCATGTTTTCCATCGTTACGCTTATATATTACTGGATGATTTAAAATTTTTGGGAGAGTCTCTTGTTTATCCCAGGAAGAATCTCCCAGTTCATTATATTCTTAGTGCTTTGCTTCTTCATGCTTTCAGCATTGTGGTTGTCGAAGCGAAAGCCTATATTCAGACTGCGTAAGATAGCTCCTCTTGATGCTATTGAAGAGGTTGTGGGTAGATGTGCTGAGATGGGTAGACCTCTGCTCATGGTTCCCGGGATTGAAGGCATTACTGCTCAGACTCTTGCTGGTTTAACCGTCGTTAATTATGCTACTACGCTTGCTGCTAGGTATGATGTTGAGCCAATAATGCTTGTAGCTGTTCAAGATGTGTATCCATTGGCTTTAGAGAATGTGAGATTAGCTTTTCAAGCTGAGGGTAAGGCTGATAAATTTAGACCTGAAATGGTTCGCTTTGTTTACAGCCAGTTCCCTATGGCTACTACGGCTATGGGTATCATAAATAGGCAACGTGTTGCTGGAACAGTTATGGTGGGCGGTTTTTATGCCGAGACTCTAATGATATTGGAGAACGCGTATAGGGCGGGGGCTGTGCAAGTTGGTGGTACAGCTAACTACCATAATATCCCATTCTTCGTTGCTGTTTGTGATTATGCATTGATTGGTGAAGAGATTTTTGCTGCAAGTGCATATCTCTCCAAAGATCCTGAGCAGATAGGGACTATTGTTGGTGAGGATTTTGGTAGACTGTTTTTAGCTGTGCTCGCATTTATCGGTGCTATTCTAGCTACTCTTGGAGCAACTTATGGTAAATGGTTTACTGATTTACTTAGCATATAGAGGGGGTGTGGAGAGTGTCTTGGGTTCGTAGACGTGAATTACCCTTATTTTTAACAGCTATACTTGGCATAATGGCTTTTGCAGACTACTTCTTTGACATTCCAATTTTGCATAGTGCAATTTCTGATTTACAGGTTTGGATTATCATTCTTGCTGCATTTGCAATGTTTATGGGAGTTATAAACTTGACGATCGTTCATGGTAGAGTTGTTATGAGGGAAAAGGATATTATTAGGAGAGGTCTTAGTGCATGGACTTTATTTTTAATGTATCTAATGGCTATTCTCGGTTTACTTCCACCAATAACTGCTCATCCAAGTTTCAGATGGTTGTATTCAACAACTGTTGCTGCATTGGATCCAACAGTCTACTCTATACTTGCATTCTACATTACTTCAGCGTCCTATAGGGCTTTTAGAGCTAGAAATCTTGAAACAACAATATTTTTGATTGCCGGTATCATCGTTATACTTTATAATGCGCCTATAGGTGGCTACTTGCATCCAGGAATTGTGACCTTGGGTTCATGGGCTATGAACGTCCCAATAGTTGCTGGTCAGAGGGCTATAATGGTTGGTGCAGCTATAGGTGCTTTAGCACTTGCTATCAGAACATTTACTGGTAGGGAGAGTGCTTGGCTTAGGGCTAGAGGTGGGGGGTGAAACTATGGTGAAAGAGTTTGATCCAAGGTGGATGTATCTTTTGCTCTTCATAATTGTAGGCGTTCCACTTATTAGACCATTAGGTTTGCCACTACAGATAACTGCCCCTGTATTAGCCCTATACAATAAGATAGAGTCTTTACCTCCTGGAAGCATCGTCTTGTTTGAATATGGTGTTGGCGCAGCCAGCTGGCCTGAGCACGGTCCCTCCAACATTGCTGTTCTAAAGCATTTATTAAGCAAGAATGTTAAGATAATTCTCATATCCCTCTATACTGCTGAAGGTCCAACTCTATTTGCCACTAGAATTAAACCTGCTATAGCAAGCTATTTGGAGAAGAAGACTTATGGTGTTGATTACGTTGATTTTGGCTATGTGACTGGATATGAAACTGCTATGGCGGCTATAGCTGAGAATACGCATAAGGCACTACCAAAGGATGTTTATGGTACACCCGTTGATCAGATTCCATTGATGAAGAATGTTAGGAGTGCAAAGGATTTAGCCTTAGTTATTGCCACCGGTTACTGTGAGCCTTATATTAGGCAATTCTATACGCCGTACGGTGTTCCAGTGGCTATTATGACTTGGGGTATGCTTGCCCCTGGATATATGCCATACATAAGTGCTGGGCAGCTATGTGGTATGGTGGCCGGCATTAGGGCTGCAGCAGAATATGAAGTTTTAATTAGGAGTCCCGGTGAAGCTTCCGCCTCTTCAGATGCCCTTTCACTTTCACATCTCTTCGTCACTATATTGATCGTTATAGGGAATATCCAATATTACTTAACTAGAAGGAGGGGTGGTAAGTGATGGATTTCGCTGAACTTGCTTCACTGGTTTCAGGTTTAATTGCAGCGGCATTGACATTGATGATTTACAGCCTACTATATAGGGAGAACATATTGTATAGGATTGCCGAACACACTTTCGTCGGAATAGCTGCTGGTTATGGTGTTGCTTATGCTGTAAAGAACATTATGGATCAAGGTGTTAGTAGGATTTCCGCTGGAAACTATTGGTTTATTATACCTATGATCCTTGGAGTAATGTTGTTCACTAGATTCACGGTTAAGCAAGCTTGGATTAGCAGGTATTCTATGGCTGTGATGGTTGGTGTGGGTACTGGAGTCTCTGTTAGAGCTTTAATTGAAGCTCAAATTGTTAGGCAGATTAAAGCCAGTGTGATATCATTGTATGGTGGACCCTTCACCGTAATTGACAATCTGATAATAGTCCTTGGATTCATATGTGCCTTCCTATACTTCTTCTTCACTGATATAAGTGCCATTCGGAGGCCTATGAGTTACATTGCTAAGGCTGGCAGATATGTGTTGATGTTTACTTTTGGTGGAGCCTTCGGTGGAACTGTTCTAAGTAGGATGACTCTGTTTACCGGTAGAATGCAATACTTACTGTCATATCCAGCGTACTACATGATTCCAGTGTTCGTAGCCATAATATGTGCTATGATATACTATGATTTGAGGAAGCAGAAAGCGTAACCCCAAATAATTCCCAACATTTTTTAACTCTTTTTTTTGGGTGTTGATTTATGATGGATCTGAGTTTCGATTTTGGTGATAAATATCATCAATTTAATGGTTATTTGTTCTCCTTTAGAGTTTTTACTCTTGATAATATTTATGGTGTAGATGTTGATAAAGCTGAACTGGCTTATGATGGTAGCTTCTTAAAATTATCAGCTAATAGCTTCTTTTATGCTGGTGGTAGAAAGAGGATTCCAGGCTTATTTGAAGCCATATTACGTAAATTTCCTGATAGTCATGTTGAGGTTTCATGTAAATCCCTATTTGAGCCAAATCTCCGAGTTAGTGATCATGATTTAAAGTTTGAAGAGTGGAAGATTAAAGGTGTTGGTATTCTAATTAAGGGTTTAGATGTTGATAAATACATGACAGGTTCTTTCACATTTGAGAATTATAATCCAGAGCAAGGTGTCATATTAAATTACCCTCGAATTTGGACTAGTTATAATCGTAGTCTACCTACACCGTTAATGGTGGTTCATGTTAAAGGTGTAGATAAATACTTTTATTCTTTGAGTATGGATGAAGAGTTGAGACCTAAACGGTTTGCTATCCGTAATGATTTCAATGGTGATACGGTGATAGAATTGTATCATGAGGAAAAGGCCACTATGTTTTCAAGTGGTATAAACGTTCCCACTTTTAGGATTGGTTTCTGTAAGGATCCATGGGAGCCTCTAACCATTAGAATGAATTTTATGGAGGAGAAGTGGGGTCTTAAGTCTTGGGAGGATAGGGATGATGTTCCATATTGGATGAGGAGAGTTTCCTTAGTGGTTAATATGCATGGTAAGCATTGGACTGGATATGTCTTCAACACATTTAATGATATGATTAAAATATTGGAGTGGATTTCTCAACGTATTGAAGGTTATAGGGTTTTGGTCTTCCTACCCGGATTTAATGGTAGATACTACTATGATTACCCAGTATACGATCCAGATCCAGATTTAGGTGGCGTTGAAGGGTTTAGAAATCTCGTAAATGTTGCACATGAACTTGGGATGCATGTAGTCCCAATGTATGGTGCTGTAGCTGCAGGTTTTAGATGGGTTAAGAGACTCAATTTAGAAGATGCCATTTTTAGGGATAAATATGATTTAAGCGTGGTTCCACCAAATTGGGTTGATTGGGATGCTGATAGGGAGAGGGATGACATATGGGTTCCATTGAATCTTGGTAACAAAAAGTTTCTTGATCACATGTATAATTCGATATGTAAGATAACCGATGAGTTTATGGTTGATGGTGCTTTCCTCGATATACCCCACTTATATGTTAACGATCATAGGTATGATATGTATGAAGGGCTGAAAACCCTAATAATCAATTTGAAACGCAGGTATGGTAGAGATTTCTTAATCTTTGGGGAAGCATATTATGATGCACTACTCCCTCTAATTCCATTTTATCATGTGCCATTTCCAAGGAATTATTCTGAATTCTTCCACAAGTATATTCGAACAGCTTATCATCTTTCACATCCAGCTCCAGGTAGGGGTAGTACTGGGGTTCATGAGCAGGGGCGTCAGAAATTCTTTGTGCCAAATCCTGAAGATAAAGTTATACCAACTCTATGTGTGGTGGAGGATACTATAGAAAAGTATAGTGATGATGTGGAGAAGGTTATAGAAGCTGCGAAAATCTATGCTAAAATAAACAATTTACCATGATCTTTGAAGTGGTCTATTACTTGTGGCGTTCGGGATGCTTAACTCAATTATTGTTATTGAAATCCTGGTTTCCTAACGTTTACAACTTCTTTATTCACTAGATTTGGCGGTACCCTTCCTTGATGAAATGCTATTAGATTTTCTGCAACCACTTCTGCCATTGCATGTCTAGCTTCATATGTTGCACTTCCAATATGTGGTACTATCACAGCGTTTTTGAATGCTGTTAATGGATGGTTTTGTGGTAGTGGTTCTTCTTCAAATACATCCAACCCTACCCCTGCAATCCAATTTTCATTTAAAGCTTTAATCAATGCCTTGGTGTCTATGATTGCACCTCTTGCAGTATTTATTATTATTGCACTCCTCTTCATTAGCCTCAGCTTATCTTCATTTATCAAGTGATATGTTTCCTTTGTTAGTGGTACATGTATGCTCACTATATCTGCTTCCCTTAAAAGTTCATCTAAACTCTTATACTCTATTGAGAGTTTATTTTCAAGTTCAAAATTCCTATTAACATCATAGTATATGATTCTCATTTTGAATGCTTTCCCTATTTCAGCCACTCTACTGCCAATCCTACCTAACCCTATAATTCCTAAGGTTTTTCCCATTAATTCTGTTCCAAGCATCATTTTCGGATGCCATGCAGTCCTTGTCCTCCACCATTCCCCCCACCTAACAAAATTGTCTGCTTCAACTATCCTCCTAGCTACTGCTAATATCAATGCCCATGTAAGTTCAGCTGTGGATTCCGTTAAAACACCTGGGGTATTAGTTACGTAAATTCCATTTCTAGTTGCATATTCCACATCTATATTGTCAAATCCAACAGCGTACTGAGCTATTATCCTAAGCTTTCTGGCTTTGCTAATGAGGTTGCAATCAATTTTATCTGTTAATAGTGAGATAATGGCATCTACATCTTTAACCTTTTCAATGAGGGTTTCATATGGTGGCGGCGTGTATTTATCCCAAACTTCCACATCATAGTATTTTGAAAGTTTCTCAATAACATCTTCGAAAAGCTCCCTAGTCACAAACAACTTGTAAGTCATAAATAATAGTGAGGTTACGTGGGGTATATTTAGTTTAATATTCTAATTTTTAATCTACTTGTTCATTTGAGAGTAGTCTTTGGGTAGAGGTAGATTGTTTTATCGGTAATGTTCTTGTGATAAACCTATTGTAATTGATGTTTTACTTATCCTTCTCTCTTGACATGTAACCCTATTCTCTCAAATTCTTCCTTTATTCGCTTTAATGTTTCATATGTTGGTGCATGGTGAACTTTCATTAAGTATGTTTTTCCAAGTCTGATATGTTTCTCTTCCACGCTATGGAATGGCAGGAGATCGATTTCACCTATACCCTCTAATTTTTCAGTTACTAGTTTTAAAATCCCTTTAACAGTTTCTTCCGTATCGGTTATCCCAGGTATTATTGGGAATCTCAGTATTATGTCCTTTGCTCAACCCAGTTCTACAAGTAGCCTTAAGTTTTCTATTATTGGTTTATTTGATACTCCACAGTACTCTTTATGTTTTCCCTCATCTATTATTATATTATATATTGTGTATAGGAATATGTCAATATTTTTTTGCCATTGCTTTCATTATTTCCTTTGTGGTGTATCCAGATGTGTCTAGAGCTGTGTTAATGTAGATTTCTTTGCATTCTCTTGCTAAATTTATCAGGAATTCTGGTTGATATAATGGTTCTCCACCTGGGAATGTTACTCCACCATTAGTTTCATCATATAACTTTATATCCCCTCTATTCTTGAAGTTTCAATTTGTTTAGTCACAAAGTGAAAGTGCTATGCCTAATGGTAGGAGGATTCAGAAAGGTGATACTTTGCTAGCTGTTGTTGGGGTTAGATTAAATTGCTACTGGGCTGAGGATGAGAGGACCTTCATAGTTGGTAAACCTAGTGAGAAGCATATTAAATTCTTTGAGGTGGCAACTAAGGCTCAGGAGTGCGGGATAAGTATGTGCGTTGCTGGGAGGAGGGTTTCCGATATTGATGCTGCTGCACTTAAGGTTATTGAGGATGCTGGTTTCGGTGATTATGTTTTCCATCGTACTGGTCATGGTATAGGCTTAGGTGGACATGAGTATTGGCATGATATGGCTTTCAATCATAGGATTATGAAGCCTAATATGGTTACCACCGTGGAGCCTATGATATGTGTTTATGGGTTTGGTGGTTTTAGATATTCCGATACTGTGGTTGTTGGTGAAGATAAACCTATAGTTTTAACTAAGTTCCCAAAGAATTTGGAGGATCTAACAATTCCAGCGTAATTTATAGTGAAACTCTTTTCACAATCCTTTGAAATGCTTTTTTCACTTTTTCCCAAGTGATTCCTTACGTATATCTTCTGTTTTATCGTTTTTTGGGATTTTGTGTTGGGTTTTAGGCGGAATGTTGCTGTTTTCGGCTATTATGGTGCTGGTAATCTGGGTGATGATGTTATATTATATGCTATTGTTAAACGTTTAAGTAGGTTTATTGATAAATCTAGAATTATTGTTGTTTCCAGTCAATTGAATGCTGATCTGCAATTTATTCGTTCACGTTATGGTGTTGAAGCTGTTAGTTTGAGGAATCTGTTAGGCTTTTTTAAGGTTTTGTTTAGTAGTAAGGTTTTGATTTTGGGTGGTGGTGGGATTCTTCAGCCTGGCTCCACAATATTCTCCATATCCCTTTACAGTTTGCTCTTTAAAATTTTTGGTTGTAAAGTTGTGTTGTTATCTGTGGGAGTGGAGTTCCCTCATTCCTTCTCCCTGCTTGATAAGTTTCTTGTTAGATTGCTTGTAGGTATTTCAGATATAATTACCGTTAGGGATTTAGTTTCAAGAGCCTTTTTCAAGTCTCTATCTGTTTCTAAACCCATTCTCGTATTTAGAGATTTATCCTATCTTATTTATGATGAGTTAAGTAGGTTTTGTTCAAATTTTGAGTTTAATGGTGGTGTGGATCCATATGTCGTCTTGGTTTTGAAGGATATTTCAAGTGACGTTATGCCTTTGAGGGGTGAGCATTTAGATGTGCATTATCTTGTTAAAGTTTTAACTGATTTTTGTAATTATTTAATTGATGTTAAGGGTTTGCAAGTGTATTTCTTGATTGCGCAGCATGGTTTGAAATCTGACTTAAATATTGTTTTTAAAGTTTTGAAAGGAATTCACAATTTTAGTATGGTTCATTTGGTTTTTTATGGTTCAATCCCCTTCAATAGACTCTTAGAGTTGTTTAGAGGGTCAATTTGTGTTGTTAGTATGCGTTTGCATCCACTTATTTTAGCTTCTATGATGAATAAGCCTGTTATTGGCTTATCCTATAGTAATAAGGTTAAAACGTTTATGTATGAAAATGATTTAGGTGGTTTCCTTATAGATCTTACGCGTCCACATGATTTCCATAAATTTAAGTTTGTTTTCCAGAGGATTTTGAGTAATTCTGAATCTTTTACATATAATTACGTTGAGGGTTACTATTATGAGGTTTTAAGTAAAGCTTCTATTGTGGAGTCTTTCTTAGAACAGAATATTTAATCTGAATGATTTATTGCTAAATTGGGAAAAAGTGGGGTTTTATTTAAGCAGATTCTTTAATTCCTCAAGTTTCTTCTTCAATTCTTCAATTGTATTCTCCAGTTCGTTTATTTTATTGTTTATTTCATCTTTTGCTAGTAGTATTTCTATTGATTTCATTGTTACTCCTTCTTTTAGGAATTTTTCGTAAGTTTCTCTTACTAGTTGTCCGGCCTTTGTTTTTCCTGTTAGATGACTTCTAACAGTGGCTTCTGTTACTCCGAGTTCTTCTGCTATTTGTCTTGTTGTCATTTTCGCCTTTTCCCTTGCTAGGGCTCCTGCAGCTATTCCAAGTGATGTTAGCCACGTTATTCTTTGTGATGGGTCTTTCAATGCTTCCAGTACATCCTTTCTGAATAGTGTTTCTATTAGTAGTGCTGTTTCAAGGTTTTTTATGTCTTCTCTCCCTATTGGTGATAGTGTTATGCTCATGTGCTTACACCCCTCTCTCTACGCTTAACATTTTTTCTGGATATATAATTATCCCTTTATCTGTTATTTCGAATGGATGTCTCTGCATGGAGTGCGCTGTTCCACGCATCTTCCACACAATTATGCTTCTATATAGTTTTCCACGTATTTCATCTAAATCTAATCTTATTATTCCATCTGCTGCATGTTCCACTCCAGGTCCTCCAAATCCTCTCTCAGTTACGCTTACTTGTGATACTAGTATTGATGTTGTTCCAAGACCTGAGAGTACTTTCTTCAATTGTAGTACTATGCTTCTTGCTACTGCAGGTTTTGTTATGTATAATGTTGTTACACTGTCTACTACAACTCTTTTTGCATTTAAGTCTCTTATTGCTTGTCTAACTAGGTCTGTTAGTGTTGGGAAGTCGTCTGGGCTTGGTACAACGTATTTCTCCCTTTTTGCTGCTTCACCTATACCTGCTGTAAATGCGTCGATTACAGCGAATTTCCCTTCCTCCTCATATCCCTTCACATCCCAACCAAATTGTTGCATATTTATCCTAACTTGTACTGGATGTTCTTCTAGAGCTACGTATATTCCTGGCTCATTATTCTTCAAGCCATAGTATAGGAATTGTTGCCCCATTATTGTTTTCCCAGTTCCAGGTCCTCCTGCTAGTAGAACTACGTTTCTGCGTGGTATTCCTCCATTTAAGATTTCGTCTAATCCAGGTATTCCAGTCTTCACTTTTTCAACCATTTATTCGTCACCTCTTAAATTTTGATAGTTATCATGATGATATGTTTAATATTCATAGAAATAAATTTTTCCATCACCTTGCCAATCACATAGTTTGAACAATATCTTTATCTTCATCTTCAAATACTCCTTTTATCGTGAGAATCTATACTTTGGGGCATTCAACACGCAGTTTTGATGAGTTTACCAATATCCTCATGAAGTTTGGTATTGAGGTTGTTGTGGATGTTAGGAGGTTTCCAACTAGTAGTAAGTTTCCATGGTTTAATAAGGAGATTTTGGAATCTAAACTTAAGGAGCTTAACATAGTTTACCAGCATTTCCCGGAGCTTGGTGGTTATAGGAGGGAGGGGTATGGTGAATTTGCAAAGACTGAAGAATTTAAGTCTAGTGTTTCAAGGATGCTTAACTTGATTGGTGATCGATGTGCAGTGATACTTTGTTCTGAGAGGTTTTGGTTTAGATGTCATAGGAGGTATATAGCAAATTATCTTGCTGAGTTGGGGTATGAGGTTATACATATCTATGATGCTGAGAAGGTTGAGGAGCATAAACTTAAATCGAAGGATATTCAGGAGAAGATGAAGCTTGTAATTTGGTGTGATAAGAAGGCGAGGAAGATGAATGTTGAGAAGGGTTCAGTTTATGGGGATCCCTACTCATCTTGATCGTGAAAGCCCGCCGCTCATCATCACCAAACAATTACTAACATGAGCAGAAAGATAAAATTAACTTACCCGCCGAGCTTTGCTGAAGGATGATTGCATATGGTGAAGTTGTAGAGTAATATTTTACAGAGTTTATTTATGGTTGTTTAGATCGTATTCTCTCTGCTATCCCTATTATTTCTTCTGGTCCTATCTCTTCATATGATCCTGGGATTTTTGGGGGTTTTGTGCTTATGCTTATGAGTCCCGCTCTCGGTATTCCCTGTCCATGTATTCTTTCAATAGCCTTTCTAGCTTCACTTACATCTATATCTCCAATTTTCACTTCATATCCAATTATTGGTGTTCTCCCCCTTTCATCTAAGATTACTATGTCTATGTCTCCATTTAGTAGTATCGTGTATGCTCTTTTTCCACCGATGTATTCTGCCATCATTTCTCCTAAGCTGAATTGTATTTCCCTTGATATTGCATTTGTCACTATTTCTCTGTTTACATTTATTTTTGGGGTTTCCGTTATGTTTAGTTTTTGGTCTATGTATTGGATTATTGAGACTATTGGTGATCTATGTTTAAAGTAGAATCTTGCCCCTCGGGTTTTCCATAGTGATATCTTTTCCAGTAACCCCATGTTTACGAGTCTTTCAATTATCCCTATTACTGTTGATTGCCCTCCCGTTATCATGTTGTTTGATGTAAGTATTCCAGCTATTTCTGATGGTTTCCATATTCCCTCCCCCACCAATCTTAAGATTGCATCGTATATTCTTGTTAATGTTCTTTCCTCTTCTTCGAAGATTTCTCCTACAAGTCCATGTGTTGATGTTGCCAGATAATATGCTTTCTCACGTATTTCCGTTATGGCGTCTGCTTCTATTGAGAACATTGGTATTACCCATGGATCTCTAAGTATTAATCCCCATATTATCGTGTCCTTTGGAGTTCTTGTTAAGTTTTTTAATGCTACTATCGTGTCTGAGTAGCTTATTATGTCTAGTTTTAGGGGTGAGAGTAATCCTAGGAGGGGGCTTCTCCTATCGAAAACTCTACTTATTATTCCGAGGCTTGAGCCGCTGGCTATGAGCTTCCCATTTGGATGATGTAATGCTATTTCTTCCCATAGGAATTCCGGTAGCCTCTGAAATTCATCTATGATCACAGTTTCACCATTATTCAGTAACCTTCCAACTCTACCTATAGCCTCCTTAACGTTCATATATGTATACTTTCCCCCCTCCTCGTGGATTACGTATCCTGTTCTTGTGATCATAAAGTATTGAGCGTCTCTGAACGTTCTCCTTAGCATGTATGTTTTCCCAGTTTTGCGTCTACCATAAATCATTACCCATCCTTTAAGCTTTTTTAATTCTTCCTCTTCCCTTCTATCTATGTTGAGAGTCATTTATTCCCATAGGAATATTCTAATAAGAATATTCCTATAAATTTTGTGATATCATGTTCTCATTTATATCTTTTATTTCATAGTATTTTATTGTTATGACTTACGTTTTACGTAGGTTTGATCCTTGGGGTTCACCGCTTTGTACTTGTCCTCCTAAGTATAGTTTGTCTCCTTATACTGGTTGTGGTCATGCTTGTAGGTATTGTTATATAACTTCTTATATTCGTAATGGTTTTAATCCTAGGGTTAAGGAGAAGTTTCTTTTGCATCTTAGACGTGACCTAGTTAGGGCTGATTTATCCCTCCCCATATCCATTGCCAATAGTTCTGATCCTTATACTCCTCCTGAGGGTGTTTTGAAGATTACCCGTGAAACTTTGAGGATGCTTTCCTCTTTTAATGCTGGTGTCATAATTGTTACTAAGTCTAATCTTGTGGTTAGGGATTTGGATATTCTTTGTAGGGGGAGGTTTACGGTTAGCTTCACTATAACTACCCTTAGTGATGTTTTAGCTAGGGTTTTGGAGCCTTATGCTCCTCCACCATATATTAGGATTGAGGCTTTGAGGGTTTTGTGTAGGGCTGGTATTCCATGTTCTGTTAGGATTGATCCAATAATTCCTGGGGTTAATGATGATTTCGATTCTATTAAGCGTATAGTTTCTTTGGTGGCTGAGCTTGGTGTTAAGCATATTGTTTCCTCAACTTATAAGGCTAAGCCTGATAATTTCAATAGGGTTTTAGAGGCTTTTCCAGAGAAGGCTGAATTATTTAAGCGTTTATATGTTGAGGGTGGTGTTAAGATTGGTGGTGTTAGATATATGGGTGAGAAGTTTAGGTATAGTTACATGAAGATGGTTAAGGGGTTGGCTGATGATTATGGTTTAACCTTTTCCACATGTCGTGAGGGGTTTAGGAATCTCCAATCTTCTGAAACTTGTGATGGCACTCACCTTATACCTGAGGGGTAATTAAATTTTATCCATGGAAACCATTAAAAATTGTTTACAAACATATTTTTTAGGCGAGTTTTATGGGTGTTTTGAGTCCAAGGGAGTTTTTTGGTTTTGAGATTGGTGAGGATAGGAAGCTGGCTCGATGGGATAAGATCGTGGAATACTTCAAACACCTATCAGAAAACTCAAATAGAATAAAAGTCGTGGAACTAGGCAAAACCACAGAAGGAAACCCATTCATACTAGCATACATAAGTTCACCAGAGAATTTAAGGGATTTGGAGAAGTATCGTTGGATTTCACATAGACTTGCTGATCCTAGGGGGTTGAGTGAAGGTGAGGTTGAGAGGCTTGTTAAGGAGGGTAAAGTGGTATTCGTTATAACTAATAGTCTCCATGCCACTGAGGTTGGGGGGACGCAGATGTCCATTGAATTAGCATACAAACTGGTAACAGGGGGAGATGAAACAACAAAAGAAATACTAGACAATGTGATTCTATTATTATTCCCGTGTATTAATCCTGATGGTCAGATTATGGTTGTAGATTGGTATTATAAGTATCTTGGAACTGAGTATGAGGGGACTTCTCTTCCATGGTTATATCATAAGTATGTGGGTCATGATAATAATAGGGATGCTTGGATGCTTACTCAAGTGGAGTCTAATCTGATTGCTGACACAATTTATAGGTTTTGGAAGCCTCAAGTTTTCATTGATAATCATCAGATGGGGAGTTATGGTGCTAGGTTTTATATTCCTCCATTTTATGATCCCATATGTCCCGAAGTGGATCCATTGGTTTATCGTGAACATCAGTGGTTTGGTGGGTTTATGGCTGTTAAACTCGAAGAGGCTGGATGTCAGGGGGTTGAAGGAGGTCCACCATTCACGGCGGAGATGCTTGCAGGCTTCTTGGATATGGCTAATTTAATGAATGTTTGTGCTATGCTTACCGAATCTGCTAGTGTAAAGATTGCTACGCCAATATATGTTCACAAGCATCAATTGACTGGGAATAGGGGGAGAGTGGGAGATAAAAAGCAGTATAGCTTCCCAAATCCATGGCCAGGGGGGTGGTGGAGGCTTAAGGATATTGTGAGGCAACAATTGGTATCTAATCTTGCTGCTCTTGAGTTGGCTGCTAGGATGAAGGATACTATATTGAGGAATATGTACATTAAGGCTAAGCGGAATATAGAGAAGGGGTTAAATGAGCCTCCATATGCTTATGCAATTCCAATAGATTCTCAAGCTGATCCTGGAGCTGCATTGAAGATGGTGGAGTTGTTGTTGAAGTGGGGTGTTGAGGTTTTTGTTTGTGAGGGTGAGGTTAGGGCTGGTAATAGGGTTTATCCTAGTGGAACATATTTTGCCTTTGCATCTCAGCCTTATAGGGGGATGCTCCGATATCTTTTGGAGAAGACTATTTATCCGGATAATGAGTGGACTCGTGCTCGTGATGGTACTCCCATAAGACCTTATGATACAGCTACATTCACAGTTCCAGATTATCTTGGTGTTAGGGTGGATGTTCTTGACGTTAAGCCTGAGGGTGTATTTAAACGTGTTGATGGCTCTATTTGTCCAGTGTATAGTGTGTCTAGCTCCGATTACGGATACATAGTTTCATCTACATATAATTCTGCTTTTGGAGTTGTGAATGGTGTTCTGAATTCTGGTGGACGTGTTTTCAGAATTCTCTCACCCATAACCATTGATGGCAATGTTTACCCCTTAGGCTCATTCTATATTCCAGGTGATGTCAGTCAAAGCTTGCTTGAGCATCTCTCTAATACATATCATGTCCCGGTAATTCCATTGAAATGTAAGCTTGATATTGAGGTTCGTGAGGTTAGGAGGCTTAGGGTTGGAATTTATCAGCGTTATTATGGTGGGAATATGGATGAAGGGTGGACTAGGTGGATTCTTGAGCAGCATGGGTTCCCATATGAGGTGATTAGGGATAAGGATATAGTTGATGGTAAGCTTCCGGAGAAGATCGACCTACTAATATTTGCTGATGATAGTCCAGCGTTAATTCTCGGTGAGAGTAAGGAGGCTATTGAGAAGGCTCTTTCAGAATTGTATAGGAGACCTGTAGTCTTACCTCCAATTCCACCAGAGTATATGAGTGGAATTAAGAAGGAGGGTGTTGAGAAGGTTAAGGATTTCGTGAATAATGGTGGGACGCTATTAACCTTCAATTCAAGTTGTGAACTAGCTATAGATGCCTTCAAACTTCCAATAAATATCCCCTCGAAGAAGCTTGATCCAAAGGAGTTCTTCTGCCCATCAACAATATTGAAAGTTAATGTTGATAATACCCATCCACTCTGTTATGGAATGCCGAAATTGGCTTACGTCATGTATCATAATAGCATGATACTTGAACTTGTTCCAGCATTTAATAATGAAGCATTCCAAACACCAATGACATATCCAGAATCTGATATAATGCAAAGCGGTTGGCTGATAGGGGAGAAGTATCTGAGTAGGAAACCAGCTTTGATAGATGTGAAGCAGGGGAAGGGTAGAATAGTGTTATACGCATTTAGACCACAATTCAGAGGGCAAACGCTGGGGACTTTTAAAACCATTTTCAATGCTATAATACAATAGGGCATTAACAATACCCCTATTTATCCTCTTACACTTCCAATTTTTCCAGCGAGTTGAAAAGTCGAAAAGAATATTTGGGGTGTGGTGATGAGTTTATATCGAAGTGGGTTTGAGCGGGTTTAATGAGGTTGATTTCAGCAAGTTTTCAGTTGTTATTAAGACGTTGAAGGATTATGAGGGTGTGGTAGCTGAGATTCTTAAGGAAAATTTCCCTGGAATAAATGTTTTGGCAAAACCATTAAACTTTTCAGGTCTCATTTTGGCTGGTGGTGATATTTCAGCAGAGGATTTAGCTAGAGAAATTAAATCTAAAATTCCAGAGGTGGAGAGGGTTCTTCCAGTCAAATTCTATGTGCCAGCTGAAATGGATTCTATAATTGAAGTTGCTAGGAAGATGGTGGGTGAATTGTCTGGTGCAGGGTCTTTTGCGGTAAATACTGTGAGGAGGGGGCGTCACAACTTCACCAGCATAGACGTTAACGTTAGGGTTGGGGCAATTATAAAGGAGGGCGCCAATATTCCAGTCAACCTAGATTTCCCAGAGAAGGTTGTCTTCGTTGAGATCATTGGGCCACATGCATATATGGGTATAGTTGATGGAAGTGAGTTTCCTAAGAAGATTAGACCTGGGAAATTTCAAGTTAGAGGATACTTTAGAAAGGTTTCAATTGTCCAAATGCCCTACCTTGGAGATTTAAAAGCTTCCCATGAGATGGGTGTGAGAATTGGCCGGGAAGTACAAACATTTGAAGTAGGCGAATTGGTTATTGCACCAATAGGAGCAGTAAAGGCAAATGAACTAAACGCCTTCATAAGAGGAGTCTTTGAAGGGATAGAATCAAGATATCAAATTCAAGCTAAAAGCTATCCACATAAACCCCACAAAACCGAAGTCTACATACAAAACCTATATGAGCTCGTTAGGGAAAGAGCGAAAGAACCAATAATAGTCTTCGAACCTGAAGGAAAACCGATAAACACAGTTTCAGGAGAACTTGCCAACCTAGTAATTGAGAATGAGAGGACAAGTTTCCTCATAGGCTCCAGGGAAGGCATACCCCTAGGAATATATCGATTTGCAAACCTCATTATAGACCTATGCCCAGGAGTAACCATAGCAACAGACCTAGCTGCAGCATCAGCCCTAATAGCACTGGCATTTGCAATACATCAAAAACTAAGTAGCCAAACAGAAGGAGAAAGGTCAAACTAAACAACCCACATAATAATTAAACTTGCCCCACCATCCTCATATGCCCCGGCAACTCCAGTAAAACCCCAAACCATAAACCAACACCCTCCAACACAAACACCAACAACCAATAAACACACCCCTCTAAAATTGGGTTCCCCACCATCAAATTCCACATTTAAAACCAAAACCCAATCATCACAACATCAAAACCCTCAAGGCGCCCCGCAAAACCTTTATTCGGCTTCCCCTGTGGGGCTCCGCGGCCGCCCCGCCTCTTTGCGGGGCGTCCCCGTCGCAAAGCTAAGCTCAATATACCTCTTGGCAGCCTCCAGCGGGCGCCTATAATACATGGATATGGCGGTGGTACACGTCAGCCAGCATCCACTGCAAGCCTCGATTCCACGCCAAGCCTGCAAATTAAACTCTGGGTTTAAAGCTTCACTCAGCGGGGTACAGCAAACATTACCCAGACTAGCTGGGATGATATCTGGGCTTGGACTGCACGGGGTAATCTCACCATCAGGTTGAACTGCGAAGTAAAGCTTTCCAGCATCACAAATCTTCGGAGCGACACCAGCCACATACAATGGGATACCCCTCAAATAAAGTTCCGGCACATCTAGCGCTAATAGACGCCTCCTCCAAAGCCTTATGAGCACCTCGATTAAGCGGTGGACACGCTTAGCATCCAAACCACTGGGCGGCGGGTTAACTGGCTGCACAGAATAATACCTAGCATAACTGGATAGGCTAAGCCACAGCCTTGGAATCTCATGAACATTGGCTGGATGCACCACACTGTTGACACCCACATTGGCTCCAGCTTCACTTAAAAGTTTAACGGCTTCCACAGCCCTAGCCTGAACACCAGCAACTC
>Ga0185307_1000186_pt1 | contig 43706 bp, 51 predicted proteins | sample LHCtaG_FD_128010 | JGI IMG/M metagenome (GOLD analysis project Ga0185307, IMG submission 128010) | Hot spring microbial communities from Little Hot Creek, USA to study Microbial Dark Matter (Phase II) - LHC4sed_matched (SPADES... | ecosystem: Environmental > Aquatic > Thermal springs > Hot... | reverse complement strand
TGGAGCCACTTTCCTCATAACGGTTTTCTTATCAAGGCAATCACCGGAGAAACAGTATCCAGCGAATCAACAGTTGAAAATTAAGTGGACCGGGCGGGATTCGAACCCGCGACCTCCCGCGTGCAAGTCTTTTAGATTCTATTTCCTCTAGCAGCCTTGGGGCTTTCATGTTGATGTATTCGAGCTCCTCATAGGCCATGCTGATCCTATGCCTTAACAGATGCCTCAAGTATCTCCTATAGCTTGGGCTGAACGCCTCCGGATGCTCTAGGAACTCCCTAAGCCTTCGCGTTAATATGGGCATGAGTGATCTGATGATTGAGCCTCGGCGGGTTGTTAAAGGCTTATTGTCCGGCATGCCGGAGAGTATTACGGGGGAGGCGTTTAGCATGCTAAACAGCAGGCCTAGGGTTATGAGATGTCCTAAATGCGGGCTCCAAGGCTATGGGCCATACCTAGAATGGATCCACGACCCAAGGCATCAATGCTTCAGGCTCAGGATGCAGGTGGTTCATAGGATGAAGACCTCTGAAGGCTATAAGACAATTAGGACATGCGTGTTAGAGCTCCCAAGAAGTAAAGAAGTAAAAACCCCAGCATATATAATCAAGAAGAACATCATGACTCCAAGAGGCTAGCAGGGGGCATGGATTAACACGGCCCCGATCGGAGCCGAGCCGCGAAAATCCAAGGGACATGAGGGTATGATGTGTTGATCTACCCTGATTCACTGTTTCTTCTTTACATGGATCCTGTAGTATGTATAGGCTAGCGGAGCCACTACGATGGCCCAGATTATGAGGCTGATGAACATGCCCCGGATGCTTCTGCGGGCAAATTCTAACTCATCTTTTGCTAACTCACATTTTCCCTCAATCACATATTCTTCAGCCTTACTTATAGCCTCATAATAATTCCTGAGATAGGAGGCGATGATAACGCCAAGTAGTAAAGTTAGAAATAGGATCGAGGAAAGCATGAGGGCTTTTGACTTCCGGTTTACCACCTTCTAGCCCCCACTATTGTCTGATGTCTGAATAGGCTTTCAACGTCTTCCAGACTCTTAACCTCATACTCCTCAACTTTGTAGACCTTTGCCTTAATTGTCTCCAATACGTCGGAGCTATAGCCGTTGAGCCATAATGCCTCAAGGAGCATCCTATGGATCCTCATGAATGAATCCGGGCTTCCAGCAGTTATTATTATCTTGCCCCTGCTTGATATCTGGATCATTGAATCCGGATCATCTTTTAGCCTGAAGACTGTATGCTTGCTATCACTATGGGTGCAATCTCTTAGGCCGTCCATATTCCTAAGCTCCTCCACGAGGTCTCGGATACATTCTCCAATTCTCGCCGGATAGCCCCTTTCCCTAAGCCGCTCCGCCCCTATAGCCTTCACCATGTTATCTGGCAGTTGGCAGATTGACGTAATGAACTGGACCTTCTTTAGCTTAATGCCGATCTTCCTTAACCCCTTTCGCTCATTCATACCATGTATTGAGAGAAAGATAGCCCCCTATAGCTTTTTCCAAATTTCTATCGAGGAATGGGGGTGAATGGGGGGTTGAGGAAGAGAAGGCAGGAGAGGGTTGAACTCATGGATAAGGCTGCCGAGATAGTTGAGAAGGCGGGTAAGCCCGTCAGCATAGATTATGTGGCATACAGGCTCAGCATCTCATGGCATGTGGCTAGGGCATTGCTGCTTGAGCTTGCGGCCAGGGGGAGGCTCAAAATGATCGATACGACAAGGGGCATCCTGTTCACTAGGGGTGATGCTTGATGGCCTGGAGGAGGATGGTTAAGATCAAGAAGCCAAGCAATAGGCCCCCGCTATTCCATCCGGCGCCGGGCAATAATGTGATAGAGGTTGTTGAGGAGCCCGATGAGCCCATAACGACCAGGTATGGCCTGAGGCTGCCGCTCATCATAAGGCTCCCGAGCGGCGGTGAGATGTTCACCTGGCTCATACCCTGGAGGGATGAGGTGAGCGAGGATAGCCTCCTGGGCCAGCTTAAGCGTATCGCGGATGAGCATGGCGGCTTAAGGGGCTTGAGGCTCAAGGTGGTTGCCGAGGGCTCTAGGGGCTCTAGGCGGTATAGGGTTGAGGTTGTTGGGGGCTGATTGGGCGTGAGAGTCATAGGGGTTGAGGAGATAGGGATTGATGGTATAAGAATTCCAGAGTGGAGCGAGAGGATAGTGGTCTCAGAGCATGAGATAGATGAGATTGCTGAAAGTATCAGGTCAAGCATCCAGATAGAGCCCATAATCGTTAGGAGGCTGGATGATGGGAGCCATGAGCTCATCTCGGGCTACATGAGGCTTAACGCATTGAAGCGTCTCGGCTATAGAACTGTTGAAGCAAAGATAGTTAAGTGTAGCAATGAGGAAGCATTAACCATAAGCCTGGAGGAGAACCTCAAGAGGTCCGAGATGCATCAATTCGACATAGCCAAGAAAGTGGCCTACATGCATAAGGGGCTGGGGATGAGCGTCCGGGAGATAGCTAGGAGGCTTAACAGGGATCACTCATGGGTTGTCATGATGCTGGCAATTGACTCGATAAGCCCCGAGGCCAAGGAGATCCTAGCCCCAAGGATCAAGGATACCCCCACGCTGTATGAGATCTCAAAGCTCGAGAACCCTAGGGATCAGGTTTTAGCCTCCAAGATAATCGCCGAGCGTGGTCTCGGTAGGAGGGAGGCCCAGGGCTTGATCAGGGGGATAATGGAGAGGGGCTCGGGGGCTGTGGATGGGGAGTATCAGGGGCTCCCTCAAGGGCTTGAGGCTGGGGGAGGGGAGGGCTTATATGATTCTAAGGTGGTTAACATGTTAACCACCTATCAGGGATATAAGGCTTGCTCTGGGGAGGCTGCTCCTAAGCCTCAAGCACCTGAGGAGGCCCGAGAAGTTAGGGCATGCGATATCTGCGGGAAGAAGAGGCTTAAGGGGGGTGTAAGATTCATAGCCATATGCAGAGATGGGCATGAAGCTCTCCACGACTTAGTCGAGATGCCTAAGAAGCATGGATACAGGAAAGTCGAGAAAGCCCTAGAGCCTATCGTGGAAAACCTCGACATCTTCCTCTCATACCCTGAAGACCAGCAGAGAGAAATAATGCATAATCTAATCGAGCTGGCTAGGATGGTGAGAGGCCTAGATCTCGAAACAATCAGGGAGCTAGTTGAGGAGGCTAAGAAGAGTCATGCCAAGGACTAGAAGCCCAGTTATCAGAGTTACTGTCTCAGAGCTGATTGGACATGTTCTAGGAGAATCATATGCTCCTAAGGAGATAGCCGAGGAGAATAGGCTCATACATCATAGGCTCGGCCTGGATGGGGATCAAGAGTATAGCGTGGTTCTGGGAGGCCTCGAGAGCTATGATGGCCAGAAGCCTGTGGGGGATGGGCTCACCCTCCCCCAGGCCTTTAAGCCCCTATGTCTAGTGTTCAGGCCGGATGCTGTGAGGGATGGCATGATCTATGAGCTCAAAGTTTTCAGGAGATATAGCGATAGGGAGAGGCTCCTGCTATGGGGATTCCTGCAGCTCCAGCTCGAGCTATATGCCTTGGGCCTGGAGCGCGGCAAGCTCCTCCTCTACAGGCTTGATGATGGCGTGGTTGAGGAGGTGGATGTGATGGCTAATCCACTTATCGCCGAGGAGGTTCTAGCATTCTACCACGATATGCTCGCGGCTAGGCGTAGGCTCCTGGCCAGGCTGCTCGATGAATCGGGAATCGTTAAGCATTAGCCTCGCCTAGCATTCACCAATCCCGAGCTCCATTCTTAGATTCTTGAGGTTCTCCCTGACGTTCTCGATTAAATGCCTGAGGTCGGGCCTGTAATAGTGTTTCAGGAATATGCTCTTGGGCGTCCTGCCCTGTAGCAGGTCTATCATCTCGGGCTCTAATCCATGCCGCCTCATGAATGTTGCCCATATCTTCCTGAATATGCTTGGGCAATGTCCTCCTCCAAGCCTCCTCCTAATGCTGGATCTCAGGGCATCATATGTTATGGGCTTAGCATGGTCTAGGAGGTCTAGCATGTAACCGTCCAGAACCGTTACATATGCCTTCTTACTCCTCCTCATGAAGATCTCGGGATATCTGAAGTGTTCTAGGACCATGAGCTCCCTATTCAGATAGTTATCCCCGTCCATGCAGTAAAGCCTCATGGCCTCCAATGCCTCTCCAACTCTCAAGCCCGACAACGCTATGAACTCCAGGGCACCTCTATAACTGCCCGATGACCGGAGCATCTCTCTAGCCTTGGACAGCAGGGATGAATAGGCTTGAGACGTAAGGATGGGCGGCGTGCTGTCCATCTCTAGGCTCCACCTAAGCCCATACGCCTCTCTTATGGCCCTCCACCTATCCCTGAGCCCCAGCACCCTGGCCAGCATGCCCAAGGCCTTCATAGCCTCAACCCGCTTGGAGGGCTTCAGAACCATTAGCTCCGAGGCGTCAAGCGAGTAGAGAATATGGCCGTAGCGCCTCATCAACGCCAGGCATCTCCTAGCCCATTTACGGCTGTAATTCGCGTAGATGGCCTCCTCAACATAGGACCAGTCAGCCTCTAAACCGTTAGAACATTTTCTAACGCTCACCCCCAGACCGTTAGAGTATTCTCCAACATTCTGCTTCCCGGCATATGTCTCACGTGTGAAATGCCCTAGAAAGCCTCCAGAAGTATTAGAAGCCTGAGATAGTGGACCGGGCGGGATTCGAACCCGCGACCTCCCGCGTGCAAGGCGGGCGATCTCCCAGCTGATCTACCGGCCCTAAAGATCTCCAGCAAACCTGCCTCCTATTAAAAATATTATCTACAATTTTTGAAAGGGGATAAATGTTTGGCTAGCTTACTTTTAGACGAACACTATTCGCAGATAGGCGTCCTTGCCGGTTTGCTGATCCCACTACCAGCATTTGTATCCATAGCCCCTATCCGAGTCTAGGTTCCAGTCCGTGTAGACGATGTCTAGGTTGTTGTTTAGGAAGGCATTCAGGATTAGCCAGCGTGAGAGGCTTACGGCATTGCCTAGAGCATGGCCCGCCATCTCCAGCTCCCTAGTCTTCTCCGGGGTTGGAGCCGTCGAATATTGTATAATAAAGTCTATTGTTTGCTGGCTGAATTCCTCATTGATTATGAATGAGTTGGGCGTTGTCTCCGCGCCTCTATGATATAGCGCTGGAATTGTTCCGGGTTGCTCGATCTCCGTGCTGGGGCATTGGAGGTTATTCAGATCGCAGGAGTGGAGTCGTGGATATCCCCTTGGCCCAACTATGCTTTCGCATTGATAATTTGTTATCAGGTTTCTTGCATGGGCTGATTCTAGCTCATCCGGCTCTGGGTAGAGTAGGCCTGCCAGGACGTATACCTGTCTGAAGTTTCTTAGGAGTATGTATAGTGATAGCTGGATGGCGTATAGTATTGCCATTAATGTGTTGATCGCCAATGATAGAAGTGCGGTGGCGATGAAGTCTATTATTGCGAGTATGGTTTCGAGGGTCCATTCAAGCAACTCTCCAAGATACTCAAGCCATTCCTCGATGCTCTTGGCAAACTCCTCATAACACTCCCTCGAGCGCTCGGTCAAGCCTATGGCGAGTATATCCTCTATATCGCAAATCCTCTTGGGCTTCGGAGGGGATGGGGGCGCATGTATCCCGCTTAAAGCCTCTGATAGGACATCCATCACCCCGCTGAAAGGCTCCTCCGGGGGCCTTATACTAATGCTCTTCAATGCCTCAATGGTTAACCTAAAGGCATCATATGTCGCGGCTATATCCTCCCTTCTCAGGAAGCCATTATACGACTTGTTGATCCTATTTAGATGCGGCCTCTCCTCATAAGTCTTCTTAAATGAATCATGTATCAGGTTAATGATTTCGGGTGGTAGGGTGGATGGTAGCTCCAAGATGCTGTGGAGCTTCTCGTTTATGCTAGCATTATACACCTCATAGAATTTCCATGAGTCTATGAAGTTCTCAACTGTAATATGCCTTTGAGGATGCATCCTGTATGGCCCGCCGACGATCTGGTTGATGTAGCCGTGTCCGACAATATCTGTCGCGATATGCGTTAGATATCCAAGTGCGTAAGCTATCTGGGGATCTTGTTCCGCGGAGTTGATGAGGTTTGCGGCGAACCTCCCGGTATCCCTGTAATGGAGCATGTCAAGCCAATACCACTCTGACTCCCTTTTACCCTTCTGCATCGGCGGCATGAGCTCGTCGAAGAGCGCGTGGAAAAGTCTCGGCGATCCAGAGATATCGCTCAAAGCATTATATCCCTCGATCACTCCGCTAAAGAGTGTCGTGGCGATTACTGACTTGAGGAGTCTAACGGCCTCATTAACCTCCTCGATTAGCATCTTCACGAGGCTTATCGTCGAGGGTGCTAGGCTCTCAACAGCATCCTCCACAGGCTCCCCCAGAGCCTCTATAGCCCTCACAACCTTTCCTATGATCTCATTATAGAGATCCACAACCATCTTCCAGTTCTTATAAAAGTTGTAGACCTTTCTCGCGGCCTCGAAGTCCGGCGCCCAGCAGAATAGATCGGGCCCAATAGCCCCTAGAACTGCTGCGGATCGATGCTGGCTCATGAGCATACCGAGCTTTTTCTCGACCTCATTTTCACTCATCTTGAGTCTTCTGATTACCTCATCCAGAACTATCACGTGAATAGCGGTCTTCGGCATATTCTAATCCTCCACCATTCCTGATCTACCAAGCGCCATCACATGCCTATCCCTATCGTAGCTTCTCCTATAGATGCTCCTGAGCTGGACACCGCTATCCATTCTGAAGCTTTTCGGATCCAAGATTGGGTCATAGCATACCCATACTAGGGCCTCATGGCTTAGGGGTAGCTCTGAGAAATCGATCTCGATGCGCTGGCCTGCATTCAGGGTTATAGCCCTGCGCCATACTAGGCTGAAGCTGTTCAGCGGGCGGTCTAGGTCCATCGCCCCGGAACTACTGTAAAGCTCCATCACTGTGTAGAATGATGGCGCGGTTCCACGATTTTCTACCGTAACCTTAAACTCCTCATATGCCGTCTGCCCACCAACCACAATATAGGGGAATATTATGCGATCCCAGTCTCTGTCAGGTATTCTTGGGACAGCCGTCGTGCGAGTAGTCCTAGTTGTAGATATTGTCTCGGTTGATGTTGTTTCAATACTCTCTGATGTGGAGGGTGAAGTTGCTGTCGTGCTCGTTGTCGGCGGGGATGTTAATGAGGTGGAGGCGCTTGATGAGGTTATCTCGGCTGAATAGGTTGTCGTAGAGGGTGAGCTTGTCTCTGATGCCTCGGTGGGCTTTATGGTCTTGGTAACTGTGGTTGTCCCTCCGGCTCCAGTAATCTTGTTCAGCAACTCGTATATCTCATCCCCGTAGTATCTGAATGCGATGAGCCCCAGCCCGAGTAGGCCTGAGATCCCTAGGATCGCGGCTATCGCCTTTCTCCTATCCCTCTTGTCAGCATGATACTGTGCTTGAAGATGCTCTGTGAGAGGTGCCCCGCAAAATGGGCAGTAGGATGATTGAATTCCAAGCTTCTTACCACACTTCGGACAATACTCCATGAATTAATGCGTCGGGGGATGTTAATAAATGTTTAAAATCGCTCAACAAGACGCGTCAATTTGTAGGGGATGCGGTACTATTATTACGTTTTTCGAAAATGCTCAACGTCTTTAGTAGAAAGCATGCAAAAAGTTGTTTAACTGTTTTCTTGTATGGGCCTTTCGCGGCTTGTAGTTAAGCATAGCTGTTGCTCGACGTATTCTCATGTGAGGAGGCTTATGATTCCTATGATTATTGCAGCTGTGAGGAGTGTGAGGAATATGGCGGCGAAGATGGGTGAGGCTGATAGGGCTGCTGAGATGCCCTCATAGGCGTAGTATCCTAGTATAGCTAGTGCCGCGGCGGTCGCGAGCTTTAAAAGTATCTTGGGGATGAGGATTGCTCGTGCTCTCAACTCTATCCCTCTCCAAGGCTCTAGAGCATGCTTTATAGCTTCCGCAGAATAAGTAGGCTAGCGATGTATGATGTACTGATTGTGGGTGGCGGTGTCGCCGGCCTTACCGCGGCGCTATATTCCGCTAGACAGGGTCTGCGAACACTTGTTATCACGATGGATATTGGCGGCCAGCTCCTCACAGTCCCAAGAATAGAGAATTTCCCGGCCTCGCCCCCGGTCTCGGGCTTCGAGCTCGTGAACAGTATTCTCGAGCAGGCTAGAGAGTTTGGGGCCGAGATATCCTATGATGAGGCGGTTGGCATTGAGGAGGTGGAGGGCGGCTTCAGGGTCAAGTGTAGGGGCGGCGACTATGAGGGGCGGGCGCTGATCCTCGCTATCGGGAAGAAGCCGAGGAAGATGGGTGCTCCGGGTGAGGATGTCTTCGCGGGTAGGGGTGTCAGCTACTGCGCCATCTGCGATGCGCCATTATACAGGGGCAAGAGAGTGGCCGTAGTCGGCTGGGGCGATCAAGCACATGAAGCCGCCACGATACTCAGAAACTACGATAACATGGTTTATGTGATTTACTTGGGGCGGCCTAGGGAGGATGATCGGCTCCTGAGGGAGCTGCGAGGATTAGGTGCGGAGGTTATGACGGGCGTGAGGGTGGAGGAGGTGGTCGGCGATACCGTGGTTAGAAAGCTGATCCTGAGGGGAGTTGATGGCGGAGAGAGGATTGAGCTGGAGGTTGATGGTGTCTTCGTGGAGCTCGGATACGCGGCGGATACGGGGTGGCTCAAGGGATTCATCGAGCTGAATGAGCGCGGCGAGATTATAACGGACAGGCTTGGCAGGACGAGCAGGGAAGGAGTCTTCGCGGCCGGCGACGTCTGCGATATGCCATATAAGCAGGCTGTGATAGCAGCTGCTCAGGGCGCGATAGCAGCATTATCCGCACATAATTACCTGAGAAGGCTTAGGGGCGAGCCCGAAGTCAGGGGCGACTGGCGGAAGCTCAAGAATAGGAGTGGGGCTGGCCAGTGAGTCCTCGTAGCCATAAAGGCCGGCGAGGCAAGCATTAAAACTATCAATGGATTCATAAATCCTCCATGGTGGTAGCTTCCGCCAACTCTACCGGACTTTATGGCTTTTACTACCCGCTGGCCAGCGGCTTCATTAATCATGAGATATGTTATCTGAGTGCTTTTAAGGTTATCAGGTGTAACCTGCGTAATGTGATTTCCTTATTGGCAGATTAATAATTTTGGAAATCTCAGTTGGGAGATTCGCATGTTTTTGTTCTCATGTAAAGGTTTGCCGCGAAGGCTACTATACGGTATCTTATCGTCTTAGCCTGTAATTATATCATCCCCCTAGTCTTATTTGGGTTTAGAGTAAGAGTTTTGAGAGGCACGCAGGAGGCTCGCTTGGAGAGCATTAGCGCGATTGGTCCTTCCGAGAAGAAACTTCTGATGATGGTTAGGAAGTTGCCGGGCGACGAGCTTAATAAAATAAGAAATTATGATCCTTACAAGTTAAATTACTTGGTTACTTGGAGAAGCAATAGAGAAGTAATAAGAGAAGTATGAGGTTAGTCGGACGATGAGCGAAATATTGGACTACGTGAGAACTATGGTTCTAGGCATCCCTCTGAGGAAGATTATACTTAAGTTCAATCCTTAAAAGATGATACACAGCAATCAGAAGGGGGAAGATTATGCTTGAAGGCTGTCGTGGCCAGCGGTCTCGTTAAGAGGTTCGGGTCTCTCGAGGTTCTAAAGGGCGTCTCATTCGAGGTTGATGAGTCGGAGATCTTCGGCTTGATAGGGCCTAATGGAGCTGGTAAGACGACGACTCTCAGAATTCTCGCGGCGATCCTCAGGCCGGATGCTGGTGACGCCATCATAATGGGTCATAGCGTCAGGGATGAGCCGGATAGGGTTAGGAGAAGCATCGCATACCTGCCGGAGGATGCTGGGGTTTACAGGCACCTGACAGGCTTAGAGTTTCTCAGCTTCATGGCCGGGGTTCATGGCAGGAATCGGGAATGCATCAAGGAGGGTGTGGAGATCGCGGGGCTCGGCGATGCGGTGGGGAAGCCCATGGGATCCTATAGCAAGGGTATGAGGCGGAGGATAATCCTCGCAGCGATATTGATGCTGAGGCCGAGGGTTGCGATACTTGATGAGCCGACCTCCGGCCTAGACGTCATCCACGCCGTGCACATCAGGAGGAGGATAAGGAGGTTTGTGGAGGAGAGCGGCGCAACCGTCATAGTCTCCAGCCACAACATGCTCGAGATAGAGTATCTCTGCGACCGGGTCGCATTCATTAGCGGTGGGAGGATAATCGCGGAGGGCAGGCCCGATGAGCTGAAGGCTGAGCACCGGGCACAGAATCTCGAAGATGTCTTCGCGAAGCTGGTGGAGGCGGCTTAAGATGCTCGGGCCATTACTCAGGAAGGAGGTTAAGGAGCTCCTGATGGAGAGGAGCATACTAGTGGGCGCGATAATAATCCCGCTGATAGTCTTCCCGATAATGGGCGCGTTGACGGGCCTTGGGATGAGCGCGGCGATGGAGAGGGCTGAAGTGGGCCTTGTAATCGGGATAGCCGACCTGGACGAGACATGGCTAACATCTACTCATCTCCCAGAGCTGCTCAGGGAAAAGGGGATTAGGATCATCAAGGTGGAGTGTTCATCCGAGGATGAGTGCGCTAGGGCGGCAGCCGGAAAGGAGCTCAACGCCGTGATCGTGATGCCGAGCGGCTTCACGAGAAATTTCACATCCGGCATCCAGAGCACGATCATGACGATCTACATCATAAGATCCGCCTCGATCTCCGAGATTAGCATGAGCCAGCGGATGTCAACAATCCTACTCGATATATTCAAGTCTCTGGCTGAGAGGGTTCATGGGGGAGGTATTGATCCAAGGTTCTTCGAGAAGCCGATCCTAGAGAATTCCATGGTGCTTTATCTTGACAGGATATTGAGGGCTCCGGCCTCCGCCGTCGCCGCCACCTTCCTGACAACGCTCTTCGGCCTCCCGCTAGTCGCGGTGATGGTCGCAAGTTATGCATCCACGGTCTCGGCGACAAGCATCGCCCTCGAGAAGGAGTCCAAGACCCTTGAGCTACTCCTAACGATCCCGGCTAGGAGGATAACGATACTCCTCAGCAAGCTCTTGGGGACATTTGTTATAGTCCTCCTGAGCACTATCTCATTCCTAGTCGGCTTCGGGATCTATGGGCTGATGATCGCGGGGAGCATGATGGCGCGGATCCCGGTCGAGGAGGTTACCGCCGGTCAGCAGGTGAGCATAACACTCATCGACCTCTGGCCATCCCCCATCTTCATCCCGATACTCGTCTCAGCGATATTCATCGCGATGGTGATGATGACATGTATAGGGCTTCTCGTCGGCGTCCTCGGGAGCGATGTCAGGAGCGCCCAGCAGCTCGTCGGAGCCATAACATTCCCACTCCTAATGCCCCCATTCTTCATCCTAGTCTTCGTGCCCCTCGAGAGCCTCCCGATCGGAGTCAGGATAGGCCTCCTCCTAGATCCATTCACACACCTACTCCTCGCGATACAGAGCGGGTTCGCGGGCGACATCACATTCGCAATCACATCACTAATGGTGATGCTGGGATTCGCGGCACTACTCCTACTTCTAAGCTCATGGCTCTTCATGGGGGAGAGGCTCATAACAGCGAGGATAACACTTAGGAGGAGAAGGGCTTCAGGGGCGTGACCTCTTCCTGAGGAGGCTATAGACCGCTAGAAATGATATCACGGCCGCGCCAACTAGGATTGTTATGAGCTCGAAGTGCGCGCTGAGAAACGACAATATCCCCTCGCCGAAGAGCATTATGAGCACCGCCTCAGCCATGAACCTCCCACCCCTCCCCAGAATTGATGCGAGGATGAAGGCCTTCAAGTTCCTAAGCATGAATACTCCAGAGGCTATCGTGAAGACCTTGTAGGGTATCGGCGTGAAGGCAGCTATCCCAACAGCCCAGGCGCCATACCTGTTGAAGAACTCCTCAGCCTTCTTCATGGACTTCTCGCCAGCCAGCTTAAGGAGTATGGGCCTCCCGCCCTTAAGGCCGATCCAATAGCCAAGAAGGGCTCCAGCCGTCGAGCTGACCGTGGCCACGAGGCCGTAGAGCACAGCGTTTCCGGGATCTAGGAGGGCAAGCGGGATAAGGATAACGTCGGGCGGTATTGGGAAGAAGCTGGACTCCGTGAAGGCTGTTAAAGCCAGTCCCGGAATCCCCAGTGGGACGAGATGAAGCCTAGCCCACTCAAGCAGGGGGTCGAGAAGGCCGCTCAAAGGAACTCTCTACGAGAGCCTCTCGAGCTCATATTTTTGGATTAGACCCCCTTAGAAGCGAGGGGTAGAAGAGGGGCTTACCCCGCCTCGCTTTGAGCTCATCCCATTCTTGGAGTATCTTGACAGCTTCGACCGCGACTCTCGCTGCATCCCTTTCGCCGGCTATCCCGAACTCGTCCCTAACCCTGTTTGCGAAGACCGCGCAGACGGATCCAGCCCTAAGCCCGTAAATGGATGCTATGGTGTATATTGCGGATGTCTCCATGTCGAAGTTGAGGACGTTCATCCTTCTTAAGTCCTCGAGGAGGTTCTCGGACCTGCTCCATGAGTAGCCGCGGAACCCCTTTCTCCCTTGGCCGAGGTAGAAGCTATCTGTGGTAGCGGTGACGCCAACATGATAGGTGATGTTAAGGGATTCAGCCGCCTCAATTAATGCTAGGAGGACCTCGTAGCTCGCGGCGGCCGGATACTCCGGCGGTGCATAATCCATGCTCGCGCCCTCGAGCCTGATGGCCGTGGATGATATCACGAGGTCTCCGAGCCTTATATGCGGCTGGATCGCGCCCGTGCTTCCAATCCTGATAAACGTGTCCACACCCGCCCTAGCGAGCTCCTCTACAGCTATCGAGGCTGAGGCCGAGCCTATGCCCGTGGAGCATGCCGAGATCGGCCTGCCGCCAACCCTGCCATTCCAGAGCCTAAACTCTCTATGATACGAGACCTCCCAAGCCTCATCCCAGAACTCCGCGATTAATGGGACGCGCTCCGGATCTCCCGGAAGAAGAACATATCTTGAGACCTCCCCGGGCTTAACTCTGATGTGGTAGAAGGCTTCCCCGGCTCTAGGCTCCTCAGCACTCATAATGGTAAATAGCCACGCCAAAGGTTAAAAGGCTTAATTCCCGGAGAAGGCGGCGAAGAGAGGGTGGTGCTGTGATGAGGGAGCTAGCGGAGCTATCCAGAATATGCGCATCACTTGCTAAATCGGATCTTAGCGCTGAGATGCTTGATGCAATGATCTCGGAGTTTAGCAAGCATGGGCTGAGCGGGGATCTCGCGAGAAAGATCTTCTCCCTAGTCTTGGAGGAGAGGGAGAGATATGGTGGGGGCGGAGCGCCGGAGAGCGGGCTAAAGCTGAGGGAGTTTGCTTCAAGAGCCCTAGAGCTTCAGAGGATGGGGAGGGAGGTCTATAGGCTGGAACTCGGCGAGCCTGATTTCACCGCACCGCCAAGCGCTGTTGAGGCAGCCTGCAGGGCGATCAGGGAGGGTTATAGCAAGTATGGCCCGGCGAATGGCATCAAGGAGCTTAGAGCGGCGATAGCATCAAAGCTCTCCGAGAGATTCAGCCTCGACCTGAAGCCCGATAATATCACGGTTACGGCAGGCGGGACATTCGCCGTCTATGGATCAATAGAGGCCGTGACGGAGCTCGGTGATGAGGTTATTGTGATAGAGCCGGCCTGGCCCCTCTACGCCCATCAGGTTAGATGGCTTGGCAGGAGGCCGAAGATAATTAGGACGAGGTTCGAGGATAACTGGGATCCCGTCAACATGATCCAGGAGGAGGTTAGCAGGTTGACCAAGCTGATAATCCTGAATTATCCGAATAACCCAACTGGAAGAGTTCTCGACGAGAGGAGCATGAGGGCGATAATAGAGATCACTGAGGATTATGGTGCCTGGATCCTGAGCGACGAGGTCTACATGGACTTCTGCTACTGTGATGGGTTTGAGAGTATTCTGAAGCTTGGGGCGGAGCGCGCGATAATGGTCAACTCCTTCTCGAAGACTTGGGGCATGACGGGCTTTAGGGTTGGATACGTGGTGTCCGACCCTGAGACCGCGACGCGTGTCGCGAGAGCCCAGAACACCGCCATAACATGTATACCCGAGTTTGTCCAGAGGGCGGCCTTAGCAGCGCTAAACGATGAGGAGTCGGCGAGGAGGAACGTGGAGCTCATCGGGATGAGGCTGAGGATACTCTACGAGGAGCTCTCGAAGTCTAGGCTCATAGAGGTCAAGCCGCCGGAGGGCGCGATGTATATCTTCCCGAGGATAAACGTGGAGGGCTTCGATTCATGGAGATTCGCGTGGAAGCTCCTCGAGGAGAAGAGCGTCGCGATAGCGCCCGGAGCATGCTTCGGGCAGAAGTACAACAACCATATCAGGATCTCTGCTGTTCTGGATGAGAAGCCCCTTAGAGAGGCTTGTAAGAGAATCCGCGAGGCGGCGGAGGAATACTGCTAGGGCAATTGGAGGATGAGGAGGTGCGCTGGATGGATAGGGAGGAGGCGCTGAGAATTGTCAGGGAGAATGTCGCGAATGATAAGATAGTTTTGCATATGATAGCTGTCTCCGCGATAATGAGGGAGCTTGCGCGGCATCTTGGGCGGAATGAGGGGCTCTGGGAGCTCGCGGGGCTGCTCCATGACATAGACTATGAGCTGACGAAGGATGAGCCGAGCAGGCATGGATTGGAGGCTGAGAAGGTTCTGGGAGGCTCCGTGCCGCCGGAGATTATTAGGGCCATAAAGTCCCATAACTTTGAGAATACTGGGGTGAGGCCGGAGAGTGATCTGGAGAAGGCGCTGATCGCGGCTGACGCTGTCTCGGGGCTCATAATCGCCGCCGCCCTCGTCATGCCAAATAAGAAGCTGGCTGAGGTGAGCGTTGAGACATTGAAGAGGAAGTTCAAGCAGAAGGACTTTGCGAGGAATGTCAGCAGGAAGCGGATAATGTTCTGCGAGCAAATAGGCTTAACACTAGATGATTTCCTCGAGATATCGCTCAGGGCATTGAATGGGATAAGTGGGGAGCTCGGCCTATAAGGGGCGCGAGAGATAATCCGGTCGGGTAATTCATTTTAGGCCGAGAGCAGCACGTCGAGATACAGCATCACGATCAGCCCGGCTATCAGGCTATAGGTTATGCTTCTCTCCCTCCCTAGCCTATGAAGCTCTGGTATTATCTCATCGTTCACCACAAATAGCATAGCTCCGGCCGCAAACCCCATAGCATATGGGACTATCTGATGGATCACCGTGACGGCCACAGCGCCGATTACCGCTAGGGGGAGCTCGACGAACCCTGATGCCGTGGAGATGATGTAGGCCCTAGACCTGCTATACTTCTCCGTAGAGATGAGCGATAAGCCTACGGACAACCCTTCCGGCATATTTTGGATCCCTATGGCTATCGCGAGGGCTAGGCCAGCCGTGAGGTCGCCCGACCCCATGCTAACGCCGACGGCCAGCCCCTCTGGCATATTATGTATCGTTATCGCGAGGATGAAGAGCCATACAGCCTTAAGCCTAGAGGAGCCCTTTTCTATACCCATGATTGCATGCATGTGGGGTATCAGCTTATCCATCAGGGAGATCGCGGCGGCCCCAAGAATCATTCCCAATAGCACAGGCATTATCCCCCCAAGCTCGATCCCCGGCAGGATGAGGCTCGTGAAGCTGGCCGCGAGCATGACCCCGGAGGCAAAACCAAGCCCAAGATCAGAAATCCTCCTAAAAGACCCCTTCAAGAATAGTATTGGTACAGCCCCCAACAGATTCATAATCGAGGTGAATAGGCCTGCTAAAGCGCCCAAGATCACGGGATCTCCGCCAGATATGCTCTGAAAAGCCTGCACTATTGACATGTCTTTCTTCTCGAAACCACGCCTTAGATCGTGGTGTTTAATAATCTTGCCCCGAGATCGCTAGCTCGTAAACGTGGCCTAGGCTCCGGCTGCTTGACTCGTGATGAATGGAAAGTCATATATGCGGCTGGGACCAAGAAATGCTATACAGCCTCGTAGGCGGCTAACCATCATCTTGCTCGTGGTCATAGCGGCCACACTTTTTATAACTCCATACATGAAGCCTCATGGAAAATACTTCCTAGTGGATGTGAATGGTGAGCGCTTCGTAATCTATGTCACCGATCCAGAGACCATTAGGCTTGCCCTCGAGAACATGGAGGGGAAGAATAGCCTGTTCCTGATGGGGGTGCTGGCCCGCGAGGATAGCGGCTTCAACAAGCCTTGGAGCTGGCACCTGAAGCCCGAGACAGTGAGGATAGTTGGGGTCAGCATCGAGCTCTGAGATGGCGCCCCCAGCTTTGTTGAAAGCGAGCTCGATTATTGGCTAGAGACCGTCAGAAGCTATTGTCCATGGTGGGGGAGGGCAATTGCGGCATCAGACGATCCAAGCGCCTTCCATAAGAATTAATGCAGCTTAATATCCTATCATAGGAGGCCAGCTACTGTTTTAAGGAAGCTATGCATACTTCTCCTGGGATGCGGTAATGGTTTTGCCAGAGGATCCACTTAATAGGTTGAGGGATGCCAGGAGGCTGGGCTATACTCTACCATCAGATCTTGAGATGATTGTGGGTGAGCTGATTCGGCTTAGATCGGAGATCGAGAAGATAAAGAAGGCCTTGGAGAAGCATGGGATAAAGGTGGATTAGAGGGGCTCTATCCGCCTATAGATCTTCTCGGCTCTGCGCTCAGCCTCATCCCTCACCCCTGGCGAGATGAGGGGCTTGAAGCTCGGCCCCTCCACGGCTATGGATGCCATCGCGGATGCTATGGCCGCCGCCCACCGGAGATCCCAGCAACCGAGATATGATGCTATAAAGGCTCCACCAAACACGTCTCCAGCACCAGTCGAGTCGAAGACGCGAGTCTCATAACATGGGACCCTGATAACATCGGCCCCATGCGCGATGATGCCTCCAAGCCCGCCCAGCGTCAATATCGTGATCTCCGCGCCAACCCGCTTAAGGCGGTCAATCATCTCGATGGGATCGGTGGATCCCGTGAGCACCTCGGCCTCCTCGCCCGATAGCCTCAGGATCCAGAGCCCGGGAATCTCGAGATCAAGCCTCTTGAGCTTGATAAAGCCCGCTTCGTCAATAATCCTCATCAGGCCTTGTGGGTCTAGAGCCAGCCTCCTAACCCGGCCTAGCAGCTTGCTGATAGATTCTATGTCCACCTCCCATGCGACTGGGCCGAGGTAAACAGCGTCAAGCGGCTGGAGCTCGCCAGCGAGCTTCTCGAGCTCTATGCCTCCAGCCCTCGAGAGAAGTCTTAGGCAACGCTGATCCCCCATGTAAGTTAGCTTGAACTTGGTGCTCCTCTCATCCTCTCCGACAACCACTCCTGACAAATCCACTCCAGCACCCTCGAGCATCTCGAGATATTCTCTCGGGAAATCCTCTCCAATCCTTGTAAATATCTTCACGTCGGCGCCGAGCGCCCTCGCGGCGAGGGAGGCGTAGCAGGCGACCCCACCCATACTCACATAACTTCCACCCTCAACCTCTATCTCGTCTATCGTTAGATGGCCGACAACAGCTATCTTGGGCATGCCTGCTCCCTGGGGCGGAGCCGATTATGAGCCCGCTTAAATCCTATTTGACCGCATCCTAGTCTTCATAACCTCGTGGATATCGTTTATGAGGGCTGAGACTGTTGACTCGCCAGCGCCTTCCCCGATTATCGTGAGCCTCCCGAGGATCCTGAAATTGAAGCTGACGGCATTCAGGGTTCCATGAACACATATCGGGTCATTCAGCCTTACGAGTTTGGGCGCTACCCTGAGGCCATCCTCATCAGCGATCCCGATGAGCTTTATCGTCATTCCGGACTCCTTCGCCGCCGCGATGGCCTCGCTCGTTATCCCGGTTATCCCTTTGATCTTCACGTCGCTCAGCCTCTTCCCCATGTTCATCAGGCTGTTCGCGAGTATGACGAGCTTCAATGCTGTGTCCACGCCCTCCAAGTCGAGCGTGGGGTCTCTCTCGGCTATTCCGAGCATCTGAGCCTCCCTTAGCGCGAGATCGAGGGTCATTTCCTCGAAGTGCATCCTGCTGAGGATATAGTTGGTAGTCCCGTTCAGTATCCCCTTGATTGATAGGAGCTCGTCGGCTGCTAGGCAGCGGTTCTTGAGGGAGATGAGCGGTATCCCGCCGCCGACAGTGGCTTCATGCAGGAGCATCGCGCCCCTCTCCTCGGCGAGCCCCATCAGCTCCTCATATGCTAGGGCTATAGGCCCCTTATTCGCCGTTACGACATCCATGCCCTGTTCAAGTGCGAGCTTGATATGGCTCAGCCCCGGTTCGCCATCCCTAATATTTGTCGGAGTAAGCTCTACCAGAAGATCAGCAATTCTCTTATCAATGAGTTCTGATGCAGGCGCGGGTCTCAGCATGCTGGAGGATCGCAGGTCATCCGGGAGATCGCTCGGCAGAAATCCATCCTCCTTGTAGATGTATCCCTTGGAGGATGCTATCCCAACGAGCTTAACACCCCTAACAGCTCCAGAAGCTATTAGCTTGGCGAGCCTCTTCCCGAGGAAACCGTATCCAACTATGATGCATCTTAACATGATTCTCTTCACCACTCGGTTATCAGGAGCGCTCCCTGCTCCTCGGCAAAGCTCTCCAAGGATGCGAGAAGTGTGCCAAGTTTCTCGGATGGAGCCTCGATAACAGCCTTGATGCAGGGGGATGTTAAGCCGCCGGTCATGGAGACCTCAGCAACCCTAGACCCGAGCTCATGAACCTTTCTAAGTAGATCCTCGATCTTCACGGCGCCTATCAGTAGTATCGTGCAGATGGCTTTCTCAAGAGTCTCAGCCTCGATCACCGGTATCCCCGAGGCCTCTATCCCCCTTTTAGCCCTCTCAAGGCTCGCCGAATCAGGAAACTCCACGTTAATGCTTACGGGCACATAGCCCGATGTAATGCTATCCCTCCGATGAATTATCGAGATAATATTACCGCCATTCAAGGCGATCTGCTCCAAGGCCTTCAAGAGGATGCCGGGCCTATCACTAAGAGCTAGAGTAAGCTTAACCCTCATCCAAGCACCCTCCCGCGCCCCCTACTCTCCAACTCGTTAATTAGGCTAGCGCTGCAGAGACAGGCTCGGCTTAAGGCTATAAGCCGGAAAATTTCCTTTGGTGAGAGAATTCAGTGGCGAGACATCCTCGGAGGGCGGGAGACCATGGCCAGCTACGTGATGAAGTTCGGCGGAAGCTGTGTCAAGGATGGGTCTACTGTGAGGAGGTCCGCCGAGATAGTCAGGGATTATGTCGAGCGCGGGTGCCGCGTCGTCGCAGTTGTATCCGCGCTCAGTGGTGTAACGGATGGGATACTCGGAGCGCTTGGGAGCGCTGAGAAGGGGCGCGAGGACGAGGTGCGCAGCTTCATCGAGAGCCTTAGGGCGAGGCATGAGAATGCCTGCATAGAGGCGATAGGAAAAGAGGATCTAAGAAGAAATGTCTGGGAGAAGCTTGAGCAGGAGATCGAGGAGCTCGGGAAACTCCTCTCAATAACTGCATATCTAAAGGAGGTTACGCCGAGGATCAAGGACTATGCCCTATCATTCGGCGAGAGGCTCTCGACAAGGATCTTCTGGGGCTCGCTTGTCGATCAGTGCGTCAAGGCGGAGTATCTCACTGGATGGGATGCGGGCATAATCACGAATGACGAGTTTGGATCCGCTAAGCCGCTGGGGATAACATATCAGGAGGTTAGGAGGAGGCTTGGCCCCCTCTTGGAGAAGGGGATAGTCCCGGTGGTGACAGGGTTCATAGCCTCGACCCCTGATGGCGTAATTACGACCTTGGGGAGGGGCGGATCCGACTATACCGCGACAATAATAGGTGCGGCGCTTAAGGTTAACGAGATAATCCTCTGGAAGGATGTTGATGGCGTGATGACCGCGGATCCCAAGCTCGTACCGGAGGCGAGACCGATACCGCGAATGTCCTATGATGAGGTTCTTGAGCTAGCGTACTTCGGCGCGAAGGTCATCCACCCGGGAGCGCTCGAGCCAGCCTCCAAGGAGAATATCCCGATAAGGGTGAAGAACTTCTATAATCCATCCGCTGAGGGAACGCTGATAAGTGGGGTGGCTGAGTCCGATACCGTCAAGGCTTTGACGATGATAAGGGATGCGGCGATAATCCTCGCAAGTGGGATCGGCTCATCAGAGGCCATGGACACTAATGTCAAGCTCCTAGACCTCCTCGCGAGGATAGGCGCCCAAGTGATAATGGTCTCACAGGCATCATCGCAGGCAAACATCTCGATAGCCCTACCGAGAGAGGACCTGAAAAAGGCGTTAAAGGCGATAAAGAGCGAGTTCACCGAGGACGAGATAAGGATAGACTATGAGGAGGGGATATGCGTGATAGCGGTCATAGGATCCGGGATGAGGGGAAAGCCCGGGGTAGCTGCGAAAATTTTCAACGCGGTCGCCTCAGAGGGCATAAATATAAAGATGATAGCACAGGGATCATCAGAGCTTAACATCTCCTTCGCAGTCAAAGAAGAGGATGGTGTCAAGGCGCTAAGAGCGGTACACAGAGCATTCGGCCTAAACACAATACACTAATCAAAAATACAAGATATTACCAGCTCAGCTAAGCGTCTCAAGAAAAAAGAATTATGTGCATGCTAGACATATTTGCCGCAGTTATAGCAGTACCATCTCTTATACTGCTCGATGTACGCTAATGGCTTGCCGCATGTTGGGCAGGCGGGCCTCTCCCCACCCCTCTTAAAGACTCCGGTGATGGATTTCAAGGCTCCTCCAGCCTTGCTCTCCGCTGATGGTGCTTGGGGTGATGGGAATGCCTGCTGCGTGGCCATCTCCACAGGCGGAGCCTTAATCTCGATGTTCTCCTTGAGGATTATGATGTCTCCCACGGCAGAGATCTTGCTCCATGGTATTGTCTCCATTGTCTGCGTTCTCGTCGTCACGACTATGCCCATCTCACCCTCTCCAAGCGGCAGAGCAATATCCTGGACAGTTCCAACAAATGTTCCATTCGGGTTGTATACCTGCATTCCAATAAGCTTACCACGAGGAATCATACCCAAAACTATGACTGCACCTCATCTGATTGGCCCAGAGACTTTCTTATAAGTATTTGGGAGGACGCATCTCTCGAATTCTTTTCTTCTCTTCATGATCAAGTTTCGTCGGCGGAGAACTTGAGATGTAGAGGGTCGTCCTGAGCCATAACATTCTCGCTAATCGAGAGGGTGATAATGAAGGATAGAAGGAGGGCTGTTAGCCGTGTACATGTCTCCCGGCTCGACCTCATGATTGTCTCCTACTATGAGGGGTGGACTGGGGCGGAGGTGGCGGTGGGCTCTTTTCCTGCTCGTGACTATTACAAGCGCTAGAGCCAGCACTATGCTTATGGCAATTAGCCCGTAGCTTAAGATGCCCAGCTCCTCCTTCACGACGGTCTCCACGACCGTTGTGGTCTTCATCTGAGCGCGTGTAACCGTTTCCTTGCTTGTGATAGTTATGGTCTGAGTGGTTATCTTTGTCAATATCTGGGTAGCATCAGTAGCAGCCGTCTCTTTCTCAGTGGTCTTCATTTCGATAGTGGTCTTCTCGGGAGCCGCTCCGCCAATGCTCACGAGTATCTTGGCGACGCCCCTCTTCTTATCAAAATTTAGGACTTTGATGTAATAGCCCTCCTCGGTCTCAAGCTCACCTTTGATGAGATTTATCTCGAATCTTCCCCAAGTTCCTCTATAGCCTTCAGGATCTATATAGGGCGCGTCAAGACCTTCACATAGCCTGATCCTCTCTTTGTCCATTGATGAGCATTCCGGCGGCGTATCGGGATGGGCATCTGACATCTTACACATGAATGGGTGTCCCTCCACATTCCTGCTCAGGTACTTGTTGATTCTGAAGACGAGGATTCTAGGGCCGGGTAGCGCCGCATCTTGGCCCATGGGCCTCATAGCGTGCATGAAGTAGTACTCCTCGTCGTTTATCGGGATTATCAGCGCATGAGGCTCCTCCGCCTTATCCAGTGTATGGATCGTGTACCCGTCATCCCCTCACTTCCGTGGTCTCAATCCAGCCGAGCAGGTACTTTGACCAGCCATCTATGTGTACTGGCGGCTCTAGGAAGGGGGCCGTAATCCATGTTCGACCAGACACCGACCTCGGATCCAGTACTATAGCCATCCTCGGCATATACGTATAGGTCGCTGATCCACAGGCTATGAGTGAATTCATATATCATTACAGAGGGTATGTCATCTTCCGCGACTGTTAGTATGCCATTGAGCAGATGACCTGTCCCATCCTTCCTCCTATGCATGAATAGGTTAACTATATGGTCATAGACATTCTCAAGCAGGTAGCCCTCAACCTCGTCGAATCCATACCTTTCTATTAAGAAGTAAAGGAGCTTGTTGACACCACAGGCGCAAAGGCTTCATAGGTCGTTGGGGGAGTTGCTGATTGCCTCATCGCTCCCCGCATGAATTATGACTATATGCTTAAACTCCGTTATGTTAAGCCCCGACTTTCTCTTGACGAACTCGATAATTGCTAGCAGGTACTCGTACGACCCCCTGCCATCTCCTCTCTGGCTCTCGGGCTCTGGCGCCCCATAGTAGCTCATGGGCTTGGGCAGAGTTATCACCTTCGGGTAGATGTAATAATCGAGCCAAGCCTTCCCATATGAGCTTCTCTCAATGAAGTCGCCGAGCATTCTCATGACCTGCTCAGCCCTTCGAGAAATGCTAAACATCACGTCAGAGAACTCAACCATGAGAGCCAGAGTCTTCTGAGGGCCTGTCATGGGCATCTGGCTACCCCACTCGAACCTCTCTTCCTGCGCGTTAGCCGGGATGATGGGGATTGAGGATAGGCATAGGATGATTGAACATCTTTGAGCATTTTTCAGAGAGACTTTACAGGTGGTCAAAAGTTTTAATTCATGGCTGTTTTGGTGCATGGGGGTTGGGGTGGAGTGCGTATGGATAAGCTGAGGGTTGCTGTGCTCGGTGCTACGGGGATGGTTGGTCAGAGATTTGTCAAGCTGCTTTCCGATCATCCGAGGTTTGATCTTGAGGTTTTAGCCGCTTCATCGAGATCCGCGGGGAAGAGGTATGCTGAGGTTGTTCACTGGTGTATTGAGGGCGAGGTTCCGGAGCGGGCGGCGGGGATGCGTGTTGTTGAGGCGCGGCTCGAGGATGTTAAGCATGAGGGGAATGTGGATCTAGTATTCTCAGCGCTTCCATCGGAGGTGGCTAGAGAGGTTGAGGCCGAGTTCGCGAGGGAGGGGATCCCCGTGATAAGCGATGCAAGCGCCTATAGGATGGAGCCGGATGTACCGATCCTGATAGGCGAGGTTAATCCCGATCACCTGAGCCTTGTCAGGGAGCAGGGGAAGAGGGGCTGGAGATCTTTCATAGTCACGAGTCCAAACTGCACGTCGAATGCCATGATAATAGCCTTGAAGCCGCTCATGGATGAGTATGGCATAAGGAGCGTGATAGTCTCAACGATGCAGGCTCTCTCGGGCGCAGGCTGGACCGGGGTGCCCTCTATGGCGATAACGGACAACATCATACCATACATAAGAAATGAGGAGGAGAAGGTTGAGCGGGAGGCATTGAAGATCCTAGGCAAGCTGGAGGGCTCAAGAATCATTCCCGCGGATTTCAAGATCTCCGCGAGCTGCCATAGAGTTAATGTTCTCGAGGGGCATCTCGAGGCGGTTTTCGTCGAGCTGGATAAGCCGGCTGAGCCTGAGGAGGTTGCAGAGACTATGAGGAGGTTTAGGGGGAGGCCGCAGGAGCTAAGGCTGCCGACCGCGCCGGAGAGGCCGATAATCGTGAGGAGTGAGCCGGATAGGCCTCAGCCGAGGCTGGACAGGTATGCTGGCAATGGTATGTCGGTGGTCGTCGGCAGGATTAGGAGAGACCCGGTTCTAAGAAATGGGATAAAGTTCCTCGTCTTGGGCCATAATACGATCAGGGGGGCTGCTGGAAACGCGGTGCTAAATGCTGAGCTCGCCGAGGCCGAGGGATACCTATAAGCCCCTTGGGGGACAACTTATCTCATAGCCCCTGTCTAGTGATATGGGATGATTAGGACAAAGATTGCTGTGACCGTTGGCGTGGCTAGTAGGAGCCATGAGATCGTTAGGGAGATGGCGCTAGCCGGGGCGAGGATTTTCAGGATAAACTTCAGCCATGGGTCCATCGAGGAGTGGAGGGAGGCTGTTAGGATCGTTAGGGAAGTTGAGGCTGAGTTTGGGACGCATCTAGCTCTTGTAGGTGATCTGCCAGGCCCTTCGGTCCGCGCGGGGATCCTTGATGAGCCGATAGAGGTGAGGGCTGGAGAATTTGTGAAACTTGTCCCCCTAGATAGGGCTCGTGGGGGAGATGAGAAGGTTATCCCGCTTCCCAATGAGGCTGTTCTTAAGGTGCTGAGACGTGGGCATGTGATATTAATGGATGATGGTCTCGCGGCATTCGAGGTCGAGTCAGCATCAGCCTCCGAGGTCGTCCTAAGGGCCTTGACCGATGCAAGGGTAAGCAGTAGGAAGAGCATGGTTGTAAGAGGGAGGGATCTAGACCTGCCGACAATAAGCAGTAGGGAGGTTGAGATCGTGAAGTTCGCAGCTGCCGAGGAGTTCGACTATATCGGGCTAAGCTATGTCAGGGGAGAGCATGATGTGGCGATGCTGAGAGGCATGCTATTATCACTCGGGGCGGAGCAGACATCGATAATAGCGAAGATAGAGATTCCAGCCGCTGTGAAGAACCTAGAGGAGATAGTGGATGCGGCCGACGCGATCCTCGTCGCGAGAGGGGATCTAGGCATGCATTTCCCGCTCGAGGAGGTTCCAAGGCTTCAGAGCATGATCGTCAGAAAGTCCATTGAGAAGGGCAAGCCCGTAATAGTCGCGACACAGCTCCTCGGCTCGATGATAGAGAACCCGGTCCCAACGAGGAGCGAGGTCGTGGACGTGGTCGAGGCGGTATCCGAGGGCGTGGATGTCCTGATGCTGACGAATGAGACGGCGGTCGGCAAATATCCGGTCGAGGCGGTCAAGTGGCTCCATAAAATAATCGAGAGATATGAGCCCGGGATAACTCCCCCTAGGAGGAGCATAGATCCTAAGGAGGATATTAGAACGAGGTTCGCGTATGGTGTCGCCTCGCTGGCGGAGTCCCTTAATGCCGCGATACTCGTCTACACGATCTCCGGTAGAACAGCTCAGAGGATAGCGGGCTTTAGGCCATCCGTGAGCGTGATAGCGGTCTCACCCAGCAAGAGAACCCTGAGAAGGCTGATGCTCCTGAGAGGCGTGGAGACGGTTGAGGTGTCGTCAACGAGCTATGAGGAGGGTTTAACCGAGCTGGAGAAGAAAATCATGATGGGCGAGATAAGGGTGAGAGAGCCAACTGCGGTCCTCACATATGGGATGAGGGAGGAGCTCGTCCACTTGGTCAAGATAATCCACTTGGGCTCTGGGGTTGAAGAGCGGCGGCTGGGCGGGCAATCGGCGCAAACACCTTAATAATAACGTGATCTAGTAGCCCTCGCGGAAGATGAGCATCGCAGATCTGGTGAGGGAGATAAGAGAGGACTCGGTGAGCGGCGCGTCGCAGCTCACGATCAGGGCCGCGGCATCTTTTCTGAAGCTCCTCGAGAAGCCTGTAAGTATAAAGGATGTGAGGAGGCTTGTAAAGGCTCTTTCAGAGGCTAGGCCGAGCATGCCCTCGATAGCAAATATGGCGCACATGATTGGCTCGATGATCGAGAAGGAGGTCTCGGCTGGAAAATCCGTGGGAGAAGCGATAGAGAACGCCGTGAGGAGGTGTATAAACGAGTATCAGAGCTCTCTGAGAAGCGTTGTGCGAAACGCCTCCGAGATGATCAGGAGATATAGGAGCATTCTAACCCATAGCTATAGCTCGACTGTCGCCAGCGCCCTCGAAAACTGCAGGGATATTAGCGTGTATATTACTGAGTCGCGGCCAGGGTATGAAGGGAGGAGGCTTGCTGAGAGGCTGGCGGCTAGGGGACATGATGTAACACTGATAGTTGATGCGGCGGCATCATATGTTATAGACCAGGGGCTTGTTGATGCAGTAGTGCTGGGATGCGATGCGATACTTGATGATGGCTCGATTGCGAACAAGATAGGGTCAAAGATGATCGCCCTCTCGGCGATGGATGCTGGAGTGCCGGTGAATATCGTGACAGACCTCTGGAAGGCGGCGATATACGGATTCGGTCTTGAGAGACATCCAGAGGAGGAGGTATATGTTGGGGAAGCTAAGCTCCGATGCCTAAACCCGTATTTTGAGATCCTGCAGCCGAGGCTGATAACCGGCTATATTACCGAGAAGGGCGCCCTCAAGGTGGATGAGGTGATAGGGGAGATAAAGCTCACGTGGGGAGAGGTGATTGAGAGGAGGCGTGAGAAAACTCGACCAAGGCCCACGAGATAATTCTTATCAACAGGGTCATACCCCAAAAAAGATATGAGTGCTGAGATGAAGTATCCAGTAATTGCGCTGAACTTCAAGGTTTATCTCGAGTCTATAGGCGAAAATGCCATAAAGCTTGCTAGGATTGCCGAGGAGGTCTCGAGGGAGTATGATATCTCGATTATCGTCGCCCCGCCGCTACCCGATCTCAGGGCTGTTGCGGAGCATGTTAGCATACCGGTCTTCGCCCAGCATGTTGACCCATATCGCCCCGGAAGCCACACGGGATCAATAATCGCGGAGGATGTTAAGGCTGCTGGAGCAGTGGGTTCGATAGTCAACCACTCTGAGAAGAGGCTCCTCCTAGCGGATATTGGCGCGGTCCTCGAGAGATTGAGGGAGGTTGGGTTGATCTCACTGCTATGCACGGACACTGTTGAAACCACTAGGGCTGGAGCGGCGCTGGGGCCAGATATGCTGGCGATCGAGCCCCCGGAGCTTATAGGGACGGGGATACCTGTTTCGAAGGCGAAGCCCGAGGCCGTCACGGGGGCCGTTGAGGCGATTAAGAGGGTTAATCCATCAGTCCATATCCTCTGTGGCGCGGGTATCTCGACGGGCGATGACGTGGCCAAGGCAATAGAACTCGGGACCGAGGGGGTCCTCCTAGCCAGCGCATATGTCAAGGCGAAGGATCCAAGAAAGCTGCTAGCCGAGATGGCGGAGGCGGCTCTCAGGAGCTGGGAAAGGAGGGGCTAGAAAGCCCCAATGAGCCGGGATTTATGGGGGATAGGCTATATACCGGGAGGAGGCGCGGCTTAACGGGATGAGCGTCTCCGCTTCGAAGAAGTTCGAAGACTTCTCCGAATGGTTTGATGACGTCATCTTCAGGGCTAGGGTAGTTGATAACAGGTTCCCGGTGAAGGGCTTCTCGGTCTACTTGGAGAATGGAGCCTTCATGCTCGACATGATCAAGAAGCTCCTCGAGGATGAGCTCGAAAAAACTGGGCACAAGAAGATGTACTTCCCCCTCGTCACAAGCGAGGAGCTATTCAGGAAAGAGGCGGAGCATATCAAGGGATTCTCGAAGGAAGTCTTTGTGATAGATCAGAGCTCCGGGGAACAGAAGCTGATAATCAGGCCTACATCCGAGACGATAATGTATCCGATGTTCAAGCTCTGGATAAGGAGCCACGCGGACCTCCCACTCAAGGTTCATCAGAGCGTGAATGTCTATCGTAGGGAGACTAAGGCCACGAGAGCCCTCTATAGGGTTAGGGAGATACCCTGGAATGAGGCTCACACGGTGCATGAGACCGCGGCCGAGGCGGAGAAGCAGGTTAGGGAGGCCATGCAGATCTACGAGACGGTCCTGAAGAAGCTCTGCATAGGCTACATTATACTCAAGAGGCCTGATTTCGACAAGTTCGCCGGAGCAGTCTACTCGATAGCATTCGACGCGTGGAACCCCGATGGGAAGGTGAATCAGGTCGCCACAATCCATAACCTTGGGAGAAACTTCGCCAAGGCATATGAGATAGAGTTCGAGAAGAGGGATGGAAGCAGGGGCACGCCATATCAAACATGTTATGGTTTCGGCTTTAGCAGGGTTATAGCAGCGATCATAGCCCAGCATGGGGATGATAGGGGCCTAGTCCTACCGCCCGTGGTCGCCCCAACACAGGTCGTGATAATCCCGATACCATTCAAGGGACAGGAGAAGCAGATACTCGACTACGCATCCAAGGTAAGGGATATGCTGGCTGGCAAGTGGAGAACTGTTCTTGATGATCGCGATGACATCACTCCAGGTGAGAAGTTCTATCACTGGGAGCTCATGGGCGTCCCGGTCAGGGTAGAGATAGGGCCGAAGGAAGTTGTTGAGTCCTCTGTAACCCTCGCGAGAAGGGATACGCTGGAGAGGGTTAAGGTGCTGCTAGATGAGGTCGTCGGAAAAGTGGATGAGCTGATGAGGGCGATAGAATCGAACCTGCTTGAGAGGAGCAGGCGGATGATGCTCAGCGTGATCTCTGACGCCAGCAACATGGAGGAGATAAAGAGGATCTTGAAAGAAAGGAGGATCGCGAGGATAAACTGGTGCGGGAGCATCGAGTGCGCCGAGAAGCTGAAAGATGAGGTCGGCGGAGAGGTTAGGGGAGAGAGATACGATATAGTTGAGAAACCATTCGGCCCATGCGCGGTATGCGGGGGCGAGGCCAAGTTAGTAGTCTATGTCGCGAGATCATACTAGATCCTCGAGATCTCCTCAAGCCTCCTGCCCTTAGTCTCCTCGCCGAAGGCGCCTGTTACGACAGCGGTCACGAGATGAACCAGCGCGAATACTAGGAAGGCGTAGAAGAGCTCTCCACCACTGATATACATTAGGTATCCGGTGAGATATGGGGCCAGTATGCCCGCGACTCTACCGATGCTCGCGGCAGCCCCGGATCCAGTCCCCCTAAGCTCTGTCGGATAGAGCTCCGGCGTGTAGGCATAGAGCCCGGCCCAAGCACCGAGGTTGAAGAAGCTTATCACAGAGCTATAGATGAGGATCATGTTGATGTCGCGGGTTGTTGAGAGGAGGAGGGATGCGACGCCGGCGACAGCTAGATAGAAGGCTAGGATGGGCTTTCTGCCAACCTTATCTAGGAGCAGAGCGGCGCTATAGTAGCCGGGGACCTGCACCAAGGTGACGATCAGGACCCATTCGAGGGACTTTACGATGGAGAAGCCAAGCCTCTCAGCATAGATTGATGGTAACCAGATGAATATCCCGTGATATGTGTATACGAGGGCGGCCCAGAGCATCCAGAGTATCAACGTCCTCCTCAGATACTCGCCTGAGATCAGCCTCCTGACCCCGATTCTCTGGGTTGGCTGCGGTCTTAAATCAAGCCCCTCAACATCCTCGACGAGCCCATATCTCCTGAATATGCTCTTGACCTCCTCTATCCGGCCCCTCCTCTCAAGAAATCTTATCGACTCGGGGACTTGGAGGGCTATGAATGGTATGAGGATCAATGGTATGTAGGCGGCATTGAATGCGGCTCTCCAGCCATATTCCGGTATCAGGATGTAGCCGAAGAGGACGGATAATATCGCTCCATAGACCCATGCGGTCTCAACGATGCCGACGAATCTGCCCCTATACTTGGCCGGCGGATACTCGCTCATGTAGACTCCTGGGAGTGGTAGTGTTCCCCCGAGCCCGAAGCCCGCTATCAGCCTAAAAGCCGCCATGATCTCATAGCCCGGGGCGAGGCCGCAGAGCCCCGTGAATACTGACCCTATCAGGATCATTATTATCATCGTGGGCTTTCTCCCAATCCTATCCGCTATGAAGCCGCTTGAGAGAGCGCCCAAGAACATCCCGATATAGCCGAAGCTCGCGAGAAGCCCGGCAGCCGGCGGACTGAGAGACCACTCAGCGCTTATGCGCGGGAGAGCGACAGAGATAATCATGACATTCATCGCCGTCAGGCCGTAAACAAGGCTCGTGATCGCTAGAAGGGCATAGTGGAACCTCCTGAGAGGCTGCCTCTCAAGAACCTCTATAGCGCTCATATAGGTCCGCCTCCAGCCCCTCTCTGATCGCCTGAAAAATACGGATTGGGGATAAGCTTTTCGCTAAGATTCAAGCCGTTATGAACCGGTCTAGGAACCTCAGCCTCTTCGCGGGATGTGGATGGGTACTGAATAGCTCTAGGATCAGGCTCGGCTTCTCCCTCTTAATCTCCTCTATCAATGTGTCAATGTCGCCGTAAGCCTTTATGGTCACATCTGGGTCTGAAATGAAGAACATCTTGAGCTGGTCATGCTTGCTCCTGATGGATCTCGGGATTCTGCCGGATACGGCCATTATCTTGACGAGCCCTCTCTGGAGTCTCTTGGCGCCATTCTCCACGTTGAGGGCGGCGTGCGAGTCCGCATAATACTCCCTAAGCCTACTCATGTAATAGACGAAGAGGTTGAAGATGAAGCTGAGGGCCATCAATAGTATCCCTATCAGGATGGCGATGCCGCCTCCACCACCCTCCCTGCTCCGGCCTCCACTAAGCCAGCCGGAGACGTATAACGTGTATCCGATGTAGTAGATGAGGGCGGGTATGAGGCTGATCATCATCATGACTACCATGTCCCGGTGCTTTAGATGGCCCAGCTCATGGCCTATCACGGCCTCAACCTCCTCCCGCTCTAGGGATCTCAGCAAGCCCCTAGTAACTGCGACCATGTTGCCCGTCAACGGGCTCCCATAGGCGAATGCATTCGGTATATCTATCTCGGCTATCATGATCTTCGGAGGCTTTAAGCCGCTTCTCGCCGAGATCCTCTCAACCGCCTCACGCAGCCATGGATACTCGCCGGGCCTAAGGTCCCTCACCCGGTAAATCGCGTTGACGATATAGGGGCCTATAAGCCACTGGAAGAAATGTAATGCGACGACGAACCCAAGTATCCCATAGATGCCGATTATCGGGAACCCAAGATAAAGCAAGATAGCTGTAATGATGAGCGTTGCTAGGCCTGTTATAAGCGCCCATACGCCTATCATTGAGAGCCTGAGCTTCAGTAGCGAGATTCTAACCCCCTGTGAAGAAGCTCGGGAAACCTCGGCCATGCCATTTAGGAATCACGCGTGCCTCCTATTAACCTTAAACCCCACATCCTGATTATGACACCTTTATGAAGAAAACCACTTAATACCCAACGTGTGTTTCCTGTGAACGTGGTGGCTGTAGAGCCCCCTTCTCAAAGCTTATCCCAGCTTATTCTAATTCCTCTAAGCTTCTCCAGCAATCCAGTATACCAGTCCGGCAATACATAGCCCTCTATAGAATATGATGGGGTATAGACTCTTAGATCCAGTATCGGCGTCCCATTGTAAAGGTCGAGCCCCGAGACTTGGAGCACATTTCCATCAACCCTCTTGAGCCTTAATATCGTTAATGCTATCGGGTTGGGCCTATGTGGCGAGTCGGAGCAGAAGACCCCAACCTCCGGAACCTCCTCTATGTTTAGCCCCAGCCTGACCAGCCTCCTGAACCTGACCTTGAGGGTCATCCTAGCCTCCTCCGGGATCTTATGAAGCCAGGCAACGGCTATTATATGGGAGAAGCCCTCCAAGCCCATGAGCCCATTAGAGAACCTCGGATAGATTATGATTCTACCCTCGACACCATGGGGCCAGGCCTCCAAAATCTCCTCATCACCATAGTCAGTCTCCACATATCCTATAGGCTGTAATCGGATCTCCATACCATCAAGCACCCTGTAGCCGATTATCTTTGGAGAATTTAAGCAGGTGCTCAGTGGCCGATACCCTAAAATCCCCCGAAGCCCATGTTCGCGTCAGGTGTCCTAATGTTCCTAGAAATTCCCAGAGAGGTCGAGAAGAAGGTAAAGAATGGAAGATCTGCCGAGAAGCGTTACATGTTGCTCGGCTTTAGCGGCTGGCCTGATGCCGGCAGGGTCGCCTCACTCACTGTCGAGTACTTCGCTAGGGCGCTCGATGCCGAGAAGATCATGGAGATCGATTACTCTGAGATTCATGACTTGACGACAAGCAGGCCATTTGTTGAGATAAGGGGTGCGCTGATCGAGAGGCTTCAGATGCCTGGAGCCGTAATATACTATTGGATGGATAAGGGGCAAAATGCATCTCTCATGATATTTAGCGGCGTGGAGCCAGGCCTCCGCTGGAGGGAGTTCTCCAACATGATACTAGATCTCTGCAGCATGTTATCCGCCAAGAGAATGTATCTGGTGGGCGGTGTCCTAGATCAGGTCCCACATACCCGCAGGACGAAGATCTCTGTGGTCGTGAACATGGAGCATTTGAGGGCTGAGATGAAGTTATCCGGGCTGGATCTAACGGAGTATAATGGGCCAGCAAGCATCCATAGTTATCTGATGTTGAGGGCGAGGGAGGTTGGGGTCGAGGCTGTGGGCCTCTGGGCTCATACGCCAGCCTATATGCAGCATCCGAACGCGATAGCCGCCTATCATCTAGCCATGAAGCTCACCGAGCTGATGAGGATAACAGTAGATCTTAGCGAGCTTAAGATGATGGCCGACTCGCTCAAGCAGGCAATGAGCAGGGCCATGGAGGAGAACGCGGACTTGAGGAGAATAGTCGAGGAGATTGAGAGAATGTATGATGAGCAGCATGGCGGACCATTATACATCACTTGAAGAGGTGATGCAGCACCACTAAGCCTGTCCGAGCTCCCTCTTTATCCTCTCAATCTCCTCCTCGAATATCCTATAGGTCTCATCATCATAGAGGCAGAAGATGATCCTCTCGATCCTGCTGCCCTTCTGGAGATACTCCACCGCCGTCCTCAGCATTATCTTCGCACATCTATCTTTCGGGAAGCCAAATATACCGGTTGAGATCGCGGGGAATGCTATGCTCCTGACATTATGCTGCTCCGCAAGCTTTAGGGAGTTTAGGGTCGCGCTGCGGAGCTTATTATCCTCATCGCCCTCGCCCATCCTCGGGCCAACCGCGTGGATCACGTATCTCGCCTTAAGCCTTCCAGCGCCCGTGATCACAGCGCCACCAACCGGGCAGTATCCAATCCTATCACATTCCTCCTGAATGCTCCATCCACCCTTCCTCAGGATGGCTCCAGCAACACCGCCACCCATCTTAAGGCTCGAGTTAGCGGCATTAACAATAGCATCAACCTCAAGCTCCGTGATATCGCCCTTAACAAGCTCAATAACCGAGCCACTAACCCTAAGCATCAGGTAATCAGATCCCTCTAGGAGAATATAGCTTTGAGGAGTTTATCTCGATTAGTGTATAAGGGGCGCGTGGGGAGAATAGGATAAAGTTTATCAGGCAGCAAAAGCATTAACACAAATTTGACAAGAACATGACTGAGGAGAACATCATGGGTGCGGATGAGAAGAGGAAATTAACTAGGCGGGAAGCATTAACAACCGCTGGGAAAGTTGCTGCAGGGATTATCGTTGCAGGAATTGCTGGAGGCGTTGCGGGCTATTTTGCGGGGAGCGCAACCACTCCAACAACCACAGTAACCGAAACAAGGCGTGAAACAATCGCAACAACGATAACATCGACGAAAACAGTCACAGTATCACCAACCATTACTGTTCCTTCACCTGCTATTGGGAAGGAATATATTGTAAGGCTTAGGCCAAGTCTCTATTTTGCCGATGGAACACCATTAACAGCGCATGATGTGGTCAGATCTATCGACAGGGTAGCGAAGATAGAAGGTGATCCAGCATGGTTCGTCCTAGACTTCCTAGACGATTGGAAAGCCTTAGACGACAATACCGTTAAGTTCACGTTGAAGGAGCCGGTTGCATTCTTCCCTGCACTATTAGCTGTTCCGACATACTTCCCAGTTCATCCCGCTTATAAGCCAGATGAGATTGATAGTGACCAAACAGCAGGCGGTGCGGGACCTTATAAGATTATAAAATGGACAAGAGATGTTGAGCTTGTTTTAGAAGCGAATCCACACTGGTTTGCCGGGATGCCGAAGACTAAGCAGGTAATTGTGAAATTTTACAAGGACGCCACGGCTCTCAGAATGGCCTTAGAGGCGGGTGAGGTCGATATTGCTTGGAGAACTCTTAGACCAACCGATATACAGGACTTGAAAAAGAAGGAGGGGATAGAGGTTCTTGAAGCACCGGGAGGAGCCATAAGATACATAGTATTTAACATGCATATACCACCATTTGACGATCCAAGAGTTAGAAAGGCTCTTGCAGCCGCGCTTGATAGAAAAGCGATCTGTGAGAAGGTCTATCTTGGAACCTATGAGCCACTCTACAGCATGGTGCCTATGGGCATGTGGAGTCATAAGGATTCCTTCAAGGAAAAGTATGGTGACCGGAACCTCGAGCTAGCTAGAAAGCTTCTGGAAGAGGCCGGCTACAGCTCGTCTAACAAGCTTAAGATAGAGCTATGGTATACGCCGACACATTATGGAGACACTGAAGTTGATGTCGCAACGATGATAAAGCAGCAATGGGAGGAAATCGGAATTGTTGAAGTCGAGCTTAAGAGCGCGGAGTGGACCACGTATCTAGATTACACAAGAAATAGAATGCTAGGAGCCTCCTTATACGGCTGGTATCCGGACTATATTGATCCAGACGACTATACCTCGCCATTTGTTAATGAGGCTGGTAGATGGCTGGGTAATGCTTACGTGAGCGAGGAGCTGGGCAAACTGCTGGTCGAGGCCAGAATAAAGACTTCAATCGAAGAGAGAACCATATTATACGAGAGAATCCAGGACATTTGGGCTGAGGATGCCGTAATAGTGCCATTTGCTCAAGGTAAGCTGGAAATTGCTTATAGGAAGGGTGTTAAGGGAGTGGTTTTAGATCCAACGCTATTACTTAGATACTGGCTAATCTACAAGGAAGAGGGCGGCCGGATCGCGGATCGTATTATAATAGGCGTTACCGATAAGGTAACAGATTTGGATCCGGCAAATGCTTACGACTTCTTCACGTGGGAAGTCTTGAACAACATTATGACCGGTATGATGAGATATATTCCAGGAACCACCGAGCTTGAATTCGGTTTAGCCGCCAGCTGTTCCTTTGTTTAACACCCCAAACTTTTATTTTTCTCATCCGAAATTCATTCTTTGCATAAGGACATAAGGTGGTGTGATGCTGAGGTGACGTCGCTTAAGGTCTTTGTAATTGCTAGGCTTTTGCTGGTGATACCGACGATACTGCTATTGGTCTCTTTAGTCTTCTTCATCATGCGCGTGATGCCCGGTGATCCCGTCATTGCGATTGTTGGGATGAAGGCTCCTCCGGAGAGAGTACTGGAGCTTAGAAAAGCCTTGGGTCTTATTGATGAGTCTGGAAATGCGATACCCCTACCAATACAGTACCTCAATTATCTTGCAAATCTCTTTAGAGGCGATTTCGGTAGATCTTTGATCTGGGGTAAAAGACCTGTCTTGGTCGAAATAATGGAACATCTTCCAGCAACAATAGAGCTCGCGATAGCGGGCTTCTTGGTCAGCATAATCCTCGGGGTGGCATTGGGCACTCTAGGGGGCTGGAAGGGTGGAAAGACAAACTCCGCGGTCAAGATCTATAGCGCGATCACATATGCGCTCTTTATACCTTGGATAGGCATGATGTTCCAGCTACTATTCGCAGTTTGGCTTAAAGTTCTCCCGGTTGGAGGAAGAATAGATCCGGGGCTTGAGCCCCCCATGATCACAGGGCTCTACCTCTTAGACAGCATTCTTACCGGGAGGTGGGATAGCTTTGTGAGTGCCCTGAGGCATATAATCCTTCCATCTCTAACCCTAGGGCTTGTCATTTCTGGGGTCTTTAGCAGAGTTGCTAGGACCAGTGTCGAGGAGGTAATGAGGCAGGATTTTGTTATCGCTGCTAGGGCTCGCGGGATACCAGAGCATAGGCTCGTGATCCACGTCCTCAGGAACGCATTCATCCCGATAATGACCATGATGGGACTTCAGCTCGCCCTCCTAATGACGGGGGCGATTCTCACGGAAACCACATTCAGCTGGCCGGGTATGGGGACATTCCTCTTCGAGAGAATAGAATACAGAGACTATACGACAGTCCAAGGCACGGTGGTATTCTTCGCAATAATAATCTCACTAATCAACCTAGTAGTCGACATACTCTACGCGTACATAGATCCGAGGATAAGATACTAGGAGGTGATGCTATGTACACGTTTCGGCCAATTCTCGTGAAGCTTGTCCCCAAAGTCAAGTTGAGTACCTTAGGATGGGTTGGCGTGGGCATGGTAATGTTCGTAGTATTTCTCGCAATATTTGCTCCACTCTTAACACCCTACGACCCCACGAGAACTGTGGGTCCGGGCTTCCAGCCGCCATGCTGGGAACATCCTCTTGGGACAAACAAGATAGGACAAGATATGTGGAGTAGGATAGTATATGGTGCTAGAACGATCCTTATAGTAGTCTTACTTTCGACAGCGATCTCGATGCTAATGGGAGTTCCACTCGGCTTAATCTCAGGTTATGTCGGCGGCTTACTAGATAGGATCCTAAGCATGATTATGGATGCTATCTATGCGTTCCCTAGCTTGATTCTAGCGATAGCTATGGCGGCGGCGTTGGGGCCCGGGATCATCAACACGGCAATAGCGATTGCAATTGTTTACGTTCCTACATATTTTAGGATGGTGAGAGGTCAGACGTTAAGTATAAAGGAGCAACTATATGTTGAGGCAGCTAGGGCTATAGGAGCCAATCATATGACGATTCTCGCGAGATATATTTTCCCAAATGTGATTTCAATAATCACTGTAGTCTTCACCCTAAGCGTGGCGGACGTTGTTCTAACCGAGGCAGCTTTAAGCTTCTTCGGACTAAGCGTTCCAGCGCCAACACCAGACTGGGGATTCGACTTAAAAGCCGGCCACCCATATTTGCTATCAGGTTATTGGTGGCTAATAACATTCCCGGGCTTAATGATAATGATATTGGCTGTAGGATTTACCTTCATCGGCGAAAGCGTAGCTGGATATTTTCAAGCAAGGGAGGTGAGGGCTTAGTGGAAGAGATTCTTAAGATAAGAAACCTGAAAGCATACTACTTCACTAGAGAGGGTGTCATTAGAGCTGTTGATAATGTATCCCTCTCAATCAGTAGGGGCGAGCTCCTCGGATTAGTCGGGGAATCCGGCTCTGGTAAATCCAGCTTAGGCTTATCAATAGTGCGCCTCATTCCACCACCAGGTAGAATAGTTGATGGTGAAATTATTTTTCGAAAAACGAACCTGCTAAAACTCCCTGAAAAAGAACTCAGGAATATACGTGGAAAACACATCGGAATGATTTTTCAAGACCCCCTAACTTCCTTGGATCCTTTACGTAAAATTGGTGATCAACTTGTTGAGACTATAATGGTGCATACACGCGTTAATAAGGAAGAAGCTAAGGAGATTGCGTTGAGAGCTTTAGAGCGCGTTGGCATAGCTCTTGATAGATTTGATGATTATCCACATCAGCTTAGCGGCGGGATGAGGCAGAGGGTAATGATCGCTATGGCGACCATGCTTAATCCGGATTTACTGATTGCTGATGAGCCGACAACAGCCCTTGATGTAATAGTTCAGTCAAGGATAATGGATTTATTATCTGATCTGAAGAGGAGTATGAAAATGGCGATACTCCTAATAACCCATGACCTGGCGCTGGTGATCGAGAGAAGTGATAGGGTGGCTGTCATGTATGCGGGTGAGCTATGTGAGGTGGGCTCCTCAGAGAGGGTATCTCAGGAGCCGTTACATCCTTACACTCAACTTCTATTGGAGTCTATACCTGATGTTGAAAAGCCTAGAACCAAGCTGGTTTATATTCCTGGAAGCCCGCCAGACATGATGAACCCGCCAGCTGGTTGCAGATTCTGGCCTAGATGTCCTAGGGCGATGAATGTGTGCAAAAGCATTCCACCGAGATCACTGGAGTTAGATGGTAGAATAGTTAGATGCCATTTATATAATGGGGGGTTGGAGAGTGGTGTATGAAATCTTAAGGCTGATGAATATCCGTAAGTGGTTCCCAGTTCAGAAGAGCTTCTTAGAGAGGCTTCTAGCTAGGGAGAAGCTGTTTGTCAAGGCGGTTGACGGTGTAAGCTTAACTGTTTGGCGTGGCGAGACCTTAGCTCTTGTTGGGGAAAGTGGTTGTGGAAAAACCACCCTCGGCCGTCTAATAGTCAGGCTCATCGATCCAACTTCCGGAAGGATCATCTTTAATGGCATGGATATAACAGATCTGCGGGGCAAGGAGCTCAGAAGACTTAGGAGAAAGATGCAGATAATATTCCAAGACCCATATGCCTCGCTTAATCCACGGATGCCTATAGGCGAGCAGGTTGCTCATCCATTGAAGATTCATGGGTTGGCGCAGGGGAGCGAGCTTAGGGACATTGTGATGAAGACTTTGGAGCAGGTTGGCTTAACGCCTCCGGAGAAATTCTATAATGCTTATCCACGGGCGCTTAGCGGGGGTCAGAGGCAGAGGGTTGCAATAGCGCGTGCAATAGTCTTGAAGCCGGAACTTGTTGTCGCGGATGAGCCGGTCTCGATGATTGATGTCTCGCTCCGGGCCTCGATTCTAGACCTCATGTTAATGCTTAAGCAGGAGTTTAACTTAACATACATATTCATAACCCATGACCTTGCAGTGGCGAGGTATATTGCGGATAGAATAGCGGTCATGTACCTTGGGAAGATCGTTGAGCACGGCCCGTCGGAACTAGTCTTTGAAAATCCGCTCCATCCTTATACCAAAGCGCTGCTGACATCGATACCAGTTCCAAGACCATTGAAGGAGCCTAAGAGGGTGGAGTTAAAGGGTGAGGTTCCCAACCCAATTAATCCTCCTCTTGGTTGTCGATTTCATCCGAGGTGCCCGATTGCAGGAGAGATTTGTCGAAGAGAAGAGCCCGAGTTAAGGGAGGCTGAAAAGGATCATTATGTGGCCTGCTTTTACGTAACATAGCTCCTACGTGTTTGTGCGAAATGCTTTTAGCCTGCCTTCGAGGCCGGATGCTCGGCTCATGATATCGGTCAAGCTTTTGGAGGAGGATGATAAGAGCGTTAGGTTATTGTTGTCGGGGGTTCCCCTAGCGGTCGCGAATGCTATTAGGCGTATGGCGATTAATGAGGTTCCAACCATGGCGATTGAGGAGGTTTTGATAATAGAGAATAGCTCCAGCATGCCAAATGATGTGCTGGTGCATAGGATCTCACTGATACCATTTATCTCGGATATAGATCGTTATGTGCCCCCGGAGGAGTGTGGCTGTGGTAAGAGGCTTGGATGCGAGCGCTGCGCGGTGAGATTCGTCCTTAGGGCTGAGGCTAAAGATGAGCCGATAACGGTTTACAGCGGCGACATGGTGCCTGAGGAGGAGACCACCGTGAAGCCTGTGAGCCCCCGGATCCCGATAGTGAAGCTCAGCCCGGGCCAGAAGATCGAGCTCGAGCTCTATGTAAGGGTTGGGAGGGGGAGGCAGCACGCCAAGTGGCAAGCCGCCATAGCAACCCTCTATGAGCCCGAAGCTGGCGGAGGAGATGAGAGAATACTCTACGTCGAGTCTATAGGATTTCTGCCGCCTAGGAGGATTATGGTGGAGGCTGCTAAGGCGCTGGAGAAGAAGGTGGCGGAGCTCGAGGCACTCTTCCAAGAAGCCCTCCAGCATGGGTCCACCAAATGATTTTTTAGAGACCTTTATGATGGGTTGATCCGCGATGGTTAGCCGGAGGAAGGTTGTTAAGCCGGGTCTCAGGCTGAGCATAATCAGGGCTATACCGAGGGAGGTGAGGAAGACGAGGTTCTGGAGGAGGATACTCGAGGAAGCTGAGAGGTCGAGGAGACAGAGGAGGGCCGTAAACCTCTACAAGCTGAATAGGCTGACGAGCAGTGGCGACGTGGTCTATGTTCCTGGCAAGGTCTTGGGGACGGGTAGCATCGACCACCCGATAACGATCTCGGCCTTCAGCTTCTCGAAAAAGGCCTATGAAAAGCTCCTGAAATCCGGCTGCACAGTCCTCACCACGAGGGAGTTTGCCGAGAAATACCCAACCGGGAGCGGTGTGAAGATAATAGGCTAGAATTCCCTAGAATTCCTCACACGTTCTTCCAGCCTTTAATTTCTGTTAGCTCTCAAGAAGGGGAGGGTCAAAATAGTAGCTTTATCGGCTTCTACGCGTCTGGTGAGGTCTTGTGAAGCGGTGGATATATCCGCCCATAGGTCTCGTGATAAACCTAATGCTTGGGACAATCTATAGCTGGAGCGTCTTCAGGAAGCCGCTGGAGAGCTTCTTCGGATGGAGCGCGGTGGAGTCAGGTCTACCCTTCACGGTATTCCTGCTCGTATTTGCGCTTCTAATGCCTGTTGGTGGAAAGTTGATGGAGGCCTTGGGGCCGAGGAGGACATCGCTGATAGGTGGGGTGTTAGTAGGTCTCGGATGGCTCCTAACAAGCCTCGTGGCCAGCCTGCCAGAGCCCCTAATATTCACGCTGATTTTCTATGGCGTTATTGCGGGAGCCGGTGTTGGGATAGCATATGGTGTCCCAATATCCGTCTCAAGCAAGTGGATTCCTGAGAAGAGGGGCCTCGCGGTTGGGCTAACGATACTGGGATTCGGCCTCTCCCCGCTGATAACCGCGCCCCTAGCGAACTACTTGATACACGCGGTCGGCCTCATGAACACATTCGCATATCTTGGAATAACCTTCGGAGCGTTGCTGATAACCCTCTCGATCCCCCTTAGCTTTCCACCCGAGGGCTGGACGCCGCCCAGCACAGCGCCCCAAGCGGCGAAAACCCGCGCTCTAGCAGAGCTCGAGCCCAAGCAGATGGTTAGAACGCCGACCTTCTATGGACTATGGCTCTCCTATGCTCTCGGGACGCTCGGCGGCTTCACGGCAATATCGCTTGCCGCGAAATACGGTCAAGAGGTCGTGGGGCTCACGCCCGAACTCTCCGCAGCCGCAACAGGCATCTTCGCGATCTTTAATGGGGCGGGGAGGCCATTCTTCGGATACCTCTGCGACCGCCTCGGAATAAGAAAGACAGCGCTCATATCATTTATCGTGATCTTCACCGCGGCTCTCCTGGCCACACAGGCCTACACGCTGCCACTATACATAATCTCATTCGGCCTTTTATGGCTTGTCTTCGGCGGATGGCTCGCGATCGCGCCCGCCGGCACCTCTACATTCTTCGGCCTAAAGTATCTGGGGACAAACTATGGAATAGTCTTCACGGGGTATGGTGCTGGCGCTCTTATAGGCCCAACATTGGCGAGTTATATCCAGGCAACTACTGGATCATACTCCCCAGCATTTCTAACGACGGCGATTCTGGCCGTGATCGGGCTAATAGTCTCAACAGCTACGCTGAAGCCCCCGAGGAGCGGGAAGGAGGCTTAACCCCCTGAAGGACGTGCATCTATATATTTAGGTCTCTTTAAGCTGATCTGGGACTCGAGATCATGGCAGCTCAGAGGCTGAGGACGCTGGAGGAGGGCGCGAGGAAAGTGGTTGTAGATCTGACAATGCATAAGCTGGGTAGGGCGGCCTCTAGGATAGCGAAAATGTTGCTAAAGGGCATGAACGTGACGGTCGTCAACGTGGAGAAGGCGATAATCACGGGCAAGAAGGAGGCGATACTTGAGAGATACAAGTTCCTAATCTCTAGGAGGGCCCTTGTCTCCCCGAAGCGCGGCACGGTATGGTATCCGAGGAGACCTGAAAGGATCTTCTGGTACACGGTATACAGGATGCTTCCAAGACATAATAAGCGCTGGAAGGAGGCCTTAAAGAGGCTGAAGATTTATGTCGGCGTTCCAAAGGAGCTTGAAGGCGCTGAGAAGATGGTGATAGAAGACGCGATTCTCCGGGAGCCCATGAGCAGGTCCGGCAGGATGATCAGGTATATGACCCTCGGAGAGCTGAGTAGAGAGCTTACAGGAGGCAAACTAAGATTTTAGACTCTTGCCATATATTTGCTATTTCACTCACTCTATATTTTTAGTGATATAGGGTTGAGTGGAGAATGTCTGCTAGATCAGAATAATGTGATAAGGTGGTCTACTTAAAACCTGTTCATGAAAATAATGGGCTTTGGAGATATAAAAAATGGGGGTAGGGTGGGGACTGGCCGGCGAGTCCTCGTAGCCATAAAGGCCAGCGGAAGGCTAAACCATACCATGCATGGGCTCATAAAATCCTCCATGCTGGATCCCCCCTGCTACCTTACTGGCCTTTATGGCTCTTACTACCCGTCGGCCAGCGTTTTCATTATTGTAAGATATGTCATCCTTAGCGTCTTCAGAATTATAAGCTCTAATTTGGATATTGCTAGCCTCTTTGGCAGATGACCAACGGCCTCGATAACTTCATTCGAAACACTTGCACCCCTTTTAACGCACAAATAAAGGCTTGTTGCAAAAGCCGAAACATGTCCTCTCAGCCCATGATTATATCTTCCTTCATTCTTGTTTGGAAGCCCCAATAATCCCTTTAATTTCACTAATGGCAGATAAAGCGGTAGTTCAATCACCAGAATGGCCAATTCGGCGCTTCTCTTAATTCCAAAGACTTCACAAGCCCTTTTGTAAACCTCCCCGTAACCGGGAAGAGTCATTACTTGTTCAATGATCTACTTAGATAATCTCTTCCTATCTGTCTCCATAAGTTTTAATGCTTCTTCGAAATTGTAATTAAAACCTCGGTTCATTAATCCCTTCAAAATCTTTTTCCATTTCATAATCTGCTCATATTTGTTTATTAATGGTTTCATCTGTATTTTAAGTTCTAACTCCTTAATCGCTAGTGGTCTAAATTTCTCTTTCGGGATTCGCGCAAGTAGCATTGCATTATTCTCATCACTCTTCCTCATATTGTTTTCCACCCTCAGCTTCCTCAGCTTGGTGGTGTCCTTCAGTAGATACACCCTGACTCCTCTTCTCAACAGCTCCAAGACCTCATCGTAAACCTGTGGGAACAATGCGTCAATGAATATCTCAGCGGCATCCTCCAGCTCGATCAGTTTCTTGATCCTGAACACCCTGCTCTCATCGAAGACCGCATGCGTCTTATTCTTCCTCTTCTTCTTGTCAGCGGGAACCGCCACATCAACATAATAGACTCTAATCATTTGTACCACCTCGCTCCAGCAGGCTCTTGAGCTCGTCGCATAGCGCCCTCATCGTTGATTTGCTGGGCGTAAGCATTAGCGAAACCATCTATCCTGCGAAGATTCTTGAGGACAAACATCCCAGCTAGGATCCCCAAGCAATAACATCCCCACATATCCCTGACATGGGTCCTCCCTTTATTCATTGAGGACCATCCCGAAAATGGAGGCTCATCCCCCTGAGGAATTTACGCCTCAGACTCAGGAGTCTACTTTAAATCCCCTTATAATCACGATGGTTGATAGGAGGAGGTAAGATCAAATAGGCTTTACATATTGAGAAGCGTGAGGCGGTCTATGATCTATGTAGGAATTCCATAGTCTTGACAAAGAGGGAGCTTGAGGAGAGGGCTAAGGACTATGCGGTCATAGTAAATGGCCGGATAGTCCAAGTGATATGCAAGGA